>ERZ1645187.1734-NODE-1734-length-19810-cov-7.675323_pt1 | contig 19810 bp, 11 predicted proteins | sample MGYA00575352_ERZ1645187 | MGnify/ENA primary metagenome ERZ1645187 (study PRJEB40837, sample SAMN11349314) | freshwater sediment metagenome | isolation source: river sediment | host: Sediment | place: India: Wazaribad , New Delhi | collected 2017-02-21 ... | reverse complement strand
CCTCGGGGATCGAGGCGCTGGTCTGGCCGGGCAGTGATCTGACCGACGCGTTGAAGGATGCCAGCCACGTCCTGATTTCGGCTGCGGCGGTCGAGGGGGGCTGCCCGGTGGCCACTGCCCTCGGGCCGCAGATCGTGACAGCCCGGCCCGGTTGGATCGGCTATCTGTCCACCACGGCGGTCTACGGCGATCATGGCGGCGCTTGGGTGGATGAAGACACGCCCCTGACCCCCGGCATGACCCGCGGTCGTCAGCGTGCCGAGGCCGAGCGCCAGTGGCAGGCGCTGGCGCACGCAGCTGGCGCAAAGCTGGCGATCTTTCGCCTTGCCGGCATTTACGGCCCCGGCCGCGGCCCGTTCGAGAAGGTGCGGGCCGGCACCGCGCAACGCATCATCAAGCCCGGCCAGATGTTCAGCCGCATCCATGTCGAGGATATCGCCCAAATCGTTGCTGCTGCGATGGCGCGTAACGCCGCTGGCGTCTGGAATGTCTGCGACGATGACCCCGCGCCGCCGCAGGACGTTCTGGCCCATGCGGCCGAGTTGCTGGGCCTGCCGATCCCGCCCGCCGTGGATTTCGACAAGGCCGAGATGACGCCCATGGCCCGCAGCTTCTATGCCGAGAACAAGCGGGTCCGGAATGACCGGATGAAGCGCGATCTGGGCATCACGCTGCGCTTTCCCACCTATCGCGACGGGCTGGCCGACCTGCTGAAGCGGGCGGAGGGGTGAGGGTCAAACCCCGTCCAGTTCCAGAAAATAGTCCTCATCCACGCCCCTGATCACATAGGTCGCGCGCGGTCGCACGCCGACGCCGTGCCGGATCATCAGCCGCGCCAGATCGGCCCCATTCATCAACACGATCCGCTGATGCACCTTGCCCAAGAGGCGCGATTGGCCAGAACTGGCTACCTGCCGCTGGGCAGAAGGTCCTGTCGCTCTTTTTGTGTGAGGTGGCGTGTCAGGCAGAAACACAAGTTGACGTTAACATCAGGCCCGTCGGCCCAGCACCTCGACGCCCAGCACCTGCAAAACCTTGGCTTCGATCTGCGGGGCGTTCATGCCCGAGATCGCATACATCGCCTCGGGGCTGGCCTGGTCGATGAAGGTATCGGGCAGCACCATCGAGCGGAACTTCAGCCCGCGGTCGAACACGCCCTCATCGGCCAGAAGTTGCGCCACATGGCTGCCAAAGCCACCCACGGCGCCTTCCTCGATGGTGATCAGCGCTTCGTGGTGGCGGGCCAGTTGCAGGATCAGATCACGGTCCAGCGGCTTGGCAAAGCGGGCATCGGCGACGGTGCAGGTGATGCCGCGCGCGGCCAGCGCCTCGGCGGCGCGCAGCACCTCGGCCAGGCGGGTGCCGAAGGACAGCAGGGCAACCCCGGTCCCCTCGCGCATCAGCCGCCCCCGGCCGATCGCCAACGGCGTGCCGCGTTCGGGCATCTCGACGCCCACACCCTCGCCGCGCGGATAACGGAAAGCCGAGGGGCCTTCGTCATAGGCCGCGGCCGTGGCGACCATATGCACCAGATCGGCCTCATCGGCGGCGGCCATCACCACCATGCCGGGCAGATTGGCCAGAAAGGCCACATCGAAACTGCCGGCATGGGTCGCCCCATCCGCGCCCACCAGTCCGGCGCGGTCGATGGCAAAGCGCACCGGAAGCCGCTGGATCGCCACGTCATGCACCACCTGGTCATAGCCGCGCTGCAAAAACGTCGAATACATTGCGCAGAACGGCTTCAACCCGCCCGCCGCCAGAGCGGCGCTGAAAGTGACGGCGTGCTGTTCGGCAATGCCCACGTCAAAGCAGCGGCGCGGAAAACGCTCGGCAAACAGGTTCAGGCCAGTGCCGTCCGGCATGGCCGCCGTCACGGCGACGATCTTGTCGCAGCGCGACGCCTCGTCGATCAGCGCATCGGCAAAAACGCGGGTATAGCTGGGCGCGTTGGATTTGGCCTTGACCTGCACCCCGGTCAGAACGTCAAACTTGGCGGTCGCGTGGCCCTTGTCGGCGGCGGCCTCGGCCGGGGCATAGCCCTTGCCCTTTTTCGTCAGCACATGGATCAGCATCGGCCCGGTGGCCCGTGCCTTCACTGTGCGCAGCACCGGCAGCAGCTGGTCCAGATCATGCCCGTCGATTGGGCCCACATAGGAAAAGCCCAGCTCTTCAAACAGCGTGCCGCCCACGGCAATGCCTTTCAGCATCTCCTTGGCGCGGCGCGCACCTTCCTGAAACGGCTCGGGCAGCAGGCTCAGCGCGCCTTTGGCAGCCGATTTCAGATCCTGAAACGGCGCTTCAGCATACAGCCGCGAGAGATAGGCCGACAGCGCCCCCACCGGCGGGGCAATCGACATCTCGTTGTCGTTCAGGATCACGAACAGCCGCTTTTTCAGATGGCCGGCGTTGTTCAGCGCCTCGAAGGCCATGCCGGCCGACATCGAGCCGTCGCCGATCACCGCGATCCCGTCGCCCGGATCGCCGCCGAGATCGGCGGCCACCTTGAAGCCCAGCGCCGCCGAGATCGAGGTCGAGCTATGCGCCGCGCCGAAGGGGTCAAAGGGGCTCTCGGAGCGTTTGGTGAAGCCCGACAGCCCGCCCTCTTGCCGCAGGGTGCGGATGCGGTCGCGCCGCCCGGTCAGGATCTTGTGGGGATAGCATTGGTGGCCCACGTCCCAGATCAGTTTGTCGCGTGGCGTGTCAAAGACCGCATGGATCGCCACCGTCAGTTCGACCACGCCCAGACCCGCGCCCAGATGGCCGCCAGTTTCCGAGACGGCGCTGATCGTCTCGGCCCGCAGCTCGTCGGCCAGTTGCCGCAACTCGCGGTCCGACAGCCCCTTGAGGTCGGCAGGCAGATGCACGCGGTCCAGAAGCGGCGTCTTCGGTCGGTCGGTCATTTGGCCCCTCCCCGGGGGTGTCAGTTCTGCCGCGAGATAGCGAAGCGGGCGGCCTCGATCAAGGCGGCTGACTTGGGTCCATAGACCGCCAGCGCGGTTTCGGCTTCGGCCACCAGCCCTGCGGCCATCGCCCGCGCGGGCTCCAGCCCCAGAAGCGAGACAAAGGTCGCCTTGCCGGCACCGACATCCTTGCCCACTGCCTTGCCCAGAGCCTGTGCGTCGCCTGTCACGTCAAGGATGTCGTCGGCAATCTGGAAGGCAAGGCCCATCGCATGGGCAAAGGCCGACAGCGGCGCCGGGTCGGCGCCGGCGATGATCGCCCCGGCCTCGGCCGAAAAGCGGATAAGGGCGCCGGTCTTGCCGGCCTGCAAGCGGGTGATCTGATGCAAGGTCAGCGGCTCGGGCGCGCTTTCGGCGGCGATGTCCAGGGCCTGACCCAGCACCATGCCCTCGGCCCCGGCGGCATGGGCCAACCCCTTGACCAGCCGCAACCGACGGTCCGCCGGGCCCAGCTCCGGCTCGCAGAGCAGCTCGAACGCCAGCGTCTGCAGCGCATCGCCCGCCAGAACCGCAGTCGCCTCATCCCATTTGCGATGCACGGTCGGCAGGCCACGGCGCAGGTCGTCATCGTCCATGCAGGGCAGATCGTCATGCACAAGGCTGTAGGCATGCAGTGCCTCGACGGCGGCGGCAGCATGGACCGCCACTTCTGGCGCCACGCCATGCAGGCGCGCCGATTCGAGGGTCAGAAAGGCGCGCAACCGCTTGCCGCCCTGCAGGGCATAGCGCATCGCATGGACGACAGGCACCTCGGAATGATCGGCCAATGCCGCATCCAGCCGCGCCTGCACCCGCGCGGCATCCGCCCGCAGCTGGTCGGAAAAGCTCACAGCCCCTCCGCCGGCGTGGTGGCCGTGGCGCGACCGGCCTCGGCGCGGATCAGCTCGACCTTGGCTTCGGCGTCCTTCAGCCGCTCTTCGCAGTGGTTCTTCAGCTGGGCGCCGCGTTCATAAAGCGCGATGGATTGTTCCAGCGCCACATCGCCACGCTCCAGCTGCGAGACCACTGCCTCAAGTGCGGCCATCGCCTCTTCAAAGCTCATTTCGGCAACGGGTTTCTGGGTCATCACCCTCTCCTCTGCAGCTCTTCCACATGGGCGGCACATGACGCCGCCAGCGCGGGCAGATCATAGCCGCCCTCCAGTGCCGATACCACCCGGCCGTCGCAAGTGCTATCCGCCAGATCGCAGATCGCGGCCGTCAACCAGCGGAAATCCTCCACCTGCCAGTCCAGCTGCGCCAGCGGGTCGTCGGCATGCGCATCGAAGCCAGCCGAAATCAGGATGAGTTGCGGCTGATACGCCGCCACCCGATCAAGTGCCGGCTTCCAGGCGTCCCGCATCGCGTCCCCGTTACTGCCAGCGCGCAGCGGCAGGTTGATGATCTGGTCGTGGGGGCCGCGTTCGTTCGTGGCCCCGCTGCCGGGATAGAGCGGCATCTGGTGAGAGCTGACAAACAGCGCCCGCGCCTCGTCCCAAAGCAGATCCTGTGTGCCATTGCCATGATGCACGTCGAAATCCAGCACCGCCACGCGCTGAAGCCCGTGATGGTCCAGCGCCCGTTTGGCGGCGATCGCCACGGTGCCGAACAGGCAAAAGCCCATCGCGCGCGCGGTTTCGGCGTGATGGCCGGGCGGACGACAAGCGACAAAGGCGTTGCGCGCTTGACCCGCCAGCACGGCATCCACTGCCGCGCAGACACCCCCCACGGCGCGCAGGGCCGCCGTCAGTGATCCGGGGGACAGATAGGTATCGCCGTCCAGCATGGCGTGGCCCATCGCCGGTATCGCGGCGCGCAGCCGGTCCAGATAGGCTTGGGGATGGCAGCGCAGCACCTCCGCATCCGCAGCCAGCGGCGCGTCGCGGCGGTCGAGGGTCAGGCCCGCCAAGGCGCGCTGAACCACCTGAAGTCGCGCCACCCGTTCCGGGTGGCCCGGGGTCTCAACGTGGTCGCTACAGTCGGAATGGGTGTAAAGGATCGTCATGGCATGCCCCGATGGCCAAGCTGGCCCAGACTGGACCGGCTTGGCGCATCGAGCAAGCGGTTACAGCAGGCCGGCGTGCTGCATGGCGGCCTTGATCCGGGCCTTGGTGCCATCGGTCAGCGTCAGCAGCGGCAGGCGCACCTCGTCCGAACACAGGCCCAGCAGCGACAGGCCGTATTTTGCCCCCGCCAGACCCGGCTCGATGAAGATCGCCTCATGCAGCGGCATCAGGCGGTCCTGATATTCCAGCGCCTTGGCGTAATCGCCGCGCAGCGTCGCCTCCTGAAACTCGGCGCAGAGACGCGGCGCCACGTTGGCCGTGACCGAGATGCAGCCCACGCCGCCATGGGCGTTGAAGCCCAGCGCCGTCGCATCCTCGCCCGACAATTGGATGAAGTCCGCCCCGCAGGTGGCGCGCTGCATCGAGACGCGCTCGATCTTGCCGGTGGCATCCTTGACCCCGATGATCCGGGGCAGTTTGGCCAACTCGCCCATCGTCTCGGGGGTCATGTCCACGACCGACCGGCCGGGGATATTGTAGATGATGATCGGCAGGGTGCAGCAATCATGCAGCGCCTTGAAATGCGCGATCATCCCGGCCTGCGTGGGCTTGTTGTAATATGGCGTGACGATCAGCGCCGCATCGGCGCCCGCGCGCTCGGCATGCTGGATCAACCCCAGCCCTTCGGCGGTGGCGTTCGAGCCTGCGCCCGCGATCACCGGCACGCGGCCCGCCACGGTCTTGACCACGATCTCGATCACCTGACGGTGTTCTTCATGGCTCAGCGTCGGGCTTTCGCCGGTGGTGCCGACCGGCACGATCGCGTGGCTGCCCTGTTCGATGTGCCATTCGACAAGTTTCTTCAGGGTGTCCACGTCCAGTTCACCGTTCTTGAACGGTGTGACCAGGGCAGGCATGGACCCTTTGAACTTCATGACACGCTTCTCCTCCAGGGGCAGACTCGCCCGGTTGCAGTCGTGGCCTTCCTACGCCGCAAAGCGGCAGTTGCCAAGTTCCGAGACTGGCGCGGATGTGAGTTGCCGCCGAGCCGGGGCTGGGGCAACAAGAGGACATGAAACGTCTGATCCTGCCCCTGCTGCTTTTGTTGTCTCCCCCCGCCTTGGCCGAGGATGCTGGGGCCTTGCGCGCCGCATTGGCCGAGGCCGGCCGCAAGAACTGGACTGCCGCCGAAACCCATGCCGCCAAGGCGGGTGACATCACCCGCGATCTGGTGCTGTGGCACAGGCTGCGGGCGGGGGATGGCACTCTGGGCGAATACGAGGATTTTCTGGCGCGCCGGGGCGACTGGCCGGGCCTCGCGCTGTTGCGCGAGAAGGGCGAGACTGCGGTGGCGCGGTCATCCACTCCGTCGCGCGTGGTAAGCTGGTTTGGGTCCGGTGCCCCGCGCAGCGGATTGGGCGCCGTGGCACTGGTGCGGGCCCATCTGGCGGCTGGTCAAACCGATCAGGCGATGCAGGTCGCACGCGACGCCTGGGCAAGCCTGTCCTTCACGCCTGAGGCGCAGGCCGAGATGCTGACCCTTGCCGGCCCCGCCCTGCAGGACCGACATTGGGCGCGGCTGGATCACATGCTTTGGGAAGGCGAGGCCGCGCAGGCCCGGCAAATGTTGGCGCTGGTCAGCGAAGGGCAGGCGGCGCTGGCCCGCGCGCGCATGGCGTTGCGCGCCCGCGCCGATGGGGTGACTGCGCTGATCGACGCCGTGCCGCCCGCGCTGGCCAACGATCCCGGCCTTGCCTTCGAACGGTTCGATTGGCGGTTCTACAAGGATATGAACGACGAGGCCGTGGCGATGGCGCTGCAGGCCTCGAAATCCGCCGAGGCGCTGGGCCGACCCGAGGCCTGGGCCAAGGACCGCGCGGCCCTGGCCCGTTGGCTGATGCGCAACGGCCATCCCGAAAACGCGTGGAAACTTGCGGCGCATCATCACCTGACCAAGGGCAGCGATGCCGCGGATCTGGAGTTTCTGGCAGGCTTCATCGCGTTGCGGCACCTGGGTGATGCCGCAACCGCGCTGGACCATTTTACCCGGCTGAAGGGGATGGTGGCGACGCCGATCTCGGTCTCGCGGGCCGAATACTGGCTGGGTCGCGCCCATCAGGCTGCGGGGCGCAACGCCGAGGCCGAAACGGCGTTTCGCGCTGCTGCCCGCTTTCAAATCGCCTATTACGGACAACTTGCCGCCGAGACATTGGGCCTGCCGCTGGACCCCACCCTGGTCGCGCAGACCGGCCGGGCCAAGTGGCACGAGCGGCCCTTTGCCCAATCGCCGGTGCTGAAGACGGCGCAGATCCTGCTCGATGCCGGAGAGACGGGTCTGGCCAAACGCTTTATCCTGCATCTGGCTGAAAGTCAGAGCGATGCCGATCTGGCGGCGATGGCCGACATGGCGTTGCAAAAGGGTCACCCGCATATCGCCGTGTTGCTGGCCAAACAGGCGGCCGAGCGCGGGGTGATCCTGCCGGATGCCTATTTCCCGATCCCCGATCTGATCCCCGCCGAAGGGCTGGCGGTGTCGCGCGCTTTTGCGCTGGCGATCGCAAGGCGGGAAAGCGAGTTTGACATTGCGGCGCAAAGCCATGCCGGCGCCCTTGGCCTGATGCAGCTTTTGCCCGAAACCGCCGAGCGGATGGCCAAGGCACAAGGCGTCAGTTTCGACGCCGCACGGCTGACGACCGATCCCGCCTTCAACGCCCGGCTTGGCAGTGCCTATCTTGGGCGGATGGTTGAAGAATTCGGGCCGTCGGTGGCGCTGGTGGCCTCGGGCTACAATGCCGGGCCGGGCCGTCCACGGCGCTGGATCGCCGAGTTTGGCGATCCGCGCGATCCGCAGGTCGATGTGGTCGATTGGGTCGAGACGATCCCCTTCACCGAAACCCGCAGCTATGTGATGCGGGTGGCCGAATCTCTGGTGATCTATCGCGCGCGGTTGAAAGGCGCAGCCGGGCCTGTGCGCCTGACTTCGGAACTGCGGGGCTGAGGTTTACTCGCCGCGCAATCCGCCCAGCGCCCGCGGCATGGTCACGTCATGGCTGAGTTTCAGCCAGGCCACCATGCCGGTAAAGAACCCAGCCGCCGCCAGCAGCGTGGCCACCAACAGTTGCCCGGTTTCGGTATGGTCTGCCGAAAGCGCCAGATAGCCAAATGCCCAAAAGCCCGACCAGGCGATCACACATACCAAGGCCACAAGTTTGTTCATCCGCTCCTCCCAAAGCACGATCCTTGGGGGAAGGTAAAAGATTTGCGGCGGATTCATAGTAAAATCTGCGACAATCCGCCGCAGTCGGGATCACAGCCAGATCGCCGTGAGGATCAAGCCCTGTGTCCGCACGAAACGCCCGCTGATCCTGTCACCCGCGGCAAAGGGCGCCGCGGGGTGGGCAAAGATGGCGCGAAGGTAATCCGCGGTGATGGTGATGTTCATGGCGTCAAAGCCGAACATCTGGCGCGACAGCGGATATTGCGCCTTGAAGGCGGCCTCCTTGGCAGAAAAGATCAGCCGCGCCGCCCGACCCGGCGTGGGCTGCCGTTCGCACCACTCGGCCTCGGACGGGGACAGAACCTCGGTCCAGAGGTCGGGCGGCAGGTCTTCGTCGGGCTCGATGTCAATGCCCAAAGCGGCCAGACTGCCCGCGCGTGTGACCGCCGCCAGACAGGCCGCGCCGCCATGGCTGATCGAGCCGATCACCCCCGGCGGCCAGCACGGTGCGCGGTCGGGCCCCATGGGTATGGCGCCCGGTGTCGCACCGATCTGGACCATGGCCGCACGGGCGGCCCGGCGACCGGCGGCAAACTCTGTTTGCCGGGCCGGGATGCCGGGACATACCTCGCCCGGCAGCAGGCCGCCGGCGCGAAACGGATCCGCCGCCGCCAGCGCCACCTCGGGCGGAAGGATCAACCTTGCCGCAGCAAGCAGGGCTTCAGCCCTCTGCAAGGTTGGCCCTCAGCGCCCGCCGCCGCGCCATCGCCTCGGCGCGTGTGTCGGCCCGGTTTTCGGGTTCGGGCGGGGGCGGGGCCGGACGCGTGGCGGGGTTGCCTTCCTCCAGATGCCGGGCCAGATCGGCCAGCACCGGAAAGCGGAAGATGTCCGTGATCGACAGCCGGGTCGCCCCCATTTCTTCGCGCAGATGGCGATGCGCCTGCACCGCCAGCAGCGAATGGCCGCCCAGCGCAAAGAAATTGTCGCGCAGGCCCACTTGCTGCACGCCCAGCACGCGTGACCAGATCGCGGCGATCTGACCGGCGACGCCCTCGGCCTTCGGGCCGGCAGGTGCCTCGGCCGCGACCGTCTGCGGGGCAGGCAGCGCCTTGCGGTCCAGCTTGCGGTTGGGGGTCAGCGGCATGGCAGAGAGCTTGACGATCTGGCTGGGCACCATATGCGGCGGCAGTTGCACGGCCAAGGCCTGCCGCAGCGCGGCAGGATCGGCCTGCCCCACGACATAGCCCACCAGCCGCAGGTCGCCGGGCTGATCCTCGCGCGCCAGAACGGCCGCCTGCGAGACGCCCGGCTGTGCCTCCAGCACCGCCTCGATCTCGCCCAACTCGATGCGAAAGCCGCGCAGCTTCACCTGAAAATCGGTGCGGCCCAGATAGTCCAGCTTGCCGTCGGGCCGCAGCCGCACCAGATCCCCGGTCCGATAGAGGCGGCCCGCGCCCGGCACCGGCTCGGCAAAGCGTTCTGCCGTCAGATCGGGGCGTTGCCAATAGCCGCGCGCGACACCATCGCCGCCGATCCACAACTCTCCCTCGGTGCCGGGCGGAACCGGCGCGCCGGTTTCGTCCAGCACATGGACCGTGGTATTGGCAATCGGCGTGCCGATGTTCTGCGTGGCCTCTGGTGCGCCCACCTCTTCGACCGTCGACCAGATCGTGGTTTCGGTTGGCCCATACATGTTCAGGATGCGTGCCGTGGTGGCGCGTCGCAGATCGCCGACCAGCGCGCCGGGCAAAGCCTCGCCGCCCAGCGCCAGCGTCTTGACCCCGGCCAGCGCCTGCCGCGCCTCGTCGTTCATCACGATCATCCGCGCCATCGAGGGTGTGCATTGCAGATGGGTGACGCCGTGGCGAATAAGTTGGGCTGCGATCGAGTGATCGTCGGCCTGCACCCCGCCCCCGGCATTGGCGCGGCGCACCACCTCGGCCAGCGGGTAAAGGCCTTCCAGCACCGCCTCGGGGGCAATGCCATAGTCGATCAGGCAGGCCACCTCGGTCACGCCGATGCGCTTCAACTGTTCGACCCGCCGCAGCGCATCCTCGACCGTGCCGAAAAGACCCGACTCCTCGAAGTATCGCTGGAAGGCGAAATCGAGGATCGCGCCCGTCTCTTCGGGCGAGAGGCTGCGCAGGTCCAGATCTTCAGGCTGATCGACGCCCTGCGGTTTCTTGAAGGCCGGGAAGGCCCAGGCATATTGCCTGACCAGCGCCGCAGCCGAGGCCAGATAGGCTTTCATCGGCCCTTCGGCGGTGCGCCGCGCCGTCTCGCCGTCGCGCGCGACGAAGGTGTGCAGCATCAGCGTCACCTTGAAATCGCGCGGATCGTGGCCGGCCTTGCGCAGCGCCTCGTGATAGATGCGGATCTTGTCGGCCACCTCGTCAATCGACTGGCCCAGAAGGTGTGTCAGCACATTGGCACCCACCTCGCCGGCCTCGCGCCAGGTGGCGGGATTGCCGGCCGTTGTGATCCAGACCGGCAGTTCCCGGGACACCGGACGCGGCTGCGAGCGGGCCGCGAAGGTGCCGTCGGCGGTCGGAAACTCGACCGCCTCGCCGCGCCACAGACGCCGGATCTGCTCGGTCGCGGCAAACATTGCGCTGCGGTTGTGGGGCGGGGTGTTTTCGGGGCGCAGCACGAAATCTTCGGGGTGCCAGCCTGAGGCCACCGCGATCCCGGCGCGGCCATTGGTCAGGTTGTCGATCACCGCCCATTCTTCGGCCACGCGCAGCGGATGATGCAATGGCACCACGCAAGACCCCGCGCGGACGCCGATGTTTTTCGTGACCGCCGCCACGGCGGCCCCGGTCACCGAAGGGTTGGGATAGGGACCGCCAAAAGCGTGGAAGTGACGCTCGGGCGTCCAGACCGCGCAAAAGCCGTGGCTGTCGGCAAAGCGCGCACCCTCCAGCAACAGCTCGTATTTCCGCGGACCGGCGCCATCGTCATTGCCCCAGAAATACAGCGAAAACTCCATCCCCTGCGCCGAGGTGATGGTGCCTGACGAGACCAGCGTGCGATCCTCGTCGCCGGTCAGCACCAGCTTGAAGCCGCGAGCCAGTGTCCAGAACAACTCCAGCACCGAGATGTCGAAGGACAGCGAGGTGACCGCCAGCCACACGCCCCCCGCCGCGTGGTCGATGCGGTCATCCATGCCGGCAAAGAAATTGGCGACATTGCGATGTTCGACCATCACGCCCTTGGGCTTTCCGGTCGAGCCGGAGGTATAGATCACATAGGCCAGATCATCGCCGGTGGCCCCGCCTTCGGGGTTGGTATCGGTCGCCACTTCCAGCCGGCCGTCGCTGTCCAGCGTCAGCACCTGCGCTTGGTGGGGGGGCAGGGCACCCTCCAGCGCACTTTCGGTCACGATCACCGCGGCGGCGCTGTCGGTCAGTGTCCAGGCCGTGCGCTCGGGCGGATAGGCCGGGTCCATCGGCACATAGGCACCGCCGGCTTTCAGGATGCCCAGTGCGGCCTCAAGCATCCGCGGGCTGCGGCGGCAATGCAGGGCAACAAGCGTGCCGGGCGCCACACCCATGCTGCGCAGCACATGGGCGATGCGATTGGCCCGCGCGTTCAGCTGCGCGTAGCTTAAGGTCTGGTTTTCAAACACCAGCGCCGGGGCATCGGGGCTTTGCGCCACCTGCGCCTCGAAGGCACGGGGGATTGTCACTTGCGGATCATAGGCGCGGTCAGTGGCGTTGAGGCGGTCAAGATCGGCTTGCTCGGGCACGGTCAGCAGCGGGATCGCGGCTACCGCAAGATCGGCGCGGGCGGCCGTCACAAAGGCCGTGATCCGCGTGGCCAGAGCCCGTGCCTGGTCGCCCGGCAAGCGGGCTGCGTCATAATGCAGAAGGCCGGGCATCAGCGTGATGGTGCTGCCCGGAAGGGGTTGGCTGGCCAGCGCCACAGGGGGCACCATCAGACCCGACAGCGCAGGGTCACGCGCCGGCAGGTCCAGCGCAAAGGCCGGGCAGCGCGCGGCCCGTGCTGCGGCCTCGGCAAAGGCGGTGCGCGCCTGCGACAGGGTGCCTGTCGCGTTGACACGCAGCGGCACCCAGCGGCTGAGGATGCCGTGATCCGGCAGATCATGCCCAAGGGCCAGATCACCCAGGCTGCGGCCTGCTGCGCGCAGCGCCGCCAGCGCCAGATCGGCCAGGGGCGCCTCGGGCAAAGGCAGGCTGTGCCAATCTGCCAACCCGCCAAGGCGTGCGCCTGGCACGGGCACCGGTTGCAGATCGGCAAGCGCCCGGCGGATGCGCCCCTCACCCGAAGCGACGCTGGCCAGTGCGGCGGAAAGCGCGGTCGCATCGGTCAGCGAGTCCAAGCGCGTCAGCAGGCGCGGGTCTTGCGGCAGGCCCGCCTGACAGGTCAAGCCGGTCAGGCGCAGCGCGCCCGCACCGCAGGCTACCGTCAGCCCATCGGTGTCGGCGGAAAGGACCGTGCCCGGCGCACCTGCACCCGCCACCACTGCGGCACGGCCCACCAGCAGCACCCGACCATCGGCGCGCAGCTTGGGACAGGTGAGCGGATTCCAGTATCCGCCATGATCCAGCGCCCGCACCAGCCGGGCCAGGTTCTCGGCGGATTGCGAGAAATCCAGCATCCCCGCCGCGGCGGGGCGGTCGGCGCGGCGATATTCGTGCCGGGCTGCGGGGTCTTGCTTTCGGCCCGCCAGATTGCCTGCCTCCAGCCGGTCCATGACCTGCGGAAAGCTGTCCAGCGCAGCCTCGAAGCACGCGGTGTTCAGGGTCAGGGCGGTGTCCGTCGGACCGATCGCAAAGTGCCGCTCGACCAGCACATCGCCCTCATCGACGCCCGCGGTGATGCGGTGCCAACTGATCCCATGCTCGGCCGCGCCTTCGATCAACGCCCAGACCGGCGCGTTCAGGCCGGCGCGCTGCGGCAGCGGACCATCATGGAAGTTCACGCCGCCCAGCCGGGCTTGCGCCAAGACGTCCGAAGAAATCATCCGCAGCCAGGCGATGGATAGCACCACATCCACCGAAACCTGCGGAACCGCGCTGGGGGCCGCGACTGCAATCCCCCGCGCGGTCGCCCAGGCAGAAACGACCGGGTTTTCCGTCACCACGGCGGCAAGGCGGTGGCCACGGTTCATCCAGGCCTCGCCACATTCGCGGGTAAGGCTTTCATTGCCGAACAGGAGGGCAGTCAGTGGCGTGGTCATCAGTTCCTCCGCGCCCGGTCCGGGCGAGTTGCGCTCTCGGGCGCCAAGACAGGCATGACGGTCGAGGGGTCGCTGCGACCGCTCCCCCCAGCGGGGCTCAGGCTATGGCGGATCAGGTCGCGCAGGAAATGCGGCGGATCGCCCCTGTCCTTGCGCTGAAACACCAGCCGCAGCCGCCACAACAAGCCGCCCGCGACATGCGCGGCAGTTGCTGCGGCAAAGCCCGCGCGCCCGTGGTTCTTGACGAAAAAATGCCGCCGGCTGTCCAGCCAGAATCGCGGTATGCGGCTCCATTCCTTCATGCCGGTCGAGGCCGAGCCGATATGCATCACCCGTGATGCCGGCACATAGTCGGTGGGCCAGCCCGCCCGTGCCGCGCGCAGGCACAGGTCGGTTTCTTCGAAATAGAGAAAGAAGGTTTCGTCGAAAAGACCGATCCGCTCCAGCACCGAAGCCCGCATCATCACGCTTGCACCGGCCAGCCAGTCGACGCGGGTGGTGGCAACCGGGATGTCCATAGCCACGATGTGATCGGACAGCCAGCGCGATACCGGTCCAAAGCGCAAGGCGGCCTCAAACTCGCCGGCCACCGACGGAAAGCGAAAGGCGGTGCGATGCGATGTGCCATCCTCTCCAAAGATGAAGCTGCCGGCAAAGCCGGTTGCCGGATGGGTTTCCAGATGATCCAGCAGGGCGCGGATCGCGTCCGGTTCAGGAAAGGCGTCCGAGTTCTGGATATAGACGTAATCCGCCGGGGGATGACCCTGCGGCATGCCGGCGCGGATGCCGAAATTGTTGCCAGCGCCAAAGCCGCCATTGCGCCCGGCTTGCATCACCCGGACCGGAACCGCGCCCCAGTCGCGCGCCGCTACGGCCTGCGAAAGCTGCTCGAACGAACCATCGCCCGAATCGTTGTCGACCACGTTGATCGCGCCCGGTATACCCTGCATGGCCTCATGCGCGGCCTGCACCGCCCGAAAGGTCATTTCGGCCGACCGCCAGTTGAGGATCACGCAGAGAACGGTTGCCATGCCTCACTCCGCCGCCGCATCCAGCGCCGTATCGTCATCCGCGGCCTTCAACAGCGCCTTTATCCGCGCCGCCAGAACCCGGACGTTCGGCTCAAGCACCATGCTGTCATGGTCGCCCGGCACCTCGATCACCTCAAGCGCCGGGGCAAAGCGGGTCAGGTCATTGTCGGCAAAGACATATTCCTTTGCTGTCGAGACCCACATCCCTCCCGACACCTGCCAGCGCCGGTCCAGAGGCGGGCGGAACAACGTGGTGGGACCGCGCCGCAGCGGCAGGGGATAGTGGGCGACGGCTTCGCGGAAGGCGGCCTCGATCTCGGCATTGTGGAAACTGTGCGCGGTATCGGTGGGCTGTGCGGCGCGCCGCTTGGCCCGCTCCCATTCCCAGCGGCTGCGGGCCCAGTGGCGCAGATAGCCGATGCCGCCTGCCCGCAGTTCTGCCAGTTTGATAAGCGCCTTGTCCGTGCCTGAAAGTGGCGGGCGCATCGGCAGCGGCGTATCCAGCAGGATCAGCGCCGATACCGTTTCGCCCTCCGCCTCCAGTTGGCGCGCCATTTCCCAGGCGGTCAGCCCGCCGCCCGAAAAACCGCCCAGAAGATAGGGGCCATGAGGCTGAACTTGCCGCAACTCGGCGATGTAATCGGCCGCGGCCTGCGGCAGGCGTCGATGCGGCGCGGCATCGCCATAAAGCCCGCGCGCCTGCAGCCCCCAGAAGGGCCGTTCTGGCCCGATCAGTTGCGCCAGATGCCGCAGGTTCAGCACATTGCCAAACATCCCGGCCACCAGAAAGAACGGCCGCCCCGGCCCGCCCGCACCTTCATGCATCGCGACCAGATGGGCAAAGCGGCGCTGCGGGATGATGGGTGTGACCGTGGTGGCATCGCTGCCCTGTTGCGGGCCGATCTGGTCTTCGATCAGGCGGGCGCAGGCGGCAATCGTCGGCGCTTCAAACAGGACCGAGATCGGAAACTCTACCCGGAAGGCCTTTTTAACCTGCGCAAAGAGCCGCACGGCGATCAGGCTGTGGCCGCCCAGCGCGAAAAAGTCATCCTCGACCCCCACCTGTCCAAGCCCAAGCAGATCCTGCCAAAAGCTGGCCAGCCGCCGCTCGATATCGTTGCGCGGCGCGACATAGGCGCTGTCGAGGTCGGGCCGGTCGAAACTGGCGCTGGCGGGGGCGGCGGCATCAGCCGCCTCATCCGCCGCGGCCACCAGATCGGGGAGGGGCAGCGACGAGACAAAGACCTGCGGCCCCGGAATGGCCAGGGCGCGCAGAAACGCCTCAGCCCCCTCTGCCGGGCGGATGCCCTGCGCCAGCGTGGCCCGCAACCGCGCCTCGGCTGGTGAAGTTGGCGCGGCACCATCGTCGAAGACCATAGCCCTTGCATCGGGGCCGGGAAGGCTCAGCGCCTGATCCAGCTTGCGCAGCGTCAACCCTCGGAACGCGGCCACCACCCGGCCGTCAGGCGTGGCAAGGGTCACGTCAAACACCGCAGTCGGCCCGGAGCCGCGATTTGTGGCGGCATTTTGCACATGACTGATGATCCGCGCGGGCAGGGGCGCGTAAATTCGCGCCTCGGCGTAGGAGACCGGGACCCAAAGCGCATCGGGGCGCCAGCCGTCGATCAGCTCCATCGCCCAGCCGGTGGCGATGTCCAGCAAGGCGGGATGCGTCAACCAGCCTTGCGCCGGATCGGCTGCAAATTCATCCGGCAGGGCCAGCGCGGCAATGCCCTCGCCGGTGCCCAAGGCGACATCATCCAGAACCCGCCAACGCGGACCGAACCGCAGATGCGCCTCTTGCGGCGTGGTCATGCCCTTGCCCGCCCGCCGTTCGGGGCATCGGGACAGGATGGCGGCGGGGTCGATATGCGGGGAGGCGGCGGCCAGCGGCACGGCGCGGGCTTGCGCGGCAAGCTCCCAGCCAGGCCGCCCGCGCAACGCGCGGGCCGCACGCAATTCCAGTAACCAACCTTCTTCTGTGGCCAGCATCGTCAGTCGCAGATCGCGGGGGGTGCCCTCGACCGCCAGCGGGCGGAAGAAATACAGATCCCGCAGGGCAAAGGCAGACTGTCCGGCCTCGGCCACCGCCTCGGCCATCAGTTCGATCACGCCGGTGCCGGGTAACAGCGCCAGCCCCGCGGCGGTGCGGTGCCCGTCGATCACCCAATGTTCGGGCAACAGTCGCGCAGTGAACAGCCGCTCACCCTGCGCGTCATGACCGGCCTCAGCCAGAAGGGGGCGCGAGATCGGCGCCAGCGACGGCGCGCGATGACCCAGCGCCGCAGCCGCCATGCCAACGCCCTGCCAGATGCCCCAGCCAAGTGCCAGAACCTGCGTCTTCCCCCCTTGCCGGCTGGCGGCGAAGGCGTTCAGGAAGTCGTTCGCGGCGGTGTAATCCACCTGTCCCGCGGCGCCGATCTCGGCCGAAGTGGATGAAAACAACACGATCCGTTGCACTGACCCATCGGGAAACACCTCTCCCAAAACCCGCGTGCCGTGCAGTTTGGGGGCCAGAACCCCCTCGATCTGCGCCGGGCTGCGGGTCAGCAGGGGGCCGTCATCGACGGTCCCCGCCGCGTGGATCACGGTGTGGATCGGGCCAAAAGCCGCCTCTGCCGCAGCGCGCGCGGCCTGCATCTCGGCCAGATTGCAGATATCGGCGGGATGGATCAGCACGGCCGCACCCACAGCCTCCAACCGCTCGACCCCACGGATCCGCCGGGCCACCTCGCCGCCCTGGGCGAGGACGGCGGGCCAATCGGCGCGATCGGGCAACGGCTGGCGGGTCACGATCGTCAACCGCACGCCGTGGTCGCGGGCCAGACGGTCCGCCAGCGTCAGACCGATGCCGCCAAAGCCGCCGGTCAGGAAGACATGCGCACCCGGCGGAAAACCGACCGGCTCGGGCGGAAGGGGGGTAGGGCGCAGAACCTGCGCAAAGCGGCGGTCATCGCGCAGCAAGGTGGACGCATTCTGAGGCTCTGCCAGCAGTTCTTCCAGCAGGCGGTTCACCAGCCGCGAGAGGGCGTCGGCATCGCGGCGACCACGGCGGTCGCGTAGCGGCAGCACCAGGTCGGTGCTGGCGCAGGTGATCCCCGGCAGTTCGCGCGGGATCACCCGCAGGGGGCCGTTGATGGCGGCCTTTTCTGGTTGGGCCAGACGTTCGGCCCCGCGGGCGGCAGCCCCGGTGGTGAAGGCGTGCAGATGAATGGGCCTTGGCAGATCCTCGGCAGCGATGGCCTGGGCCAGGAACAGCAGGCTCCAGAACCCATGCTCCATGTTGCGGTCAAAAAAGCTGGAGCCGGGCCTGAACGGCGTGCCCTCGGTCACGCTCCAGAAATGGGCAATACGGTCGGGGGTAAAGCCATTGGTTGCCAGATCCGCCAACAGCCGATCATAGCCTTCGCGTCCACGTTCCGGCGCAAGGCAATAGCTGTCTGCCGCCAGCCGCGCGAAGGCATCACCGGCGTGGACCGTCACCACCTGCTGGCCCGCATTGCGCAGCCGGTCTGCCAATGCCTGACCAAGCCCATGGTCGTCGACAAAGATCAGCCAGCGATGGGCAGGTGCCTGATCCAGCTCGGCGGGAAGGTCCAGCGGGCAATCGGCGGCACGGGGGCGCCAATGGCGTTGCCACCCCCAGTCCGTCAGATTTTCGCTGCGCAGCAATTCTTTCTTTTCATATACTTGCTGCGTATCCGCCGGGGCGATGAAATAGGGTTTGCGCTGGAAGGCATAGCCCGGCAGCGGCACACGATGGCGCGGCCCTTCGCCCCAGATCGGCGCCCAGTCCACCGACACCCCACAGGCCCAAAGCCGGGCGAGGCTGGCGATATGCCATTGGTCATCGGGCACGGCCTGATCCGGGTGGCGCAACGCCGGGATCACCTGACCTGCCGCCGCGCCATTGGCCTGCGCCAGCGAGGACAGTGCCCGGCCCGGCCCCATCTCCATGAATACCCGGTTGGGCTGGGACAGCAGATGCGCCATGCCGTCGGCAAAGCGCACGGTCTGGCGCAGATGCTGCACCCAGTAATCCGGGCTGGTCGCCTGTTCGGCGGTCAGCGGCAGGCCGGTGCGGTTGGAGATCACCGGCAGGTGCGGCGCCGAGAGCGGGATACTGCGCAGGAAGGCTGCGAACTCTGCCAGAATGGGCTCCAGCATCCGGCTATGCGCGGCGATGTCGATGGCGATGCGCTGCGTCTCGATCCCATCGCAGGCAAGGCGTGCGGACAAATCGGCAAGCGCCGCATCGGGGCCCGAGACGACGCACAGCCCCGGTGCGTTGACCGACGCAAGGTCCAACCCCTCAAGCTGCGCAGCCAGATCGGCGGCGTCCATCGGCACAGACAGCATCCCCCCTGCCGGCACCGTGTCAAACAGCCGCCCGCGCAGATGGACCAGCCGGATGCAATCGGCAAAGCCGATCACCCCGGCCAGACACGCGGCGGTATTCTCGCCCATGCTGTGACCGATCAGCGCCGCGGGCTGCACGCCCCAGCTTTCATACAGCTTCGCCAGCGCATATTCGCAGATCATGATCAGCGGCAGCTGGACCGAAGGTTGCTTCAGCCGGGCGGCCGCAGCGTCTTGTGCGTCCCGCGCTGGCAGCCACAGGGCGCGGATGTCGTAATCCAGCAGTGGTTGCAGGATCGCAAAGCCGCGGTCCATCCAGTCGCGGAACTCGGGTTCGGTATCATAGAGCCCGCGCGCCATGTTGGGATATTGCGCGCCACCGCCGGGGAACATGAACACAACCTCGGGCGCGTCGCCCAGAAGGTCGTGGGTAAAGACACGACGCGGGTCTGCCCCCTCCAACAGGTCGGCGGCCTGCGCGTGGCTTTCCGCCACCAGAACCCGCCGTTTTTCAAAGGCCCGGCGGCCCTCTTTCAACGTATAGGCCACATCGGCCAAAGGCTGTTCCGGGTGGGCGCGCAGATGGGCGGCCAGCCGGACGGACGCTGCATCCAGCGCGGCCTTGCTGCGGGCTGACAGCACGATCGGCTGGAACGGCCAGTCGCTTTCGGCCGACGGCGGCTGCTGCGGGGCTTCTTGCAGCACGGCATGGGCATTGGTGCCCCCCACGCCAAGGCTGTTGATGCCGGCGCGGCGGGGGTGATCGCCCGCCCGCCACTCGGTCAGACGGTCATTGACCCGAAACGGCGATGCGTCGAAGTCGATCGCCGGGTTGGGTGCCTCATACCCCAGCGAGGGCGGGATTTCGCGATGATGCAGGCTGAGCGCCACCTTTATCAGGCTTGCCACCCCGGCTGCGGTATCCAGATGACCGATATTGGTCTTGACCGAGCCGATGCGGCAGCGCCCGGCTGGCACTTCCGTGCCAAAGCCCTGGGTCAGCGCCGCCACCTCGATCGGGTCGCCCAGATAGGTGCCGGTGCCGTGACATTC
>ERZ1645187.1731-NODE-1731-length-19817-cov-8.650187_pt1 | contig 19817 bp, 18 predicted proteins | sample MGYA00575352_ERZ1645187 | MGnify/ENA primary metagenome ERZ1645187 (study PRJEB40837, sample SAMN11349314) | freshwater sediment metagenome | isolation source: river sediment | host: Sediment | place: India: Wazaribad , New Delhi | collected 2017-02-21 ... | reverse complement strand
GGCGCAGCCTGATCCTGCCGGGGGTCGAGATCGGGGACAATTGCGTGGTGGGGGCGGGGGCGGTGGTGACAAGATCAGTGCCGCCGCGGTCGCTTGTAGCGGGCAATCCGGCCCGCATCCTGCGCAGCGACATCGAGGTCGGTCACTACGGACGATTCCTGACCGCCGATGCCACCGAAAGCGCGCTGGCTGAGGCGGGTGTGGCCTGATAGCTCAGCGCCCGAACGCGAGGGCTGCGGCAGGGGCTTCAAGGCGGGCTCGCACGGCCTGCGGCGGCGGGGCTTGCCGCAGGACGGCGTCAATCTCCTGCAATTCGACACGGTAACCGTTGATCTTTACCTGATCGTCGATGCGACCAAGGAACAAGAGGCCATGCGCCTCGGAAAGCCGGACCACATCCCCCGTCCGATACCAGCGCAGCCCGCCGCTTTCCTCGAAGCGACTGGCATTCTGTTCGGGGTTGTTCATGTAACCGGGTGTCACCTGACGACCGCCAAGGCACAGTTCCGCCGCACCGGGTTGGGAAGGATCCTCCAATGCGTCCAGCCTGACTTTCTCTTGCCCGATCGGCAGACCTATGGGCACCACGGCCAGGCCTTCAAGGCCATCGGGCTGTTTCACCTCATATGCAGTGAAGGCAATCGTCGCTTCAGTTGGCCCGTAAATGTTCCATATCCGGGCCCGCGGTGCCGCCTCGCGAAAGCGGCGCATGACTGAAACAGCCAGCGCCTCGCCACAAAACAACACGGTGCGCAGATCGGGCAGGGCCGCGGGAGTCAACTGGCCCAGCCGGTCGCAGAAGGCCGCCAGCGACGGCACCGAAAACCAATGCGTCAACCTGCGGCTGCGCGCAAACTCTGTGACCGCCATCGACAGCGACTTGGGCAGGACGCACAGCTCGGCTCCCGCAACCAAGGTCACAAAGATGTCGTGAACGGACAGATCGAATGACAAGTCAAAGAAATGGGTCGCCCGGTCGCCTGGCCCGATGGCGGCGATGGGGGCAATGCCGTCCAGATAGGTCAGAAGATTACGCTCTAGCACGCGCACACCCTTGGGAGTGCCGGTGGTCCCCGAGGTGAACATAATATAGGCCGTGGGGTCGGCTGCGGCCCGCGTTGGGTCGTCAGGGGCCTCCGGACTTGGGCCCGTGCCGCACGCAAACATGCCCTCAAGCCCGAACAGCGGCAAGCCGAGAGGCAAATCCGGCAGCATCGCTTGGGCTGCCCCGCGTGTCTCCGGCGAACACAACAGGGCGCCAGGCCTGCCGATCGCAACAATCGCCGCCAGCCGGTCCGGCGGAAAGCCTGGGTTCAGCGGCAGATAGGGTCGCCCGAACAAGGCGGCAGCCAGAATACCCACAACCGAGGTCTCATCGCGCTGACAAAAGATCCCAAGCGGCAGGCCCGGAGCTACCTCGGCATCAATCTGCGCACCAAGCGCCCGCGCCGCGGCAAACAACTCGGCGTAGCTCCACCGCTGGTCTTCGATCCACAAGGCCGGGCGGGCGGTATGGTCCCGTTCGGCCTCCAGAAGGCGGTTACGCAGACTGTCAGTCATCATTCGCCTCCCCGAAGTGTTTCGTCGTCCTGCTTTGGCAAGGATCCGGCATATTCTAGGATGATGACATTCTCCACAAACCCAAGCTGTTCCCACAGGGCGCGGGCCTTCAGATTGCCCGACAGCACCCGCATCTGGGTGCGATCGGCCTTGCGCAGGGTAGCCTCGTCCAGAAGGCTTGCAACCAACTGCCGGGCCAGCCCGATTCCCCGGCATGGGGGGGACACGAAGACCTCATCGATTGAACAGACTGAGGGCTTGTGCGCGCCCGGAACGACACGAAACGACGCAATGGCATAGCCTGCAATCTCTTTGTCGCGTTCTGCGATGAGAACACGTGCTCGCGAGGACGTCAGCAAGCCCGGCGTTGCACTACGGACATGAGTGGCCACATCGCTTAACCCATCCAGAAGCCCGAGGGCCAACTGACTTTGAAAATAGGCGAGCCGAAGCCGCATCAGAGCTTCTGCATCGCCCGCTTGGGCCGGACGGATAGCAGGCAATGTCACGCGGATGGCTCGAGACGCCGCTCGATCGCCTCGATGATCTTTGCAACAGAGGTCAGCTCGGCAATTTCAGTATCGTCCAAAGTCACTTCAAACGCTTCTTCCAGAGACATGATGACATGCATATGAGCCACTGAGTCCCATTCCGGAATTGAATTATACGTCAGGTGCGGAGTTATTTCCTCCTTGTCGAGGTTCAGTTCCTCTATGAGAATGGAGCAAACACGATCGGCTATATTCATAATCTTTCCAGTGAGAGAAGGTGCGGTTTATTTTCGGCCATCCCAATTACGGATGCCCCATGGCCCCAGGATTAGGCCGGTTTCGATGACGCGCGCCGGATTGCCTGCCACCAAGGATCCGGCCTGGACATCCTTCATGACGACGCTGGCTGGCGCGATGATGCAATGGTCCCCGATAGAGATCCCCGGAAGGATGATAGCATTGATTCCGATGTGGCAGTTATTGCCAATCTTTGTATCGACATGGCGGGTGTTGACAAAGTCATGCGTCAACACCACCGCCCCCGTCCCGATCCCGGTGTTCAAGCCAATATGAACGCCGCGAGGATTGGTGCGGTCAAGCTTCGCCCCCAGAGCGATGCGCGAGCCCTTGCCGATGCTCATGCCCCAGACATGGCGCAAAAACAGAACATGGACTTCCACCACAAGCTTGCGGATGCGGGTTCTCAGTTTGGCCAGGCTCAACATTACTTTTCACCCATGTGCAGGGATAACACTCAGATCTGCTCCATCTTTGTCTGTCCAGACAGCTGCCAACCACGGGCCTCGATACAACCAGTCTTTCTATAGATAAATTTATTCACACAAGCAAAGGGGGTCATGGTTTCCAAGCGGCGAATGCGCGAGCGGCAGCCTTGGGAGACAAAGATGCGCGGAGAGTGGGACTGGGGCCAAAACCCAGAAATGCCCGGAGAAGGGTCGCCCCCTCTAGACCATATCCCTTTAACATCAACTGCGCCGCCTTCGCGAAAGAATAGAGCAGCGCCACAGGCAAAGCCCAGGGGAAATACCGGCGGACGAACCGCATCCGACTGCGGTGTTTGAAATACAGCGAAAAGGGAGAGGCCTGGCGGCCGATGGTCGGAGACCCGATCGCAGTGCCGGCCCGGTGATAAACGATGGCCTCTGGGCACAGGATCAGGGGCAGATCGCCGCGTCGCAGGGCCCAATCCACCTCTTCGTAGTACAAGAAATAATCTTCCGGCATGGGACCAGCCCGTTCAATGAACTGCCGCGAGGCGACCATGCTGGCACCGGTAATAAACTGGATCTCCTCGGCACGAGCGGGCCGTGTCTGTGGATAAGGGGCGCAGAGGTTAAGGTTGCCGGTAACCCCCGTCCACCGGTTGATCGTGCCGCCGTCGATCTGGATCATTCCGGGATGGTCGTAATAGAGAACCCGCCCCCCCATCAGCGCGAACGGTCCTTGGTCGTGGCGGGCAAAGGCGGCAGGTGTGCCGGGGGGGACTGCGCTGTCGGGGTTCAGGATCCAGACGCGGTCGATGGCAGGGTCGGCGAAGAGGTGCTTCAGGCCGATGTTTACCCCCGCCGCAAACCCGCCGTTCACACCCGCGGAGAGAATCGTCAGCCCCCCCTCGGGCAAGGGCTTCGGCAGGGGGACATGCGGAAAGGGCAGGTCGGCGGGCGGGGCATAAGGGACCTCGCCCGTAGCCCAGGCCCGGATGGCCGCCACGCTATCATCGGGCGAGGCATTGTCGACCACCACCACTCGCAGTTCCGTTCCGTCTGCGCAGGCGGCAGACAGAAGCGTTTCAAGACAGTCGAGGATCACGTCGGCCGAGTTGTAGGCGACAAGGACGACGCCGAGGGGGGCAGGGATCATGTAGTGGCTCTCGGTCTCGGGGTAAAGCGGCTGTAGGCCTGTCCGCGTGGGCGTGGGTCGGGTGTGGGGGGGGCAGTAGCGTCGGTGCAGGCGGGTTCAGCCGTGATCAGCCAGATGCCGGTCCCGAACAGGAAGAAGACGAAAGAATAGACCGAGCTCCAGACATAAACAGTGCAAAGGGTGAAGGTCAGGCCAAGGAAGGTAAAGACCCAGGCGCGGCGAATCTGGCCCAGCACCGGATCGGCGGTGAAGTCGCGCCGCATGATGCGGGCGATGACGATGGCATAGCCGATGGCGATCAGAAAGAACCCAGGGATGCCATAGCGCACCGCCATGACCAGCCAGAAATTGTCCATGCTGCCCGAAGGCATGAAATGCGGACGCACCCAATCCCCCATGCCGAGGCCGAAGAGCGGGCTGGCGGGTATGCCCTTTTCAACGCTGCCGAGTACGTTGGCAATGCCCCATTCGAAGATGATCTCGCGCCAGTAGGCATTGTGGGCCGAGAAGGTCGCATAGCTCATGAACACGCGGATGGGCGTGCGGTTCGAGAAGATGTCGACCACCACATAGGCCAGCGCGAACAGGCCCACGAGCAGCCACCAGCGCCAGCGGAGGCGGTCGAAGACTGTAGCCCAGGCGATCAGCGCGATCTGCAGGATGATGGCAAGCCAGGCCCCGCTCGACAGGCCGAGAAAGCCAGTTGCGGCCACGATCACAGCGGTGATCCAGCGGCGGGTGTTGCCGGCAACACCCTTCAGCGCCACGAAAGTCAGCGAAAAGGCAACCGAGCAGAACAGACCGAAGTGGATCGGATGGGCGAAGGGGCCCTGCACCCGTTCGAGACCAAGCCTCTGGTCGATGCTGACGATCCCGACGCTGTGGACTACCGGCAGGCGCTGGATCCACTCCACGATCAGCGGCCGCCCCGTACGCGCCTCGTAGATTGCGAAAGGCGTCAGGCACAGCACGATCAGCGCCAGTGCCCGGCAGAGCGCAAGGAACACCTCGGGCGTGCGCACATAGGCCCGCCCGATGGCATAGCCGCCCAGGAACTCCATCCCGACCGAACCGACCTGCGTCACGACCGCTTCAGGGCTCTTCACACCAAGCGCCACAGCCATCCAGACCGTATGCGCGATGAAAAGCCAGTCGGTGAGGATCACCCGCCCATAGGCCCCCATCAGAAGGCGGATCATCATTGGGATGACCATCACCATCAGGAACAGCCGCAGCGTCGACATCAGGAGTGGTCCGGCGTTGAACCAGATCGGAATCACCACGCAGAAGAGATAGACAGTGACCTGCCAGGGCAGCCGTGCCGACATCAGGCCCGCGTCGAGGCGGGCCTGTGTCTCCACCGAAATCCCGCGGACTGCGGGCGGGCGGCGAACCGATCCTGCAGATATCTGACCAGCCATTACCATCAGGATGATGATCCTAGCCGGTTTCGCGCCTTCATTTCGGCCTCAGTCAAGCTGCAGCCGCGCGGCGCCGATCCCTGTCCCGTCGGCCGGCCCGCCTGCCAGGTAGCGCAGGGTGGCCGGATCGGCCGGCGACCCGGTGAAGACCTTGTCATAAAAACCCGCCTCCATGCGCGTGCGGTCCTGGACAAAAAGATTGTCTGAAACCTGCCAATCTGTCTGTCCTTCGTAGCCCACAATCTTGGCAACAATGTTGCCAGTGATATAGACGTTGCGCGCTTTCTCGGCTACCCGGATCATGGGAGTCCAGAGCGGGGGGTTGTCAGCCTCACCTTCCGACAACGCATTGCGCAGCACGGTGTTCTGCCGGATCACAAGCCCGTCGGTCTCGCCCACCGATATCCCATGCAGATGGGCGTTGGCGATCACATTCTCCTCGATTAGGATGTTGCGGTAGAACATCCCGTCGCCCGCGCGCCCCTTATCGACCTCTTCGTTGCGCATGAAGATCGATTGGGTGAACCAGCCTTGACCCGAAGCCAGAAGGTTGCCGCGGATCACGATGTCGGTCGAGGGTGCGTCGGTGCCGTTGGTCCAGAACTGGATCATGTCGGCATGATCCTTGCTGTCAAGCGAGCGATTGAAGTCATGGATTTGGTTGCCTTCGATCCGCACGTTCTGCACTTGGGCAAAGTTCATGCCGTCCATGCGCAGGTCGTGCAGGTCGCAGCCGAGAACAGTGACATCTCGGCAGCGCGCCACCACGAGACCACGAAAGAAGTCGCGGATCTCGCAACCTTCAATCGCGAAACCCACCACCTCGGTGACACCCAGCCCGAAGGCCCAGCCGAAACCGTCGTCCACCGCCGAGACGCCCCGCGCGCAGTCGCCGTCGAAGAGGCAGCCGTGGATCGTGACATCGCGGCTGTCCACCACGGTGAAGGGGCGGAAGTAAATTTTGTCTGCGGCCGAAAACGTGTAGTCGAACTGCAGCCCCTCCAGCACCAGATGCGCCACCTCGCGCAGGTCCATCCGGTCAAACCGGGGGGGATGGGCCGGATCTGCAGCCGCCAGTGTCACAGGCGCTCCTGCGGCACCCCCACCCCGACGGAAGCCGAGGCCGCCGTAGTCACCGGGGGCGAGGCGGAGCGTGGTGCCCGGCGCCACACTTTCCAGTGCCAATGCGAGTGCCTCGGGGCCGGAGACATCCTGACTGCCGGCACTCGTAGCCTGCGGCAAAACCCATAGCCCGCTTCCGGCAGCGAGCCCGCCAAGAAAACTTCGGCGAGAGGGTGTGGTCCGGTCCGACATACTTGCATTCCTTGCCACAAGGCTGTGCCAGGTCAGGGCCCGAAGATACTCGCCGCCGGGGGCTTGCACACAACACAGATTTACCGGAGATCGCCTTGACCGGGAAGACACGACGGCGCCCGGATCATGGCGGAGAACATCTCACTGTCAGAGGCTGTTCACTTCGGCAAGAAGCCCCCGCAACCGCCACACTTGCGCGGCAAAGAGAGTACAGGCAGTCGGAACCGCCCAGATCAGCGGCACATTCAGCGCCACTGTGCTGGCGGCGACAAGAAACAATGCAAGGCTCAGCGCGACAGGAAGGGCCAGACGGCGCACCGACAGTCTTGCCCGCCGGCGCACCAGCCATGATGCAATAGCAAAGCCCACGGCCTCGCCTACGATTCCTAAGGCAATCACAAGATCTATGCGGCCAGTCCGTTCTGCCACGACAAAGCCCGCAGGCAGAAGTGCGACCCGCACAAGATTGGCAATCATCGCATTGCTGGTCTGGGCGCGCGACAGGGCTATGGTCGATGGTCCACCCTTCAAGACACGCAATCCCTGCATCACGGCCAGAAGTGTCAGCAGCGGCACGAGCGGAGCGTATTTCGGCCCCAGTATCAACCCGATGAAAGGTGTCCCAAGCAGCAGAACGGCAAGGACGACGACACTTCCGAAGATCAGATGTATCTCGAAAACTGCACTGCCGAGGCGCTGGAACCGGGCCTCGCCTTTGTCCGTGGCGCGATCAGCAGCCGAAAGCCTGGGCAGGAAGAAGCTCGTTGCTGACTTCGCCATCACCAGCGTCGGTGTCAGCGTCAGCGTCATGCCCATGGCGAAGATGCCAAGCGCCTTCATCCCGAGTTCGTGGCCAACGATCAGCTTCTCGCCGTTGAACACCATAAACAGCAGGATCGTATTCAGCAGAAGGGGCCAGCCGAAGGCCAGGTTGCGGGCCATGATTTGGCGGTCGAGGGCCAGGCGGTACGGGCGCTCGGCCACCAGATGCGACATCAGCATTGAAGCAAGCCCCTGGGCGACGATCGCCCAGAGCATCGCCTGCCAGTCGCCGAACCAGATAACAAGCGGCCAGATCAGCATCAGCGACAGCACAGCCGGCAGTAGCGAGGTCATAAGCACTGGGCCAAAGACCATCCGCCTTTGCATGCGGTGCATGTCGAAGTGTTGCAGGGCATTCAGTACCGGCATCACCGCCAGCACCTGGTAGGCCCAGGCAACCTCAGAGATGCCGAGGAAGGCCGCAAGCGGATGGGCCATGGCCAGAAGGATCAGCGCAGATGCTGCCCCCCGCAGCACCTGAAACCCCTGCAGCGCGGCCTGAAACCGCGGATCGTCGCCATCCTTGGCCTGGATGATCTGCTGCTGCAGGCCAAGCGCTGAAGCCATCTCGACCACCGCCATGGTGATGGCGAAGGTGGCAGCGATGCCGTAATCGGCCACCGGTAGCATGCGCGCCACAAGCAGGTTGCGTGCAAGCGTCAGAATTGCGGTGGCAGAGTTTCCCGACAAAAGGAAAAAGGCCTTGCGCCACAAACCAGGAATCCCTTTCTTCATGTATCAGGGCTTCTTCCGTCGTGCCACGCAATGGTCAAGATGCATTGTTAAAGGCCTGGCATCCGCAACCTTGCAAGTGCATGAAGTGTGCGGTTTCGGAGTGGAGCGGCAGCGGGTTCACGGGACATCATGACATTCACCTCTCCTGGCCTCGCCTATGTCGCGCGCGGTGATCTCTGTTCCGGCTGCGGGGCCTGTGCAGGCCTTGCGCCCCAGGCAGTGCACATGGCCTTAACCTCACCAGGCTGGCTGCGCCCGGTGCAGACGGCCGCCCTGACCCCTGCCCAAGAGGCTGCAGTCACAGTGGCCTGTCCAGGTCTGGGACAGGCAGTCGCGGCCGCAGGGCGACCCGACGACGCGCTTTTCGGACCGTACCTCGCGATGCGGATAGGCCATGCGACCAACCCGAGCCTGCGGCATGCCGGCGCCTCGGGGGGTGCCCTATCGGCGTTTCTGTCACATCTTCTGTCAAGCGGCACGGTCGAGGCGGTGGTAACGAACAGTCCCGACCCAGCCGACCCGGTGGGCAATGCGACCCGCACCTTGACCGACCCTGGCGATCTCACCGACACGGCGGGCTCGCGTTACGCGCCTTCGGCTCCGCTTGCCGGGCTAGCCGGGTGGCTGGAGGACCATCGCGCAACAGGGCGGCGTTTTGCCTTCCTCGGCAAACCCTGCGATACGGCAGCTCTGCGCGCGCTGGCCCTGAGCGACCCAGACATCGCTGCGGCTTTTCCCATGATCCTGTCCTTCTTCTGCGCAGGCGTACCAAGCCTGACCGGCGCTGGCGCGATCCTGGCCGCTCTGGGCGTGCCGAAAGAGGATGTCGCGGCCTTCCGCTACCGAGGCAACGGCTGGCCGGGCCGCGCCACGGCCACGCTGAAGGACGGCACGGAACGCTCGATGACCTATCACGACAGCTGGGGCGGCATCCTGTCGAAACATGTCCAGCACCGCTGCAAGATTTGCGCCGACGGCACGGGGACCGCGGCCGACCTCGTCTGTGCTGACGCCTGGGAGACGGATGCGAAGGGCTACCCCACCTTCGAGGAACGCCCCGGCGTCAGTCTAATCGTCGCGCGCACAGCGCTCGGCCAGCGCATCCTTGCCGAGGCTGAGGCGGCGGGCGCCATCGTGACCGGGCCTTTCGACCCCACAAGGCTGGCGGCAATCCAGCCCGGCCAGCGCGAACGGCGCCGCGCCCTGCTGGCCCGGCTTGCGGCCCTGCGGATTGCCGGGCGCCCAATTCCCGTCTATCGTGGCCTGCAATTGGCCGCAGCGGCGCGGCAGAATCCGATCGGGCGAAACGTGAAGAACTTCATTGGCATGCTGCGGCGCACGCTGCTGACCCGCAAATGATGTCCACAGTGCCCAGCCCGATCCGCGTTACCCTCATCATGCATTCCACACGCTCGGACAATCTGGGCGTCGGGGCGCTTACAGCAAGCGAAGTTGCCATCCTGCGCGACATCTCGGCCCGTATGGACCGCGAGATCGCAATCACCATACTGGACTGGAAGGACACCCGCGCGCCCTATGTTACTGGTCCGGATATCCGGGTCATTGAGCTCGACAGCCGTTTCATCCTGAATCCACGTGGCTATTTCGCGCAGGCCCGCAGATCCGACATCGTCATCGACATCGGCGCCGGCGACAGCTTTGCCGACATCTACGGCCCCAAGCGGCTGCGGCGGATGTTTGCGCTTAAGTTCCTGACTCACCTCGCCGGCACACCGCTGGTCTTGGCACCCCAGACAATCGGCCCCTTCACTAAAGGGTGGTCGAAGCGGCTCGCGCGGCTGTCGCTGCGCCGGTCGGCGCTGGTGGTCACGCGGGATGCGCAGTCGACTGCGGCACTGCACGATCTCGGCTACACGGGCGAGATGGTCGAAGCCTCGGATGTAGCGCTGCGGCTACCCTACGACCCGCCTGCGCCCCGCTCGGATGGACCGTCACGCGTCGGAATAAATGTCTCCGGCCTTCTGATGAACGGCGGCTACACGGGGAAGAACGAACTCGGCATCACCCTCAACTACCCGCAACTTATACGCGACCTGATCGCTGATTTCCGAGCCGTGGGAGCCGAGGTCCATCTGGTACCGCATGTGATCGTCAACGAAGGCCGGATGGTGAAGGAGGACGATGCCCGCGCCAGCGCGACCCTGGCAGAGATGATCCCCGGTTGCATCCTGGCGCCCGCCTTTACGTCACCATCACAGGCCAAGAGCTATATCGCGAGCTTGGATTTCTTCATGGGCGCCCGGATGCACGCTTGCATTGCGGCCTTTTCCTCGGGTGTGCCGGTCGTTCCCATGGCCTACAGCCGCAAGTTCGCAGGCCTCTTTGGTTCGCTCGGCTATCCCCACACGGTCGACTGCACCCGCGAGGATGCAGACACGATCCGTCGGAAGATCGCGGCCGCCTGGGAACAACGTGCGGGGCTGGCGGCAGAGGCGCAGGGCGCGCTGGCTCAAGGGTTGAAGAAGCTGCGTGCCTATGAGGATGCGCTGACTGAAGTGCTGCGCCGACATGCTCCCTGACCTCGCCGTCATCATCCCTCACCACAACGACACCGCGCGGCTGATCCGCTGCCTCGACGCGCTCGCGCCGCAACTGGTCGATGACGTAGAACTCGTCGTGGTCGACAATGCCTCGAACCACCCTCTCGACCCCGTACGCGACCGCTTCCCCCCCTTCCGCATCGTGACCGAGCCGCAGAAGGGCGCAGCCCATGCGCGCAACCGGGGGGTGGAGGAGACGAGGGCGCCCATCCTCCTTTTCATCGACAGCGACTGCCTTCCGGCAGACGACTGGGTGGCTGTTGCGCGCAAGACGCTCGAGCGCCACACCGCGGACCTTGTCGGCGGGCGGGTTTCGGTCTTCGACGAGACCCCGCCACCGCGCACCGGCGCGCAGGCCTTCGAGGTGGCCTTTGCCTTCGACAATCGTGCCTATATCGCGGCCAAGGGGTTTTCAGTGACCGCAAACCTCGTCACCCGGCGCGATGTTTTTCTCGCGACAGGGCCCTTCGTGCACGGCGTTTCCGAAGATCTCGACTGGTGCCGCCGGGCGACGGCCAAGGGGTTCCGGCTGGCCTATGACGACGACCTGCGGGTTGGGCATCCGTCGCGCAACGACTGGCCGGCGCTCCGGCGCAAGTGGCAGCGGGTAACAGAGGAGCTCTTCGGCGTGAACGGACGCAGCCCGGCCCGTCGGCTGGCCTGGGCCGCCCGTGCACTGACGATGCCGGTTTCGGTCCTCGCCCATGCACCGCGCGTGCTGCGTCATCCAGACCTGACAGGTGGTGAGCGGCTACGGGCGCTCGGCACGCTCGCGCGGCTGCGCCTCCTGCGGATGGTCTGGATGCTGGGTCAGGCACTGCGAAGATAGCAGAAGCAAGAGATCGCGCGGACAGCGGCTCTCCTGCCGGCCTGCTGTTTTTCGGCACCGATACCGGCGCGCCGACGGCCCCCTAAGCCTGTGTCACGCCCCATGTCGTGCAGAAATCGCGGTACTCAGCGATCGACGGCCGCACGACCCGGCACGAGGGTTACGCCCTGTCGATCAAGCACCGCAAACGGATCGAAGAGGCTTTCGGCATGGCCCAGACCGTCTATCGCGGCCTCGAACGGGGGGCGTGCCCGCTTCATCCTGACGATGGCCGCCAAAGGTAGCAGCGAAAGAAAACAGTTCCGCATCGCCGACTTTTTCAGCAGCCTGCTAATCTCGCTTCTTCAGCCAGCCGATGAAGGCCGCGTCAGGGCTGCGCAGGGGTGGACGGCCGGAGCGGTACCAGAGGGCTCGCCAGTCAGCTTCCAAAGCATAGATGTCCCAGCCAGGCATCATTGTGCGAGCCGTCTCGATCGTAGCAGCCTTCAGAACTGGCCCCCCCTGCCCCGCCGACGGCAGAACCACCACATCCCGGCGACGCACGCAAAGGATGTCATCCGCCTCCTCGACCAGGCTGTAGTCGGGCAGATGATCCTCGGCGATCATATCGCGGATCATCCGACGAAATACCCGGATCGGGCTGGCTGAACCTGACTTGTGCGCCAGGACCGGGATCGAGACGCGCCAGTCGGGCTGGCGGCCGCAATGCTTGCGCGCCAGTTCGTAGACCCGTCGCTCCAGTGGCTTGCGCAGGCGGAAATAATCGCGGTTCAGCGTCAGCACCGACTTGGCGAGGACGGCACGGTAGAGCCAGTCTGACAAGATGACCGAAACCTGCACCATCCGCCCACCGCGGGTGGCGCGCAGGATCTGCCAACCTTCAATCAGGCCGAAACCTGTGGTCACCTCCTGATCACCGGTGACGAGGTTGGTGGTGATCCGCGTCCCCGCCAGCCGCTCGAAGGCCTCGCGCAACCGGGCATAACCATCACCGCTGGTCTCGCGGTTGGTGGCCAGCATCAGATCATGCGCGGTCAACCGCAGCTCACGACCGACAGGGCGGCCGGCATTCAGCCCGGCGACCATCTGGCTGATGCAGTAGATCAGGATGTCCTTGTCGAACAGCGTGGCCAACCCCTTCACCGAGGGCACCACAGTAATCCGCACGCCATTGTGGGCATAGTCGAGGATGCGCCGATCAGGTCGAGTCGAGAGCGAGAAGAGCGGATGCTCCATCGACGCCATGTCATCCTTCGGCAGAGCATCGAGAATATCGCAGACGAAAAAATCACCGGCATACCGATCAGGGACAAGACCGCCTGTCCCATCACGCCGTGTCCCTGCCCTGCCCGTCATATCTGCCTCACCGCCCTCTGCCCCGTCTTGCCGCGGAACTTCGTGGTTTCAGTATCACCAACCAGCCTGGACAGCGCCAGCCCGGACTGTCGAGAAAAGGCACCAGTGATCGGGGGTTCGGAGTCGCTTCTTCGGGGGATGAGAGTCGCCTGATCGTGGGAACGGAATCACCTAACGCCAAAAGCACCATTTTTTTTCTTTTTATTCAAAGGCTTGAAAGAGTTTGTCGCGACTGTAACTAAACTAATAACATCATTCTAACACTCAGACAAAATACTTGGCCTAAGCGCCCAACCAGCCACCCTAGCAGGGGATAGGGTGGCAATGTGTTGATATTACAATGAAAAAGTCAGCGCCTTTGGAGGCGTAATGCTTTTAATTGAATGTGATATCTTTTATGGTATGTATCAAGAAAAGCAGCACATGGGGCTACATGCACCGCGAATCAACCGGGGACGTTCCACCCTATTTCAGCATCACTCCCAAGGTGGCACTGGCGGAGTTGCCCCCAACTCTGGGAACCGCGGATCTGGCACAGATCGCGGCTGCCTGCGGCCATGGGCGTGACGATCTGACCTCTCGGGGCCTGAACAACCCTTCGCACAAGACGCTGCGATTGTTCTCGACCTGGGAGATCACGCGCTACCTGATCCCGGTTGCCCCGGCCCATTTCCGCCGTGTGCTGAAGCAGAACCCGACGTTGCCGCAAGGCCGATCGGAAACAGATGGAGGCGCGAAGTGGTTCACGCTGAATGAGGTACTCCAGCTCCGCGCACACTTCGGCAGCGAGGGGGCGCGCAACCGGGACTACCTGCCCTACCGGCCAAAGAACCTGCCGGCCAAGATTGTGGCGGTGGCAAACGTCAAGGCTGGCGTCGGCAAGACCTCGACTTGCGCACATCTGGCGATGTCGGCGGCCCTCGACGGCTATCGGGTACTAATGCTTGACCTCGACGCGCAGGGGTCGATGACCTCGATCTTCCGGGGCCGGGTGACAGATGAATGGCAGACAACCTTTCCATTGCTCGCACGGCACTATGCTACGCATCTGCGGGCCGAGAACCGGGCCCGGGTGGCCCGCGGAGAGACACCGCAGGCCTTAGACGACACGCTATCGGAGGCCCTGAAGATTGTTCCGCGCGACCTGATACAGGAGACGCACTGGCCCAACATCGATCTGATCGGCAGTCAGCTGAACCTTTGCAAGGCCGAGTTCCAGTTCCCGGTCTGGCGCATGCAAGCCCGCGGCTGGAAGCTGTGGAATGCGCTTGGCGACACGCTGGCAGAGACCGGGCTTCTGGCAGACTATGACCTGATCTTCATCGATACCCCGCCTGCGCTTGGCTATCTGACGATCAACGGGCTGGCAGCCGCAGATGTGCTTTTGGTGCCGACTGGAGCCTCGTTCCTGGAGTTCGAAGGCACCGGCCGCTTCTTCGACATGCTGCATTCCACCTTCGCTGCGATCGAGGACGGCGAGAACATCGCGGCTCGTGCCCTCGGCCAGCCCGAGACGGCCTTCACGTGGGATGCCGTGCGGCTTTTGGTGACACGTTTCGATGCCAACCAGCAGGGCGAGTTTGCCGGGCTGATGCAGGCCTATCTCGGCCGCATCCTTACGCCGCAGCGGCAGGAAGTCTCCGCGCTGATCGGTCCAGCCGATGAGCAGGTGTCTGCGATCTATGAAGCCGACTACCGCGACTTCAATCGCGAGACCTACATGCGTGGCCGCGAGAGCTTTGATGCCACCTGGGCAGGCGTGAAGCGGTTGCTTTACGGGATCTGGCGACGGGATGAAGCAACGACTCCGGTGAGCTGAGAGATATTTCCCGTGCGAGACATTTCCCCCTGCCCTACTTCAACACCATCGAAACCGATCAGCAGGTGCAGCCAGTAGCTTAAATCACCCGGAAATCTGTCCAAGGATCGGGGAGTAGCTCACTTGTCCAAGAGTTGGCGAGAAGCTTAAGCTCAGCATACCGGAGCACGTAGGAGAGAATGATTCTAGCCATAGCCAGCCTCGCTTTGATCATTCTTGGGATATGGTTCTTGCCTCCTCTGTTGCTCCGGCAACAGCAGATTTGGCGTCTGGTACGCCTCTGTACGCGTAGGCGGGCCATTGTCCTGACCTATGATGACGGCCCGAGTCCTGAGACTACATCTGCTCTTGTTGACTTTCTCGCGGAGCGCTGTGTGAAAGCTACCTTCTTTATGATAGGGAGCCGTGCTGAGACCCAGCCCGATGTTGTCGCGCGCCTACTTGTCGAAGGGCATGAGATTGGAAATCACACGCGGTCTCATTTGAATGCCTGGAAGACTTGGCCGTCTAGTGCGATGAGAGATATCCGTTTCGGCAGACAGACGTTGGCTCGTTTGGGGGCGCCTCCGGGACTGTTCCGTCCACCCTATGGTAAAGCCACCCTGGCGACGCTTCTTGAAGCATGGTTTCACCAGGAGAGACTTGCTTTCTGGACTATCGATACGCGTGACAGCTGGGAACGCCCGCGCTCGGTGGCCGATGTGCTGGAGATGCTTGCCAATGCTGGCGGTGGTGTAGTGCTTATGCATGATTTTTCGTTCCCCCCCAGAGGGATGGCAAGTCATCGGCACCCTGAGCATGTTCTTGAGATGACCAGGGCAATTATCGACTTTGCATCTGCACAGAACTATACTCTGTTGCGGTTTGGTGACTTGAACGACGTACCTTCGCAGAAAGCCATGAAGTAGGCGGAAGTGAAGTGGCAGGTAGCCTTAACAATTGTCGTTATGCGATTTGATGTCCGTTGAGAAAGTAGGGCTCTTAGAATTGAAGACGAAATTGTCCCACCCCCCGCGCATTGTTGCAGTGGCCTCTGCCGGGGGACACTGGGTTCAGCTGATGCGGCTGCGGGCAGCCTGGGCGGGGTGTGACGTTACCTACGTGACCACGGATCCCGGACAGGCGAAGGTTCTGCGGAAGCTGGCTTTGCAGGAAGGTCTACCAGAGCCGAAGTTGCGCGTGATCGTCGAGGGCAACCTCTGGCAGAAGCATCGTCTGGCCTATATGCTTTTCCAGATGCTTGTCATTATGGTTTGGCTTCGGCCGTCTGCCGTCATCTCTACAGGCGCGGCGCCGGGCTACTTTGCCTTGCGGATCGGGAAGATGCTGGGAGCACGGACGGTGTGGATTGATAGCATCGCCAATGCCGGTGAGATGTCACGATCAGGGCAGAAGATTGGGAAGTACGCCGATCTGTGGCTGACACAATGGCCGCATCTGGCCAAGCCCGATGGGCCACAGTTCCTAGGGGCAGTGCTTTGATATTTCTGACCATCGGCACTCACCAGCCGTTCGAGCGGCTGGTTCGTGCCGTAGATGAGTGGTGTGCGTCACGTGGCACGGGAGCGCAGGTCTTTGGCCAGATCACGGAACCAAAGACCGGAGGGTGGCGGCCGCAGCATTTCGAATGGGTTGCCCGGCTTACGCCGGAGGACTACGAACGTCGCATTGCCGAGACCCAATTGATCGTTTCCCATGCCGGTATGGGAACGATCCTGACAGCACTCTACCACGCCAAGCCGATTGTCGTGATGCCACGGCGCGGTCATCTCAACGAAACCCGCAACGATCACCAGTTCACCACGGTCCGGATGCTGGGCAGTCGGTCCGGCATCCATGTGGCCGAGGATGAGACACAGCTCGGCCCCGTTCTGGACAGGGCTTTGGCCGAAGAGGGGGCAGGCGGCACAGTAGCGCCGATTTCGGACCTTGCTGACAGCAGGTTCACGGATGCGTTGCGGGCTTTCCTCACTGAACAGAATGTTGCCCGCAAGTAGCCTTCCCTGAAGCAGCGGTTTCGAATAACTGCTGAACACCAATATCGCGTTTGGTTCCCGGGGAGATTTCATGCCGCCAACGACCTTTTCATCTCTGTTGGCACGGATCGAGAACAAATCCGCCCGCGTTGGCATCATCGGACTTGGCTATGTCGGGTTACCGTTGGCCGTAACTGTAGCCCATAGGGGCTATCCTGTGACTGGGTTTGACATCGACCCTGCCAAGATGGTTCGGCTGGCGGCAGGGCAAAGCTATATCGAGGCCGTTGCAGACAATGATCTTATTGCGCTTGCGGGCTCTGTGCGCTGGACCGATGACTTTGCTCTACTGGCTGAGATGGATGTCATCATCATCTGCGTACCGACCCCTCTGACTGCGCATCGTGACCCGGATCTCTCTTATGTGACCTCAACTTCCGAGGTGATCGCGCAGCACATCAAGCGGGGCACACTCGTCGTGCTGGAATCAACCACTTATCCCGGCACCACGGCCGAGATCGTTGCTCCGATCCTCGAGCGTTCCGGCCACGGTCTCGGGCATGGGTTTTTCGTGGGCTTTTCTCCCGAACGTGAAGATCCTGGGAATGCTAGCTATCGTACGTCTACGATCCCGAAGGTTGTGGCGGGCGAGGGTCTCGAAGCCGGCTGTCTGGTCGAGGCTTTCTACAGCAGGGTGGTGGAGCGCGTTGTGCCTGTCTCCTCGTCGGCCACAGCCGAGGCGGTGAAGATCACCGAGAACATCTTCCGTTCGGTCAACATTGCGCTCGTGAATGAACTTAAGGTCATCTACGAAGCCATGGGCATCGACATCTGGGAAGTGATCGATGCAGCTGCAACGAAGCCCTTCGGCTTCATGCCCTTCTATCCGGGGCCCGGTCTCGGAGGGCACTGCATCCCGATCGATCCCTTCTACCTGACCTGGAAGGCACGTGAGTTTGATCTTCCAACGCGGTTCATCGAGCTGGCCGGTGAGATCAACCAGGACATGCCGAACCATGTAGTTGCCCGCCTGAGAGAGGTATTGGACCGGAAGCTGGGCATCGGACTCAGCCGGGCGCGCGTCCTGATCCTGGGCGTCGCCTACAAGAAAAATGTCAGCGACATGCGCGAAAGCCCTGCAATGCGGCTGATGGCGCTGTTGCAGGAGGCTGGGGCAACGGTCGCCTTCCATGATCCGCATGTTCCCGAGATCCCGCGGATGCGCGAATATCCCCAATTCCTGGGCAAACAGTCGTTGCCCATGGCCGAGGTGCGCGCCGCCGACTTCGACGCTCTGCTGATCGCCACCGATCATGACGCGATGGACTATGCGGCGCTGGCCAGCTTGGGGCTGCCGATCATCGATACCCGCAACGCGATGGCCCGACGCGGGCTTTCAATGGAAAATGTCACCAAGGCCTGAGGCTGAGAGAGCCTATTTTGGGAGCGTTCCGAGTGATTTCCAATGTAAGCAGAAGTCAGCATCTCCGGACCGTCAAGTCTGCGAAGATCTGGAAAAATTCCAAATAATATTATTATGTTAGAAAGCATTCGGCTCAGAGGGACAGCGCGGTACTACGCCGTCTGAATCTCAGGCCTTTTGCGCCGGCGGATTCTTGTCTTTTAGACCGCGCGACACTGCTGCAAAGATAAGGCCGACCAAGAGACCACCCAGATGTGTTTCCCAGGCCAGCTGCCCCCCCTGCAGGGCCCAGGCAACCGCGTTGATGGCCAGCAGTGCCACCAGCCCCAGCACTCCCCGCCAGAGCCTTTCACGCCGGCTTCGAACGCTACGCATTTCGTACACCAGCCAGGCTCCGGCCAGACCGAAGAGGGCTCCAGAGGCGCCGACCATCGGAGCCGGGCTTGAGGTCAGCAGCGCAAAACCCAACGCTCCGCCCAACAGGCAAGCTGCCCATAGGCTCATGAAACCCCGGGTGCCGAACCGGTTCAACATGGGGGGTGCCAACCAGAGCAAGGCTCCTAGATTTCCGATCAGATGTCCCGGCCCGGCATGAAGCCAGCCATAGGTGAAGAACATCAGAACTGGCTGTCCGGGGTAGTTCGGGCGCCAACCGTGCAGTAGGCCTGCCCAGAACGCTCCGTTCTGATAGGCCAGCGGTCGCCAGCGGGCAGATCCCCAGACCCCCCAGTCTGCCCCAAGAAGTACCAGTTCCGGCAGCGCGCATAGGGCCGCCAAGACCCATATGGGAGCTGGCAGGATGCGTTGGGAGTGCTGTGTGTGAGGGGACATTGCGTACCAGACTGACGTGCCCGCCCGAGGCTGGCAAGGGTGGGGTGATTCGTCTGACTGTCACCCATGACGTCCGCACTGTTTCGCTCTGGAAAACGATTTCCTCTCTGGCGCGAAGACCGGTCGAATTACGTAGGGTCGGAATCGCGCTCTGATTGTAAGCCCTCCGGTCCGATCAAATTCCCTTTGGGCGCAATCAAGATTGTGTCCAGAATGCGGCAGACCGCTCCAGATGAGGTGCACCGGAAATGATGACCGCTGTTTTTCGATCCCTTGCGCTGGCTTCCGCCCTGGCCGTTACGGCCGGCGCCGCGACCGCCACAACGGTTTCGCTTACCTACAACGGCTCCTCTGCAGGAGCAGATTCGAGGAATGTGACGATCACCAACGCGCCGGTGGAGTATCCCGGATCGGGGGATTGGCCGAGAACCGTCGGCGCCTACGGGTTTAATATGACCGATACTAGCGGATCGCTCGGTAGTTTCCTCGCCTGGTGCTTGGACCTTGGGCATTTCCTGGCCACCTCCGGCACGCACACCTATACAGTCACGACGACCCCGTTCTCGAACAGCTATGGGCTGGATGCGGGCCAGATGTCACGGGTGCAGGCGGTGTTCGACGCGAACTTCGCATCTTTGAATGCAACCAATGGCAATCAAGCGGCCGGTTTCCAGCTGGCGCTGTGGAACGCGCTTTATGACACCGACTGGCAGATAGCAGGCGGCAGCTTCGCGGCAACGGCAAGCTCTTCCATCATGACCCTTGCCAATGGCTATCTCAATGCAGCCAGTCTCTATG
>ERZ1645187.1730-NODE-1730-length-19827-cov-6.263352_pt1 | contig 19827 bp, 19 predicted proteins | sample MGYA00575352_ERZ1645187 | MGnify/ENA primary metagenome ERZ1645187 (study PRJEB40837, sample SAMN11349314) | freshwater sediment metagenome | isolation source: river sediment | host: Sediment | place: India: Wazaribad , New Delhi | collected 2017-02-21 ... | reverse complement strand
GGGCGTACTGCCACGGGGCCGTGTGCCGGCAATGGGCCGGATGGTGACTTTGCCATCGCGCACGCGGACAAGGATTTCCGGCGAAGAGCACACCACGGCGAAGCTGTCGAAATTCAGGAACACCAGAAATGGCGACGGGTTCACGCGCCGCAAGCTGCGGTAAAGCGAGAAGGGCGGCAGCGTGAAATCGGTTTCGAAGCGCTGTGACAAGACCACTTGGAAGATGTCGCCAGCGGCGATGTATTCTTTCGCCTTCAGCACCATCGCCTTGTATTCCTCGGGCGTGGTGTTGGAAACCTGCGGCTTCATGGGCGGCGTGTCAGTCTCGCGCAACTGCATGTCCAGCGGCCGGTCCAGTGCGTCCACCACCTCTGAAATGCGTTCAGTCGCCCGCGCATAGGCGGCGCGAGGTGCAAGGCCCTTTTCCACGTAGACGGGCGTGGTCACCGTCACCTCGTCCTTCACGCTGTCGAAAATTGCCATCACTGTCGGGCGGATCATGATTCCATCCGGCAGCCCCAGCACATCCGGCGGCTGGTCCGGCAGGTGTTCCATCAGGCGGACGGAATCATAGCCGAGGTAGCCAAATACACCGGCCGCCATGGGAGGAGCATCATCTGGCAGGGTGATGCGGCTCTCTGCGTTCAGGGCACGCAAAGAGGCGAGTGGCTCAAGTGGCTGTTCCTCGAAGGGGCCATCCGGATTGGCAAGTGCCTTGCGGTTGACGAAAGCCTTCGCTCCCTTCGCTTTCCAGATCACATCCGGATTGAGGCCGATGATGGAATAGCGCCCGCGCACCGCTCCGCCTTCCACGGACTCGAGAAGGAAAGAGAAACGCGCGTTCCGGCCCAGCTTGAGCATCGCCGAAACAGGTGTTTCCAGGTCCGCCACCAGCCGCGTCGAGACGATCTGGTTCTCGCCGCGTTCATAGGCGCGGGCAAAACTGTCGTAGTCGGGGGAAACGATCATGGCGCGCGGTTCCGCTGCTATTGCTGTGCCGCGGCACCGCGGATGTTCTGCCACAGCTCCTGATTGACTGTCACGTCGGCGTGGGTCCGCGCGGCACGCAGGTAAACGGCCAGTGCGTCGTCACCAAGGCCGAGCTTCAACTCGTCCGCCATGGCCTTGGTGTCGTTGCTGGCAGCCGCGAAGGCCGGTGTGTTGACTTTGCTCACCTCGATGATGCGCGCCGTCTTGCCGTCGCCTTCCAGCGACCACGTCAGGCTGTTGGCGGGGGCCGCGAAAAGGGCGAGCGCCGCCATGCCGTCAAAGGCCTCCGAGACATCATTGCGCTTGACGCCGGTGGCAGACTTGATTTCGGCGGATGCTTCGGTCGCAAGGGTATCCAGCTTCGTGCTGGCGCCTGCCTTGGCAACCATCGCCTTGGCCCTTTCGGTGGCAAGGTCACGCAGCTTCGTCGCAACGAAGTCCTTGGTCACCTGCTCCTTCACCTCCTCCAGCGGCTTGAGCGCCGAGGGAACAACCTCCCGCACTTCGTACCAGAGATAGCTGTCGGTGCCACTGATCGCGTCATTCTCCACGCCCACGTCACTGGCAAAGGCCGCCTTGACGACCTCTTGCTTCATGGGAATTGAAATGTCCGTCCCGTCGCGGGCCACACCTGCCGCACTGATGGCAGGCACCAGCGTGAAGGGAATACCGGCCTTGGCCGCGATGTCCTCGAATTTCGTCTGCTGGGCGCGGGCATCCTCGACAGCATCGTAGATCGACTGGATTTCGTCCTTGGCCCGCTCAAGCTGCAGACGCTTGGTGAGTTCTTCGCGCACATCGGCAAGGGTCTTCTGGTTCTCCGGCGCGACCTTCGCCGCTTTCAGGATGGCAATCGTGAGATCACCTTGCACTGGCGCGCTGACTGCGCCTTCGGAGAGCCCAAAGGCCGCCTCCGCGATCTTGCCATCAAGAAAATCAGCCTTCGTCCGGTCAGCGAAGGTGATGTCCGTTTCCTTGGCGCCAAGGTCGGCCGCGACCTTCAGGAAGTCTTCGCCACCATCAAGCCGCCTCTTGGCCTCTTCGGCCTTCGCCATGTCCGGGAAAGACAGTTGCAGGATCGTCCGCTTCTCGGGCGTGAAATAGTCTGTCTTGAACTTCTCATACCCGGCGGTGATTTCCTCCTCGCTGAGGGCAAGCTTGTCCGCCACGTCGGACGGCTCCACCTTGATCACGGCAATGCTGCGGTACTCCGGCGCGGTGTAGGCGGCAGGTGTCGCGTCATACTGCTTCTTGAGGTCGGCATCGGTCGGGGCGGGCACATCGGCCTCGCCGACTGTGAAGGAGAAATAGCGGGCATCGCGGGTCTCGTCACGGTAACGCATCATGGCTTCCGTGAGCGTGCGGGGCAGGGTGGCTTCCGCAGCGGCGATATCAGTCATCGTCCGGCGCAGGCGGTTCTGTTTTTCAGTCGCAAGGAAGGTCGCCTCGTCAAGACCGTTCTGCTGCAGCAGCGTCCGGAAACGCGCCGGGTCAAACTGCTTGGCGCCGTTCTGGAACATGGGGTTCATCGCCACTTCGTCCACAATCGCCTTGTCGGAAATGGTGAGCTTCAGTTGGCGGGCGCGGTCGTCAAGCACGGCATTGTCGATGATGCGGTCGAAAATCTGCTGGTCCACGCCAAGACGGCGCGCGTCCTCAAGTGAGAGAGCCGTGCCGGTGGTCTGTGCCAGCCGTTGCAGGTCGTTGTTCAACTCGCGGCGGAACTGTTCGCTGGAGATGCGTGTCTTGCCAACAGTGGCCAGGTCCTGCGCCGAAAACATCCCTGTGAACACATCGGTGATGCCCCAGGCCGCAAAGCTGAGGATCAGCAGCGCCATGAAGACCTTGGCAAGCCAGCCCTTGGCGGCGTTGCGGAACGTTTCGAGCATCGTCGTCGTGTCCTTCGGAAAGCAACCGGGCTCCGGAACAGACCGGGCCCAAATCGGAAAGCGCCATCATAGGTAGCCATCTTTGCTCTCGCAAGCGCGAGATTGTGATGCTAGGAACCGCCTAACACATTGATGGGGAACACGATGTCCGACACTGCAATCCGCCCGTTGGTGGCCGGAAACTGGAAGATGAACGGCACCACCGCTGCCTTGCGCGAGCCCCGCCTGCTGGGCGCCATGCTGAAGGGCGTGAAACTCAAGTGCGACGTGCTGGTCTGCCCGCCCGCAACCATCATCCGCCGGGCCAAGGCGGTCATGAAGGGCGGCAAGATCAAGGTCGGCGGCCAAGACTGCCATGCCGCCGCATCGGGCGCACATACAGGCGACATTTCCGCAGAAATGCTGAAGGATGCCGGTGCCGCCATGGTCATCGTCGGCCATTCCGAGCGCCGCACCAACCACAAGGAAACGGATGCTGAGGTCGCCGCCAAGGCCAAGGCCGCCCACCGCGCCGGATTGGTTGCGATCATCTGCATCGGTGAGACTCTTGAAGAACGCAAGGGCGGCAAGACGCTTGACGTTCTGACATCCCAGCTCAAGGGCTCCATCCCCGAAGGGGCCAACTCCGGCAATACCGTCATTGCCTACGAACCGGTCTGGGCCATCGGAACGGGACTCACAGCATCGACGGCAGAAGTCGCCGAAGCCCACACCCACATCCGCAAGGAAATCGGCAAGATCATGGGCGCGGAAGGCGCCAAGACCCGCATTCTCTACGGCGGTTCGGTGAAGCCTTCCAATGCGGCAGAACTCATGGGTGCCGCGAATGTGAACGGTGCCCTGGTCGGCGGTGCCTCGCTAAAGGCGGCGGATTTCATCGGAATTATAAAGACATACATGTAACCCTTGGAACGATGTATGAGCACTGAACTCCCCACCCTGACCAAGCGGAAGCTGCAGGCCGAAGTGATCGGCCCCATCTTTGCGGAGATGGTGGCGGAGATAGGGGAGGAGCGGGCGTCGCAGGTCCTTGACCGGGCCATCCGCAAGGCGGCGATCAACGAGGGCAAGGCTTTTGCCGCCCGAGCGCCCGGTGGCCAGCCATCCATGGCCGATTTCATCAAGCTGTTTGAATTGTGGACCACGGGCGGCTCACTGGAAATCGACGTGCTGGAGGCCAGTGACACAAGGTTCGACTTCAACGTCACGCGCTGCCGCTACGCCGAGACCTACAAGGAGATGGGCCTCGGCAAGATCGGCCACCTCCTGTCCTGCAACCGGGATGGCAGCTTCTGCGAGGGCTATGACCCGCGCCTGAAGCTGGACCGGGCCCAGACCATCATGGAGGGGGCAAAATGCTGCACCTTCCGCTACTCCCTGCCGGAATAGGTGGCCCTTGCCGCCGGGTTGCCTCGCCCCCAATTAGGGGCTAAAGGCCCGCCAACTTCATTTTCCGGATTCCGCTGATGCAAACTGTACTTCTCGTCATTCACCTGTTTGTGGCGCTCGCCCTGATCGGCGTCATCCTCCTCCAGCGCTCCGAAGGCGGTGCCCTTGGTATCGGCGGCGGCAATGGCGGGGCGGGGAGCATTTTCTCGGCCCGCGGCGTCGGCAATGCCCTGACCCGGGCGACGGCCTTTCTGGCGGTCGCATTCTTTGTGACATCGATCGCCCTGACAGTTCTGGCAACGCGCGGCGGTGTGGGTGGATCGGCCTTTGACAAGGCAACTCCAGCGGCACAGCCGGCCGGAAACGCTCCCGCAGCGCCTGCCACGAATGAAGCGGCCCCGGTGCTGCCGAACCTCGGTGGCCAGCCCCAGACCCCATCGGTTCCGACCAACCAGTAAGTCGGGCCCACAGGCGGGCGGGCGTGAAACACGGCGCTGTTTCACAGCCGTCCACATCCAAAGTGACACAGTTGAATTCCGCGCTTCGAATCGGAAGGGCGGCGGGTTAGGATTGAGCCCCATGGCGCGATATATTTTCATCACTGGCGGCGTGGTCTCATCACTTGGAAAAGGTCTGGCATCGGCGGCTCTGGGCGCGCTTCTGCAGGCGCGTGGTTTCAAGGTGCGGCTGCGGAAGCTCGACCCCTATCTGAACGTCGATCCGGGCACCATGAGCCCGTATCAGCACGGCGAAGTCTTCGTCACCGACGACGGCGCGGAAACCGACCTTGATCTTGGCCACTATGAGCGTTTCACCGGGCGCCACGCCAACAAGGGCGACAACATCACCACCGGAAAAATCTATCAGGACATCATCACCAAAGAGCGTCGCGGCGACTACCTCGGCGGCACGGTCCAGGTCATTCCCCATGTGACCGACGCCATCAAGGATTTCGTCAAGGGCGAGAGCGAAGGCTTCGATTTCGTTCTGGTGGAAGTAGGGGGCACGGTGGGCGATATTGAAGGCCTGCCTTTCTTTGAGGCCATCCGCCAGTTCGGACAGGAATCGCCGCGCGGTTCCTGCATCTACATCCATCTCACGCTTCTGCCGTGGATTCCGACGGCGGGCGAACTCAAGACCAAGCCCACCCAGCATTCCGTCAAGGAATTGCGCTCCATCGGCATCCAGCCCGACATCCTCCTGTGCCGTGCCGACCGCGAAATTCCGGTGAATGAGCGCCGCAAGATCGCGCTGTTCTGCAATGTGCGTCCCTCTGCGGTCATTCAGGCACTGGATGTCGCCAATATCTATGACGTGCCGCGCGCCTACCACACCGAGGGCCTCGACCAGGAAGTGCTGGACGCATTCGGCATCACCAACTCGCCCGCGCCGGACCTCTCGGCGTGGAACGACATCATGCAGCGGATCACCCATCCGGAAGGCGAAGTGACCATCGCCGTGGTGGGCAAGTACACGGGCCTGCTGGACGCCTACAAATCCCTCAAGGAAGCCCTCGTTCACGGCGGCATTGCCAACAGGGTGAAGGTCAATCTCGAGTGGATTGAAAGTGAGGTCTTCGAAAAGGAAGACCCGGCGCCCTATCTGGAGGACGTGGACGGCATCCTCGTTCCCGGTGGCTTCGGCGAGCGCGGCTCGGAAGGCAAGATCCATGCGGTCACCTGGGCCCGCACGCGCAAGATTCCTTATTTCGGCATCTGTTTCGGCATGCAGATGGCCTGCATCGAAGCGGCCCGCAGCCTGTGTGGAATCAGCGACGCCAGTTCCACCGAGTTTGGTGACACGGCAGAGCCCGTCGTCGGCACCATGAAGGAATGGATGAAGGGCAATGAACTGGAAATTCGCAAGGCAGGCGGTGACCTTGGCGGAACCATGCGGCTTGGCGCCTTTGACGCAACACTGAAGAAAAACAGCCATATCGCCGACATTTACGGCAGCACGAACATCTCCGAGCGCCATCGCCACCGCTACGAAGTGAACACCGCCTATCGCAAGCGCCTGGAGGAGGCCGGACTGATCTTTGCCGGCATGTCACCGGATGGACTGCTGCCGGAGACCGTCGAATACGCTGATCACCCGTGGTTCATCGGCGTGCAGTACCACCCGGAACTGAAATCAAAACCCTTTGATCCCCACCCGCTGTTCAAGTCCTTCATTGCAGCGGCGGTGGTGCAAAGCCGGTTGGTGTAAGACCATGGCAAGGGCGCTGTCAGCCGTCCTGACTGCGCTGCTGCTGCTCTTTGCGGCGCTGCCCGCTCTCGCCTTCGATGATGCCGACATCGTCCGCATCGAAAGCGAAATCAAGACTGCCCGCACCACTCTGGACGGGATCATTGCCGGGACCGACCCGGCATCAATCACCGACGATGCCATCAACCAGCAGCGCAGCGCCCTCGACAAGCTGAAGTCTGCCGTAGCGGCCACGGCGCGGCAACTTGACCAGCCGCAGGCCGACGTGGCGGCACAGATAACGCAGCTTGGGCCTCCACCAGGAGAGGGCGCAAACGAGCCACCGGAACTGGCACAGCCACGCAAGACATTGAACGAGCGCGCCGCGCAATTGCTCGGCCTGCGCAAGCAGCTTGAATTGGTCGTGGTGGAGGCTGACCAGCAGATGTCCCGGCTCAGCGGCATCGAGCGCGACCAGTTCCTCAACCGTGTCTTCGCCTATGAGGACACGATCCTTGATCCAAGGCTGTGGTGGAGCGCCGTGACAGCGGGATCGCAATTCGTGCTCCGTGTCGGAAACCTGCTGTCACAATGGTGGGGCAGGGTGTCTCCGGAAGCGAACTTCGGGGTCTTGGCCGTCACTGTCCTCAGTTTGCTGATCACCGCCTTTGCGTTGGCCCGCGCCGGACGGCTGTTCCGTGGCATTGCCTCGCCGGAGTTGCCAGTGACGGGCGTTCCGGAGGGGGGCGCCAGCAAGGTGCGGCGGCTCTGGCATGCCATTTTCAACTTTGTCCGTTTGTCCCTCGGCACGGTGCTGGTCCTGCTGCTGCTGGTCATCGGGCTCGATGCGGCAGGCCTTCTCACGCCTCAGTTCAGCCTTCTGCTGGATGGTCTCGCTGAAACAATCCTGCAGGTCTTTGTCTATGGTGGCGCGGCCTACATGATCTGCCAGCCCACCCGGCCGGAAGCCCGGCTTGTCGCAATCGACAGCGGTGCCGCACGAAGCCTCGTCATCATCATCGTGCTGGCCTCGCTGGTCTATAGCCTGGGCAATACATTGACCAATGTGGCGACGTCACTTTCCATCCCGGTGAGCTTTGCCGTGGGTGTGTCGGCATTGAGTGCGCTCGCCCTCATTGTCCTGATCGGCCTTGCGCTCATCATTATCCGCCGGGAGGCCGGCAAGGACATCGCCAAGGGTGAGACCACCTATTTCCTGATCTGGTTCCTGAAATTCACGCCAGTGATCTGGATTGCCCTGCTTCTGGCCCTTGGGGCACTCGCGTTCGGTTTCATCGCGCTTGGCCTGTTCATTGCGGGAAACATCCTCGAAAGCGCCATGCTGGCGGTGGTGCTGGGCACCCTCCATGCCTTCGCCCATGCCCTGGCCGATGCGACGGCGGAACCCACGACCCGCACCGGACAGCTGATGCGGCGTTTCACCCGCTGGTCCGAGGAAGGCCTTGCCCGCGTCATCCTTGTGTTCAGGACCGTCGTTGACATTGCGGCGCTGTTGCTGGCGTTGCTGGGGCTGGCCGCGCTGTGGGCCGTTTCGCTGGTGGACTTCACAACGGTCCTTCGCCGCGTGGCCGAGGGCTTTGAGGTCGGCAACATCGCCATCAGCCCCGGCGCCCTTCTGGCGGGGCTGGTGATCCTCCTGCTGGGCATTGTCGTGACCCGTTACGTTACGACTTGGCTGCAGAGCCGGGTGCTCTCCGCCACGAAGCTGGACAAGGGAGCGCAGGATTCCATCCGCACCAGCGCTGGCTATGCCGGTTACGCAATCGCCTTCGCCATTGCCCTCTCGGCTGCCGGGGTGAACTTCTCCAGTCTCGCGCTCATCGCCGGTGCACTCGGTGTTGGTATCGGTCTCGGTCTGCAGCAGATTGTCACCAATTTCGTCTCTGGCCTCATCCTGCTGGCGGAGCGCCCCATCCGCATCGGGGACTGGGTTGTGACTGCAGCAGGTGAAGGCATCGTCAAACGCATCAACGTGCGGGCGACCGAGATTGAAACCTTCGACCGCAGTTCACTGGTCATTCCAAACTCCAATTTCATCATCAATCCCGTACGGAACTGGACACTGCGGGACACGATTGGCCATTTTTCAGTACAGGTTTCGGTGAGCTATGATGCAAAGCCGGACGAGGTGGTGAAGACCCTCATGGACATCGCATCGTCGCACCCCAAGCTGATGCGCCATCCCGGACCCGATGTGACTCTGGTGAAACTAACGCCTCAAGCCATGGACTTTGAGTTGGGTGGCCAGTTGCGCAATGTGCTGGAGGCGGCATCGGTGGCCAGTGACTTGCGCATGGAAATTGCCCGGCGCATGGGAAAGAAGTTGTTGCACATCCCGTCCGGCGCGCGACCGTCAACAAAGTGAGATTTTGCCAAGACCATGACGATCTACGACCGCTACAACGAAATGACAGGCCTGGAATTCCTGCGTGACCTAATCGCGAGGGGCGACGCCTCTCCGATGGGCAATACCATGAACCAGAAGGTGGTTGTGGCGGGAGATGGCTCTGCTGTTGTGGAAGCCATTCCTGACGCCCGCTTCCTGAACACCATGCAACGCATGCACGGCGGCTTCATTGCCACGTTGATCGATACGGGTCTTGGCTGTGCCGTGATGACCAAGCTTGGCAAGGGTGTGGGTTATGGCACCATTGAGCTCAAGGTGAATTTCGTCCGCAAGATCGATCTGGAGACGGGGCCGTTGCGCTGCACGGCAAACGTCCTGCACGCGGGGCGGACCATGCTGACGGCCGAGTGCAAGGTTGCTGACAAGGCAGGCCTGCTCTATGCCCACGGCTCCGGAACATTCCTGGTGTACCCCAAATGACCCTGAACTCTGTTGTCACGATTGGCCAAGTCCGGTTTGGCAATGCCCTGCCGTTGGCCCTGATTGCCGGTCCTTGCCAGCTCGAGAGCCGCGAACACGCCTTCATGATGGCGGGACGCCTGCTGGAGATCAGCCGCCGTCTCGGTATCGGCCTTGTCTACAAGTCATCATTCGACAAGGCCAATCGCACGAGCCTGGGCGGTCGACGTGGCCTTGGCCTTGAGAAATCGCTGCAGGTATTTGCCGACCTGAAATCAGAACTGGGGGTGCCGGTGCTGACGGATGTGCACACCGAAGAGCAGTGCGCCATCGTCGCGCCTGTCGTGGATGTGCTTCAGATTCCGGCCTTCCTGTGCAGGCAGACTGACTTGCTGGTGGCCGCGGCGAACACTGGCAAGGTGGTCAATGTGAAGAAGGGCCAGTTTCTTGCGCCCTGGGACATGAAGAACGTTGCCGCAAAAGTCACCGGCAGCGGCAATCCCAATGTCATGCTGACCGAACGGGGCGCGAGTTTCGGTTACAACACGCTGGTCTCCGATATGCGCAGCCTGCCCATCCTCGCGGAAACCGGCGCACCCGTGATCTTTGACGCCACCCATTCGGTGCAGCAGCCGGGCGGGCAGGGTGCCTCTTCGGGCGGTGACCGGCGCATGGTGCCCGTGTTGGCGCGCGCTGCTGTTGCCGTGGGGGTGGCGGGCGTGTTCATTGAAACCCACCAGGATCCGGACAGCGCCCCGTCAGACGGCCCCAACATGGTGCCGATTGACCAGTTGGAGGCCCTGTTGCGCAAGCTCATGGCGCTGGACGAGATCGCCAAGCGCTAGGGGTGCCGCCCTTGCCTACAGCTTGTGGCGTTCAACACCCACGGGTTCGGCATGTGCCACCACCCGCGCCACGCCCTTGATGGCATCGCACAGCCTGATTTCAATCCCATCGACGATGTCATGCACGGTCTGCACAGGGGTCTCCGGCGCGAACCTGCAGTGATAATGCACGAACAAGCCCTCCTCGGTGGAGCGGATTCGGATGTTGTGCAGGTCACTGAGCAATCGCTGCTTTGCGGCAAGGAGTATCAGCTCTTTGCGGACGCGGCCTGACAGGCGGGGAGGTGGCTCGGCACCATGCAACAGGGCGGGTGGCCGCGGCTCGATGTGACTCTCAACCTCGACTTCGCCACCGAGGCCATCCCGGATGGCCGTCTCAAGCGCCGTCGCCCGCTCATGGGCATCAAGCAGCGCAGTCGCGCCATCCACTTCAAAGTCGAAGCTCACGGCCAACTTGCCGCCGTTGTCCTGTACGGTCACATGGTGGATTGCTGCCTCATGGCTGGCGGCAATGTGCATGATCTTGTCATGCGCGCTCTCATCATCGATCTCCACCGGAGTGGTCGAGATGCTCACATCCGCCGAAGGGTGTGCGTTGCGGATGCGGCGCGCCACCTCCTCGCGGATTTCCACGATACGGGAGAGATGCAGTGTCCGGGCCACATCGATAGTGAGTTCCGCGAACAGCGTCGGTCCTGCGGGCCTCGCCCTGACCTGCGACACCGACAGGACACCGTCAACACTGGTGGCGATTTCGGACAGATTGACTGATAGGCCCTTTGGCGCGGCGTCGAGAAGCGTGGCCAGCGTTCGCTGTCCCAGTCCGTAGGCGGCATGGAAGACAAAAACTGCCACAACAAGGGCCGCCGCCGGATCAGCCCAGGCATAGCCTGCAAGGCTGAGCAGCAGGCCGATCAGGACCGCGCATGAACTCCACATGTCGGCGCGAAAGTGCAGGGCATCGGCGGCAAGCGCATCGCTGCTGGTCTTGTCGGCGGTGGCCTGCAGCGCCCGCGACCGGTTCCAGTCGATGACGATGGAGGAAACGACAACTGCAATCACCCACCAGCTGATGTCCACCTCGTGACCGCTGTGCAAGAGGCGCTGTGCCGCCTCGTAGACAATCCAGCCTGTGACACCGAACAGCATGGCGGTTTCGATGAGGGCTGCGACACTCTCCATCTTGGCGTGCCCGAAAGGATGGTCGTCATCGGCGGGCCGCTCGGCATAGCGGATGGCAAATAGCGTGACGCCCGTGGCAGCGAAATCCAGCAGGCTGTGAAATGCCTCAGACAACAGGCCGAGAGAGCCGGAGAAGATGGCGGCCGCAAATTTGGCGGACGCCAGCACAAAACTGGCGAGAAGCGACCAGGCCGCGACCCGGGATTTCTCCTGCGCCAAATCAGAGTGCTGATCAGAAGGTGTCAAAAGCCGTCCTCCAAAAAATATACCGCATCAATTCACCCAAATACAACCAGAAGTCTATTTGCAGAGAACAAAACACGTATATGGTGAGTCTCGTTTTGTTCACGGAGCCCACGTCATGTCGTCCACGGCACTGCAAACCGCTTCACCTGCCTTGCGCAACTCGCCAAGAGCCTGCCTCCCGCTTCGTCAGGCCCGTGAAACAGCCCAGTACATCGCTGACATGGTGCTGGAACTGCGCAACATGGCCAAGGCCGAGGGCTTTGGCACGCTGCAGGGGTTACTCGAACTTGCCTACTACGAGGCATTCGGCGTCGCACACAAGACCGAATTGCCGGAAGGCGAAGCCGAATATCTGGAAGAACTAGAGAAGGACGTGAAGAAGGCAGCAAGGTGATGTCCTCTTCTGGACGTGTCAGTCAGCAGTGTCATCGGCATTGGCCAGTTCCTTGACCTGCCGCTCCCGGAAGAAGATGTAGAGACCGGCCGCAACGATCAGCGCTGCCCCTGCCCATGTAGCAGCGTCAGGCAACTGGCCCCAGATCACAAAACCAAAAAGCGTGGCCCAGATCAGGGAGCTGTATGAAAATGGCGCGATCACGCTCGCCGGCGCGTGGCGGAAGGCGCGAATGATGAACAGGTGCCCAAGCGTGCCCGCAAAGCCGCTGCCCACCATCAGCAGCCAGCCAAACGCATCTGGTGTTTCCCAGTGGGCGGGCAACAGGAAACTGGTGACAACCGCACCGCCCGCGGCAGTGAAAAGCAGGCTGGTCAGCGGGTCATCGAACCGCACCTGCCGGGTCGCGATCTGGTAGGAGGCATTGGTGAAGGCGGCCGCAAGCAGCAGCAGCGTGCCTGCGGTGAAACTGCTGCTGGCGTTACCCCAGGGCTGCACCACGATCACCGCACCGACAAAGCCGAGAACGATGCCGACCCAGCGCCTGAGGCCTACTTTCTCGCCAAGAACGGCGATGGACAGCAGGGTGACCAATATGGGCGTGAGAAACATGATTGTTGTGGCCGTCGCCAACGGCAATCGGCTCACGCCGGCGTTGAAGAGTCCGGTGGTCGTCATGAGCAAGAGCGTGCGGGTGAGTTGCACGCCCGGCGCCGTGCTGCGGGCCAGTTCGAACAGCCGGCGTCCACACAGAGCAACGGCAAAAATCGTCGCAAAGAAAAACCGTGCCCAGGTCACCTGCACCAGGGAATAATGCTCCAGCGAATACTTCATGATCGCATCCAGCGCGATGAAGCACACCATTGTGGCGAGCATGTAGGAAATGCCCGCGACGCGGTTTTCGCTTGGATGATCTGCGGGATCCCTCATGATGTTCCGCGCTACCGGGCCATGGTCCCGCCGACCAGTGCCATCAACGCCGGGGGGACCGGATCAGGGCGCATGGCGAGGTCGGGATGCAGGCTGCTTCACGGCAGTCGGCCATTGAGTTCGTCTTCCACATGAACACGGATGATCTCGTCAAAGCTGCTCTCGGCCGAAAAGCCCAGTGCCGCCGCCCGTGTCGCGGAGAAATTCCGGGGCCAACCCGACACAATGCGCCGGATGCTGTCGTCTGGCTCCCGGCGGATCAGCTTCGTGACTTCCTTTCCGGCAATCCGTTCGAGGGCTGCGATCTGTTCAGCCACCGTGCAGGAAAGGCCGGGCAGGGTGAGTGCCCGTCTCGGTCCCAGAGCCGCGCCGCCCATGGCCGCGGCCTTCACCAGGAAACCAACCGCAGCCCGCGGCGAGGCATGCCAATGGCGGACGGTGTCTTCGACCGGCAGGATGGCCTCGGCACCAGCCAGCGGTTCCCTGATGATGTTGGAGAAGAACCCGGACGCAGCCTTGTTGGGCTTGCCGGGCCGCACGCAGACCGTTGGCATGCGGAGCGACATGCCATCGACAAAACCCTTACGCGAATAATCGGACACCAGGAGTTCGCAGATCGCCTTCTGCGTGCCATAGGATGTCAGGGGTGCCGCGAGAAATTCATCGCCGATCGCCTCGGGGAACGGAGCGCCGAAAACGGCAATCGATGAGGTGAAGACAAGCCGGGGCGCAGTCGCCAGGTTGGCGCGGCGTATCGCTTCCAGAAGGTTTCGCGTGCCATCGAGGTTGACCCGGTATCCCTTTTCAAAGTCGGCTTCGGCTTCTCCCGAGACGATGGCGGCGAGATGGAAGATCACATCCGGCTTCCAGGCGACAAGCTTTTCTGCCTCGCCATCGGTTGAGAGGTCACCAAGATGAGTTTCGATGGCGAACGGCGAGGGCGGCGGTGCAGGTGACAGCACCACATCGTGGCGCATCAGCGCGGACACACCAGGCTCCCCCAGCACGCCGTCCCTCGCCAGTTTCTGCACCAGCTTGTGCCCCAGCATGCCCGCTGCCCCGATGATTGCGATCCGCATCTCCGTCTCCTTCATTGCCGCACCCGAATATCAAATCGCACCGCAAAGTCGAACGCAAGCATCCGCTTGGCATGGCCGCCACTCAGGCAAGCAGTTACGCGAATCAATGACTTGCGTTAGTTGGGTTGCAGAATACCCAAGGTTCGGCAGCGGCAATGGCAATGCACGGTAAATGCCCAGGGGTTCTGGCAGCAGTGGGGATACAGCATGCAGCAGTCACCTGACAGACGTGATCCGATGGACCAGCTTGGAACGTCCTTGATGCGTGCCACGGGCGTGCTTGCCGCACTGAGCGCGTGTCAGGACCAGTCGCGAGGCACTTTCGCTGTTCCGGAAACTTTCGTGGCGCAGGCCGTCCTTGCGCTCGAAGGCTTCATCAACGATGCGCGCAATGCATACTTTGACCTGACAACAAGGGAAGTGTCGTCCGGTGAGGACTTGCACCAGGCATCGCACGAAGAGGCACAGGCTCGGCAGCAGGTGCCGCCGAAACCGGTCGCCACAAAAGACGATGGGGCATTGGTCCTGCCCGATTTCTATGCCTTTCTGGGGCATGAAGCATCTTCAGCGACAGAGTTGCCTCATGCCGGAAGCCCGGACGAATTCGCGACGTCCTACGAGGCGCTGATGCGCAAACTGACCGCCGCGGAAGTCTTCGCGGCTGAGCGAGGGCTCAGCCGCGAAGAGAACAACAGTCCGTTGCTTCCGCTCCTGCAAAGCCTCAGGCAGGACTTGGAGCGGTTGCGCGCAGCATGAAGTGTCAGGGGATTAGCCAGGCAAGCGCCAGCAGGTCCCGCAACAGATCACGTATCGGTTTCGCTCTTGCTCTTGCGGCTGCGCATTTGCCGGTCTTCCTTGTAGCAATGCCTCTCACGGAGCGTGCTTGTGACAAAGGAATCGCCCGAATGACCGGCATCAGCCACCGGACATGTGTCCTGAGATCCGTTCTGCCAGTTCTGGATGGCGCGGTTGCAGCCCGGGTCAAGGGCGTAGGCGGAAGTCACTGAAAAAAAGATGACTGGTATTGCAATGAGGATACGCTTCATTGTGCTTCTCCATACTCACATGTGGGTTTTGCCCCCAACAAATTGCGAGCAACCAGTATGCCATCTCGCCGCCATGTGCAGCGGCGCGATCTCATCCGGGAAGCTTTCATGTCACGGCCGCAGGACTGCCCCCTGACGAAACCGTAATCCTCTCGTGCTGCGAGCATTCCAGAGTGCCGTGGCAAGTCGCAACATCGGCAGCATGGTTAATAATCCGCAAACGGACAAGTTAATTCGCCAAGCCCCGCGATCTCTACCGAAGGTGATATTGGAATGTTGATTCGGGGCTGAAATCCCGCTCTTCAACTTATTGGTGGTGTAACTCCAGATTGCTTTCGCTTGGTCCACTGTGAACGGGGAGAGCGTCACTGCATTTTTTTCTGCGCGCGTTGGCGTGTGCGGGGTAGGGGCGGCCAACAATTTCCACTGACAGCACAACCTTCGATGGCTGCGGAATTCCGCTCGAGAGTTATTCGATGGGCATGGGAAAAAACTGAGTTTCATGCTGCTGAGAACGAAGCGACGGAGCGGGGTAACGCGGGCAATGATCCAATTCCGCACAGCTGATCTGCAGCCATTTGGCACAACTGCTTTTCCTGCGAACCGGCAATCACGACCCGCCCCACAAGAGACATGGCTGTGTCGTTGTGCGGGAGTGGCGGAGGGGGAGGGATTCGAACCCCCGGGAGGCTTGCACCCCCAACGGTTTTCAAGACCGCCGCGATCGACCACTCTGCCACCCCTCCGCGAGGTTGCGCCGAACGCTGCCCATGTAGCGCATGGGGCAGGCAAATCAACTGGATTTGGCGTAAGGCTCCGCTGGCGGCGTCAGTCCGTGTAGCTCGGGTCCTGGCCGTCGAGAATGGCCTTCATCTCGGTGAAATGAGAGTGGAACTGATCCCTGTCGTCTTCCCATTCCCGCGCCGTCTTTTCCGCGACGGCATCGCTCATCACATGCAGTTTCTGGCCGGTCTGATAGGCGAGGATCATGTTCCGGCAGGCACGCTCCAGGTAGTAGGTGAGGTCAAAGGCTTCCGCGACGGTGGAGGCGCAGATCAGCACGCCATGGTTCCCCATCATCATGATGGAGCGGTTGCCCAGCATGTTGGCCAGGCGCTCGCCCTCGGCATCGGTATTGGCCATGCCGCCGTAGTCGAGATCGACCGCCACGCGATTGAAGAACCGGGCCGTGTTCTGGTCGATTGGCTTGATTTCGGGATTGGCAAGCGAAGCGAGGGCCGTGGCATAAGGCGGATGCAGATGAATGATGCAGCGGGCGTGCGGGAGCAGGGCATGCAGGCGGCCATGGAGGCTCCATGCCGTGAGGTCGGGTGCACCGGGACGATCCATCGTCGACCTGTCGTCCGCGTTCAGCAGCAGGAGGTCAGACGCTTTGATTCGCGAGAAATGCATCCAGCGCGGATTCATCAGGAACTGCTTGCCATCCGGCGAGACCGCCAGGCTGAAATGGTTGGCAACGGCTTCGTGCCAGTCGTAGAACGCTGACAGGCGGAAGGCAGCGGCGAGGTCAATGCGCAGTTGCCGCTCGGCGGAGTTTGTGCTGGGTTTCCGGTTGAAAGCGGTCACGTCGGCCATGCTGATCTCCTGAAGATTGGCGAATGCTAGTGCAAGCGCGGCAACGGGGCAATTGGTTGTGGGCCCGTGGTCGGAACAGTGGGAGTTTGGTCATGGAGTGGAATGCCCTGAAACGCGGCGCGGCCGTTCTGGCTGTTGCATTGACGGCGTTGTCTGGAGTTGCCGCTGCGGATCCGGGGCCTGCCGGGATTTGGCGGATGTCCAACGGCAAGGTAACCGTTCGCGTCAATTTTTGTGGCGGGCAGAAACTCTGTGCCACGGTTGTTGGCCTCGCCCAGCCCATTGGCAAGGACGGCAAGCCGAAGATCGATCATGAGAACCCGAATCCCTCGCTCCGTCACCGCAGGATTTTGGGTCTGCAAGTGGTCAGCGGAATGGCCCCGGCGGGGCCGGGGCGGTGGAAAGGCTATATCTACAACGCGGACGACGGCGGCACTTACCGCTCGGAGATGCGTTTGAGCGGGAACGCCATGGTGCTTCAGGGGTGTTGGGGGCCGTTTTGCAAAAAGAACCGTTTCATTCGGATTCGTTAGTGCTATAATGTCGCATACGGCGGGGCATTCGATTCAGTGGTGGTAAATTATGGCTTTGCGCCTCGTTGCCCGCGTTGCGACTTTCGCTTGCGCGTGTGCGTTCTGTATCACATTGGCTTTTGCCCAGCAGGCGACGCCTCTTGATGGGCTGTCATTCGCCAAGAAGATGAAGCTGGCCAAGGCTGGAGACGATACCGCACAGCTTGCTGTGGCAATTCATTACGAAGAAGGCATTGAAGCCAAGAAGGATGCCCAGCAGGCCGCGCGTTGGTACCGCGAGGCGACGCTGAAGGGCAACATCGAGGCACAATACAGGCTCGCGCGCCTGATCAGCCGTGGCGCAAAGGGGCTCACCCCAGACAAGATTGCTGCCGCGACGTTGCTCCAGGCGGGTGCCGACAAAGGCCACGCACCCTCGCAGAATGAATTGGCTCTCCGCCTGCAGAATGGCGATGGCATTGATGCCGACGCCGAAAAAGCGGCGCAATGGTTCCAGAAGGCAGCTGACCAGGATTTCGCACCGGCAAAGGTGAACCTGGGTCTCCTGTACGTGCGCGGACAAGGTGTCAGCCGTGACTATGCAACCGCCTTCCGCCTGTTCAGTGAAGCCGCGGACAAAGGCGATGCATGGGCGCTCAACAATCTTGGCAGCCTGCATGAAATGGGGTGGGGCACTGGCAAGGATGTTGTGAAGGCCCGCGAATACTATCGCGCCGCGATTGCCAAGGGCAACCAGATGGCGCAGGCAAATCTGGCCCGGCTTGACGGGTTGCAGGCCTCGGCAGGCCAGACGACCGGCACGGTATCGCCGCCGGAAACGCAGGGGAACTGACAGACGGGGCAACCGAAAACGCCCTGCTCCATCCTTCGTTAACCATGAATCTCAACCGGGCATTCAGCCTGATCACCGCAAAATCAGCGTCGTGGCGATGGGGCCACGGATGGTTTGCCTCCAAGGGACGGGAGGCCGGTTGGGAGTGTTGCCATGGCACGCCGTGGTTGGTTCTATCTTGTGGTGGGGATGGTGGCGCTCGGCCTCGTGGGTTGCGCCTCGGACAGGCAGAAAACGGCCAAGCTTGACCCCTTTGCCGGCAAGGGCAGCCCTTATTACAAGGGCAAGGGCCAACTGCCGGAAGGCGGTGGGAAATATCACGTCGGTAAGCCCTATCAGGTGGCAGGCCGCTGGTACACGCCCAAGGAACAGCCCGGTTATGACAAGGAGGGCATGGCCTCCTGGTACGGGGAAGCCTTTCACGCCCGCAAGACGTCGAACGGCGAATGGTTCGACATGAACGATCTCACGGCGGCCCACCCGACGCTGCCGCTGCCCAGCTATGCCAAGGTCACCAATCTGGCCAATGGCCGCGAAGTCGTGGTACGCATCAATGACCGCGGCCCGTTTGTCGGAACCCGCCTGATCGACCTCTCGAAACGGACCTCCGACACGCTCGGCTTCCGCAAGAAGGGAAAGGCCAAGGTCCGTGTGCAATGGATTGGCAACGCCCCCATCACGGACAGGGGCTATCGCCACCTCGCCATGATGAATGCACAAATGAAGGAAGGCTCCGGCATCCGCCAGCTTGCGGCAGCCGCGCGCGGAAAGGCACCGGCAACCATGGTCGCCTCGGCAGAACCTCCTGAACCACCACAGGAAGACACCGCACCGGTCACAAGCGTTGCCTACACGCCGCCTCCGGCCCCTGCGCCCATGGCGGACGAAACGTCCGCGACTGCCGGATTCGTGGTTCATGTTGCAACCTTTGCCAACCGGGACAATGCTGACGCCGCCTACGAGGAACTTTCAACCGCGATGGACCTGCAAATGTTCCAGTTCGAAGGCAATGATGGCCCGTTGTATCGCCTGCAGACGCGCGCCGTCGGTGATGAAACGGAAGCTGCCCGGCTACTCTACCAGCTTCAGGACCGGGGCTTTGCCGGAGCCAAGATCCGCCGCGTAAGGGTCCAGCAGGTCGCGCTGAAAATCGCGGGATAATCTGTCCCGCATCACCTGAGCAGTTTGCATTTCCGGTACCGGAGACCTAAACTCCGGCAACCATGAAAACGCCTGTCGTAACAAGCCTGCGTCTGTCTCTCCTGTTGCTGTTTCTGGCCGTGTGGCCGCTGGCCGTCCGGGCCCAGACGCTGGGAGACGAGGCCTATGTCTCGGCGGCGCGCAACGCCATCTTGATGGACGCCAAGTCGGGCCGGGTCTACTTCGAAAAGGACGCGGACACAGCCATTCCCCCGGCCAGCATGAGCAAGCTGATGACCCAGGCCGTGGTTCTTGACCTCCTGAAATCTGGAGATCTCAAGCCGGACCAGATGTTCACGGTCAGTACCAATGCGTGGAAGAAGGGTGGCGCCGCCTCCAAGGGCTCGACCATGTATGCCAAGGCGAAGTCGGAGATCAGCATCCTCAACCTGCTGCGTGGCTCCATCATCCACTCCGGCAATGACGCCTGCATCACCCTCGCCGAAGGCATCGACGGCAAGGAACAGACCTTCGTCAATCGAATGAATGCCAAGGCCGAGGAAATCGGTCTCAAGAACAGCACATTCCGCAATTCCACCGGATTGCCGGACCCGAACCACAAGATGAGTGTGCGCGACATCGCCTTGGTGGCCCGCTACATCATCCTCAACCATCCCGACTATTTCCCGATCTATGGCGAGAAATCCTTCACCTGGAGCGAC
>ERZ1645187.1729-NODE-1729-length-19829-cov-17.120360_pt1 | contig 19829 bp, 19 predicted proteins | sample MGYA00575352_ERZ1645187 | MGnify/ENA primary metagenome ERZ1645187 (study PRJEB40837, sample SAMN11349314) | freshwater sediment metagenome | isolation source: river sediment | host: Sediment | place: India: Wazaribad , New Delhi | collected 2017-02-21 ... | reverse complement strand
CAAGCCGCTAATGATGGCTATACCTAAGATGAGTAGTAAAGCGCATATCCTGGAAAACATCGAAGCTTTGTCATTTGAAATGGATAAGGCACATCTGGCACACCTGGATGTTTTGGGAATCTAAGTTGTCATGGTTTTTGGCAGTAGCCTTATTCACTGAGCACCGGCAACTTTGTGTTTAAGCTAAACAATGACTGACCTGTTATTTTAAATATCATGGTAAGGGATTGATGCTCGGCCAAAAAAAACTCAATGAGGATGGTTTTCCATTCTTTGCGGTCAATTTTGTTTAGCATTTCGAGCAACATCGGACGATTGTTGTGCATCTCTGTTAACAAAAACCAAACGTAATCAGATTTCCTATGATAGTAAAATGACTGCATTTCATCATTTTTATCAAAAAATTCTGTCACCAGTTCTGTAACAAAAGCCTCATACAAGATCTTTTTGGTTCGGAAATAATAATGAATGGAAGGCTTGAGCACGCCTGCCTCACCGGCAATCCGGTTGAGACTGGAGGCATGATAGCCATACATCAGAAATTCGCGCCGAGCAGCCAGGTAAATACGTTTTGAAGTTTCCATCAGAAACTGTATTTGAATTTTAAATACACCATATCATTCTTGTCATACTGCCCAAAGCGACCCTTATTGCCCAAAAATAAATTGGCACCTGCCTGAATATCAAACCCATCAGCAAAAGAATAACTCAACTTTGGCCGTACCAAAGCGTCCGAAGTATTGAGACCTACATAACCAAACAACTCCACCCATAGCTTCTCGCGTAGAAAGTCTTTTTTGGCAAGGAAGGTCATCGTGGTTTCAAACTCCTCATTTTGAATTCCTTGCTCATATTCAAGGATAAATTCCTGAATAAACTGCGCGCTCAGTTTTACACCAAACAGGGTATAATCCATGCCAGCCATGTAATGCAAATTCTCCTTTTCAACCAGGGAACCCGAAACACCGGGTTTCGAGGTATGAAAATTCCGGCCTGAATAAAAAGCGCCTTCCGCTCTCAGTACCACAGCATTCAAAGGAAGACTCATACTTCCACCGGCCATGGCAACCCGGTGATACTCCGGTGCCACCAGCAATCCTGTTGGCTGCATGCTCACAGGGTCGACTATCGGCGAGATGCGCATGGCAGGATCATCATAAAAAAAGGTGCCTCCCACAATTTCGTAATCCATTTTTGATCCCATGGCAGAGAACCTCAAAAACAATTCACTGTTTTCGAGTGAAGCTTTTGTGACAGCCCGGCTGTAGTCGAACACCGGAGGAAGTGAAAACTCCATTTCAGGTGACCAAACTGATCCGGATTCAGGCATTTGTGTAGGTGTAAAAACAGGCGACCAAACCGCTTCAAGCGTATTATTTCCCAGATAGTAATTTGCTTTAACAGCAGTGATGCCTGTTCTGATTTCATCAAAATCAGGAAGAAGAAACTCACGTAAGTCTTTGGGGGAAACCACATCGGTGATAAAGACACCCTCCGCCTTGCCCCAGATAATCTGCTGCTTGCCAATCCTGAGGTCGAAATTTTTGAAATAGAGATCCAGGTAGGCCTCCCGTAAGCCCAGCTCCAAATCCCTGTCGAAATAATGATGCAAATATGGGTTTACCTTCATTCCGACCGTCTCTGTGTGGTGCTCAATATTCAGGTTAAGTGTGTTCTGTATAATCGAAAAATCATTTGGACTTTCGGTAAGCAGTCCGGTGTAGTTCCTGACGTAACCCGAAAAACTGAGTGGCGCGCCTTCATTTTGAGCAATAGTTTTGGTGTCGGTAACCAACAGCCAAAAGACCGTAAGAAAAAATATCCGTTTCATAAGCTTGTAAGTTTAGAAAGGAGTGGCTGCTTCTTCAGAAAAACCTTTTGATTTCCGAATCAAATTCATCAGAAACAGCACACTCCAAAAAGGTTATCATTATTGTCCGAGTGTCATGCTGCGTTCGGTGAACTTATTGTCGGGAATACCCTGATTGATTTTCACATTGGAGAAAACCATTTTGGTGCGGTGGTTTTTTTGGGTGTTAACCATCTCGGTCTCAAGGATGGTCCAAAAACCGTTAATTTTTTCGAACTTATGGATATAAAGGGTTTTAAGCGGCATTTTTGCTTCATCATAAAACTCCCTTTTCAAACCGATAAAGTTATCTTTGTTCACCCAGGTAATGGTTTTTGAATACATATAACCCGGTTGTTTGGTGGTGCTTTCTACTACAAAGCAATCATAATTGCCCAGTTTTTCCTCTCTGAGCAAGGTGTGATTGTCTTCATCAGGATGGCGGTCGCCCAAGTCGTCGTAAGTAAAATCTGATCCCATAAAATAATCTCCTTTGCTGTCGCTCGAAATCCTTTTGGTTCGTTTAAGTGCCGGCAGGTAAATCCATTGATCATCGTCTTTTCCATCGGCATAGCTCCAGCTCATGAAGGAGGTGTTGCGGACATCGGCCGGAGAAAGAAAAAACATCAGGGTTTTCTCAATGCTTCCGTTGTCGGTGATGAACTGTCTGAGTTGCCGCACCCTTTCATCACCCTGTTTGTTGGTAAGGGTCATAGCAAGATCACCCTGAAGGTCGCTTCCCGACGGACGGGTATAAACAGCTTCCATGATTTGTTTTCCATTCATTTGTGACCAAACAGGTTGTGCCAGGCTTATCAGGCCTGCCAACACGACGAATGCTGCGAAGTGTGATTTTTTCATTTTATTCAATGTTAAATTTAAAATGGTGAATGATTCTTTTATTAAAAGGCAAATGCCTGAATACCAAATTGCAAATAGGTTATTCTTCTGAAATAGAAGATGTTGTAATAATCTTCGCCCGAATAAAACCTTGCAAACAAGCTTACATCCTTCAGAAATTTGGGACGGTAAGCCATGTTCACCATCAGGTTCAGGCGTTCTTTGAGATCGAAAAACGATGCTTCGCCGCGCTTTCCAAAAATCCAGGTTGTTCCCAGCGTCGTTTGAACAGCCGGCACTTTGTGCCAGGTCTGACTCTTGCCCCCAAACAGAGCTTTCATTCTTTTGAGCGAAAACTTATAAATTTTGAGGCTGTTGTGCCAGCGAAGGAAGCCGTATCTGCCATCGAGTTCGGGACTGATGTCAATTTTTGGATGCCATTCCAGCGAAGTTTTGAAATACTCCGTTGTATTGGAAAAAGGAACAATGCGCCGGTTGAAAAATATGCCTGACTCAAGATAATTGGTCGAAAAATTTCCATTAAAGGTGTTTACCGACCCATCGGGCAAAAAGAAATCGCCGTCCTGTCCGTTGGAATGATGGGCAATTGTTAAAAAGACATATCCTGAAAAGGGATCATGGGCAGCTCTCCCTTTCACATGCCTGTAAAAAGTGATTTGCGGCATATAATCGGGGGTTCTGACAGGAAGCGATTCTTCCGCCTGCATTCTCAAGCGGATTCCTGTTGAGATTGTGGCTCCGTATCGCGCATCGGCATTGGTTCGCAACAAAAATGTGGGCGCTATCATGGCTTCAAAAACCAGTGATTCAAGCGTGCCGATACCTTGGGAAAAAGTAACATAGCTTTCCTTTTGATTGGCTTTTACAGCACTGAAGAAATCATTTTCAAGCACCTGATTGTCCTGCGCCTGAATGATGCCTCCAGATATCAGTGCGATACCCGAGAAAAATGCTGTGGTTTGCCGGAGATTCATTTCAATTAAAGGTGAGCAAGTGACTAAAAAACTCAGGATTTCTTCTTAAAAAAGATGTTGGATTTGTAAAGAAGCAGGTACATGATGGTCACAGTTGCAACAAAACTTGTCAGCATATTGAAGGAAACCAATGCTCCCAGCGACCTGTTTGGCGGGAAGACAGAAAAAAGCAACACCAGAAATCCCAGTATGACGACCACAGCATTGAATGTGATGGCTCTGCCCGAATGCGACATGGTGAGTTTGGTGGTGAGAAGCTTATCTCCTGTTTCCTGCGAATAAATTTTATACCGTTCCATAAAATGGATGGCATAGTCGATACCAATACCAACGGCGATGCTCGAAATGAGCGCGGTGGTCGTACTCAACGGGATGTTCAACAAGCCCATCAGACCAAAACTCAACAAAGCAGTGAGCACTACCGGAACAGAACCAATGAGTCCGATGGTAAATTTCCTGAACATCAGAGTGATCAAAAGAATGATGATAATCACCGACATCACGAGGCTTTTAATCTGACCTTCAAGGATCAGACCGGTGAATACCAATGCTTTGTAGCCACTTCCGGCATAGTTGAGGCTGATACCCAGTTCTTCGAGCCGGGGCTTAAAAATTTCGATGGCTTCAATGGTCTTTTTCAACTCTTTTGAATTGTCGCTTTTCAGCTGGAAAGTGAGGTTGGCTTTTTTGCTGTCGTAGTCGGTCACTTTCCACAGATTTTCAGGGTCACCCGACATCTCGTAAAGCAACAGGTATTGTGCAATCAGTTCATCGTCATCAGGTATGTTGTTGTAATGCTCATCATCGGCATGCATCACTTTATTCATCCGTTTGATATAGTCGGCAATCGAAAACGAACCGCCTACTTTTTCCACTTTCTCAACACTGAGCTGCATTTCACTCAATAGCTGAAGGGTTTCATGCTTTGTCATCACACCCTCATTTTCTGATTCCAGTATTACATTGATTGTGCTCGTTCCGCCAAAATATTGGTTGATGAAAGCATCGGTTTGTACAATATCGCTCGACTTTTCAAAGTTTTCGAGGAAGCTGCTGTTAATCCAGACTTTCCCGATACCAACAATGGAAAACACCCCGAGAATCACAGTAATTGAAACAACCAACACTTTATATTTGAGTACCTTTACTGCAAAATCAGCTCCAAAACCCGTGTGGCTTTGATCCTCTGTTTTCAGTGATTTTTGCTTTTTTGTTCCCAAAACAAAAATGAAAGATGGAATGAGAAACAACGAAAAAACCATGGCTGCCATCACCCCGAAGGCTGTGAAAAGGCCAAAATATTTAATAGGGAGCACCTCGGAGGTTAAAAGCGAAATAAAACCGATCGCAGTGGTAACCGAAGTCATCATCACCGGCTTCCACATATTTTTCAGCATATTGGTGATGGCCTGAACTTTCGTGGCACCCTTGTTTTCCATCAAAAATAAATCCAGATGACTGTACAGATGTATTCCGTCGGCAACGCCAATGGCAATCAGCATCACCGGAATCATGATCGAAACAGCGTATATTGGAATATTGAGCAAAGCTAGTAACCCAAAAGTCCAGACTGTACTCAGCAAAACGACCATGAGCGTTGAAAAGGTGTTTCGCACACTTCGCATCACGGTATAAAGCACCAGAACAATTGCCAGAACTACAATGGGAACCATCGTCTTCATATCTTTTGGTCCAAGAAATGCCATCGTTCCTTCAACAACAGGAACACCTGCCACATATACCTTTTCAGGGCCCTCAAAAGAATGGGCGAAGGCAAGAATATTTTGATAAAACTCCATCGAAAAAGCGGTATCATTGAGGGCAGCAACTACAAGTGCCACATTCCCTTTCTCCGAAACAAGCCGTCCGTGTACCATCTCATTTGTTTCAACATCCGATTGAAGTTTCTTCAAAACTTCAGCTGACGATGGCACCTCCCTGTAAAAAGACCGCACGTCGAGGCCGTCCTCCGTGCCCACAATGTTGTCGGCTGTGAAAAGCGAAACCACATCAGCAGCTTCAAACTCAGGCATAGCCTGCAGCTGAAGTGTGATGTCCTTTATTTTTTGTAAGGTGCCACTGTTGTAGATTCCTTGTTCGTTTTCAACTGCGATCAGAATCCCATCCTTGATATTAAACCACGCCTCAGCCTGGTCGCTGTAAACAAAAGCCGGATGATCCTGTGGCATGTACTTGTCGAGATCGGTTTCCATCCGCGACTTTTGAACGATCTGATATCCAAAAAAGATGGTGATCAGGAAGCAGACCGATATGATCAGCCAGGCCATTGTTTTCATTCTATTTTCTTTCATTCTTTATGTTTGTTAATATTAACTAACTTGAAATCATTAAAAAAGGAATGATACCAACCATTCCTGTAAACAGCGTTAAATTAAAGCAACCTGGCGCTGGCTGTGGGTTTCGGAGTTTTTACAACAAGAATCCGAGCCGGCTTTTCCGATTTATTAAAAAGGCAATGCACAATGTTTTTCGGACTTTCGACGAGGGTATTTTCGTTTACCATTTCCATTTCATCACCAATTTGTACGGTGGGCGTTCCTTCGAGGATGAAGAAAAAAACATCTACCGGTGTGATGTGCGGTTTCAGCTGTTCGCCCGGCCGGAGCAAAATATGCATGGCTTGCGCATCGGTTTTGTCGTAAAGTTGCCTTACATCCACCTGATGGGGTGTGGTTTTGACAGGCTGGTCTTTCCAGTGTGTGAGAATCATGATTTAGATTTTTAGATTTACGTTCTGTATTTTGTCAGAAGCTGTTTCAATGTGACGAAAAAGGCTGACCCGCTGCTTCGAAGATCGAATGAAAAATCAGCCATTTGCCATTGTTTCACGAGCAGCCGAAGAGAGCCCATGATAATGATTGTGAGATGACGTGTGTCAGCTTCGGTATTCAATTGTCCACGGGCCTTACCATCTTCGATAATAGTAGAGATCGCCAGGCTGTTTCGCTCCATGATCCGTATTACTCTTTCGGTCAGAACAGGCTCATTTCTAAAAATCTCTTCTGAGAAGATTACGGCTACCAAGGCAGGAGTTGCGGAAAAGACATCAAAATGCGCTTCAAAAATACGCTCAATCTTGTCTAGGGGATCACCCTCCTTCTGCACTTCAGCACTGAAAATTCCCATCGTACGCTCCAGAAAATAATCCAGTATGCTTACCAAAATCTCTATTTTGTTCTCGTAATGCCTGTAAATAGCAGGTTCTGAAATCCCAATTTCTTTGGCCAGATTTTTCAGTGTCAATCCCTGTATGCCCTTCTGGGCTATCAGCTGAATGGCTGTCCGGATAATCTCAAGTTGACGTTCGGTGAGCATGTTGAATCATTTTCTGCAGCAAAGTTAGTTATTATTCACTAACAGTCAAGTTAATTTTTCTAAAAAATGATCGAATTATGTTATCTTGCTTTATTTCAATTATTTAGTCCTTAATATTTTTTGAAAGAACGCCGAAATAACGAAAAAAAACTGGCTTGCGTTCCTGTTTTCGTTTCCGGATTAGACCAATTGATGCACGACGTTACTGAATTGATTCAAAATCGGTGATATGACAGCCAACACAATTTCATTGGAAAGCCTGTGAGCCGGCCGGTTTTTCGAAAATCACGCTATCTTTGCATTTACAACCTATAACTATGCGTACTTACCAACTTACTGACTGGCTTCCGACGACAAAAAAAGAAGCCGAACTCCGCGGCTGGGACGAAATCGATGTCGTGCTGATTACAGGCGACGCTTATGTTGATCACCCCGCCTTTGGAGCGGCTGTCATTGGCCGCATTATTGAGCGCGAAGGCTTTAGGGTGGCCATTGTGGCGCAGCCCAATTGGCAGGACGACTTGCGTGATTTTAAAAAGTTCGGCAAGCCACGGCTTTTTTTTGGTGTGACTTCGGGAAATATGGACAGCATGGTCAATCACTATACAGCCAACAAACGACTTCGCTCCAATGATGCCTACACGCCCGGCGGCAAAAGTGGCTTCAGGCCCGACTATGCTGCCACCGTTTACAGCAACATCATCAAATCAATCTATCCCGAAGTACCAGTTGTGCTCGGTGGCGTTGAAGCATCACTGCGCAGGGTGACCCATTACGACTACTGGTCGGACAAACTTAAACCCTGCATCCTGGCCGAAGCAAAGGCCGACATTGGTATTTACGGAATGGGAGAGCTGGCCTTGCTAGAGATTCTTCATGCACTCGATGAAGGCAAAAAGATAGAAGAACTCACCGATGTAAAGCAAACATTTTACCTTCGCCAAAAAGAGGTTCAACCCGCGAAATCATCCTGGGGCGACATTCACCTGGCCTCACATGAAGACTGTCTTGCCGACAAGAAAACATATGCCGGAAATTTCAGACATATTGAACAAGAATCAAATAAAGCACATGCTGCCAGACTCATTCAGGAGGTTGGAGCAAAAAGAGTAATCATAAATCCACCTTTCCCAACCTTCACCGAAGAACAAATTGATGCTTCATTCGACCTGCCTTATACACGAAAACCACATCCCAAATACGAAAAAAGAGGCGAAATTCCTGCTTATACCATGATCCGGCATTCGGTGAATATGCACCGAGGTTGCTTTGGTGGCTGCAGTTTTTGTACAATCTCAGCCCATCAGGGGAAATTTGTTGCCAGCCGCAGCCAGAAATCCATACTCACCGAAGTGGATCAAATCACCAAAATGGACGATTTCAAAGGTTATATCAGCGATCTTGGCGGGCCATCGGCCAATATGTATAAGATGAAAGGCAAACATCAGCCCATCTGCGACAACTGCAAGCGGCCAAGCTGCGTTTTCCCTAATATCTGTAGCAACCTCGATACCGACCACCATCCGCTGACCGAGATTTATAAAGCTGTTGACAGTCATCCGATGGTGAAAAAAGCTTTTGTAAGTTCAGGCCTTCGCTACGACCTCTTCCTGAATGATGATAAAGAAATGAGCGACAAATTGGGATACGATGAATACTTGCGCCAACTTGTGACACGGCATGTGAGCGGAAGGCTCAAAGTGGCACCCGAGCACACCTCTGATAAAGTGTTGAAAGCCATGCGCAAACCCAGTTTCAAACTTTTTTACAAACTCAAGAAAAAGTTTGAACAAATCAATGCCGAAACCGGCTTGAAACAGCAGCTCATCCCCTATTTCATTTCGAGCCATCCCGAAAGTACGGTCGAGGACATGGCACAGCTGGCCGCCGACACCAAAGAGCTTGGTTTCAAACTCGAACAAGTGCAGGATTTCACGCCAACACCTATGACCGTTGCTACCGAAATCTATTATTCGGGCTACGATCCTTACACGTTGAAACCTGTTTTTACGGCACGCACGAAGCCCGAAAAACAAGCACAGCAGACCTTTTTCTTTTGGTACAAAAACGAAAACCAAGCCTGGATTCGCAGCACCTTAGAAAAAATAGGCAGGCACGACTTAGTGCAGAAGCTATTGAAACGAAACCAAACAGCAGAAGCATGGAAGAAAACTCCATCAAAAAAGAATACCGGCAAAACCTGATTCTTGGATTAGAATCGCTTTCGGTATTTCTTATCAGTTTTTACCTGCTCTATATTGTCTCGGGCTTGTCTGTTTTGTATATTTCATGGGATTTTGACATTCCCGCAACACTTTTTCTAAATCACATTCATTTTCAAGTGCCTGATCACAGCAAGTTGTGGACAACAGATGCTATCATCAGCATTCTGATGGCAACGCCGGTCAGCAGTTTCATTGCCGGTATTGCGGCAGTTTTCATCTTCCTGATTTTTCCAAAAAAGTCAAGGATATTATTGTATTTCAGTCTGTGGATATTCCTTCAGGCTTTCAATACAACCTTTGGACTCTTAAGCGAAAACATCCTTTCGCAAACAGGCTTGGTGCGGGTTGCACGCGAAATGAAACTCGAAACAGCCATGTTGTTTCTTACGGTCGCGATGTCAATCTTTTTTATGATTAAATCGGGTCAGCTGGCCGGCAAACTATACTTTTCACATCTCGAAGGCATCGGCAAGATGACAGCTTCCGAAAGATATTTCAAAGCCTGTATCTTTTTTCTCTTTCCCTGGCTTGCCGGCAGCATTTTGATACTTTTCATCTCAGGACAAGCCATTAAAAGCCGGGAAACGTTTTTAATCACATTTATGTTGTTCCTGCTGTTACCCGCTGTATTTACCAAAATACCTGTGAGGCAAACACCAATTATAAGCGGAAGACAATTTAACTGGCTATTGCCTCTCACATCTGTTGCATTTATTCTAACGACCTATTTAATTTTGAGAAACGGATTCAGTTTCTGACAAAAATCAACCGATAACTGATTCATTCAGACAACCTTGTATGAAGCACCTAATTTTACCCAAACTCAAAAAATACCATCACTTATGAAAAGAATCTTTTCAAGAGAACAACATCTTCCGGTATATCTGTTGATAGCAGCTATATTACTGGTAATGAATGTGAATGCTCAAAAAAACAAAAAAAACGAATCCAATTCTGACACACTCAAAAGTGAATTGCTGGGAGGCATGAGCTGGCGCGGAATCGGGCCTGCCTTCACCTCAGGACGCATTGCCGTGCTGGCTGTGAACCCGCAAAACCACAGCGAATATTATGTTGGCGTTGCATCAGGACACATCTGGAAAACTGTCAACAACGGCACAACATTTACCCCCATCTTCGACAATTATGGCGCATACAGCATTGGCGCTCTGACAATTGACCCAAACAACACACAGGTGGTTTGGGCCGGCACCGGCGAAAATAACCATCAACGTGCCCTCGGCTACGGCAATGGCGTTTACAAATCGGATGATGGAGGAAAAAACTGGAAAAACATGGGACTGAAAGAATCTAGACAAATTGGCAAGATTTTGATTGATCCGCGCAACAGCGATGTTGTTTATGTGGCAGCCGAAGGTTCGGTTTGGGGACCGGGTGGCGAACGGGGGCTCTATAAAACAACTGATGGTGGCAAAAGCTGGGAAAAGGTGCTGAACATCAGCGAAAACACCGGTGTCAACCACATGACAATGGACCCTCGCAACCCCGATGTTATTTATGCCACATCCGAACAACGCCGCAGACATTTCTACACCAAAATCGGCGGAGGACCCGAATCGGCCGTTTACAAAACCACTGATGCCGGCAAAAACTGGCAGAAGCTGACCAACGGCACTCCTTCCGGCGATGTGGGCGGTATGTGCATTGAAGTTTCGCCCGCAAACCCCGATATCGTTTACCTGATTGCCGAAGCAGCAGACGACAACGGCGGCTTTTTCCGGAGCACCAACCGCGGCGCAAGCTGGAGCAAAATGAGCAGCTACACCAGCAGCGGTCAGTATTTCAATATTCTTGTTTGCGACCCGGTAAATCCCGACAAAGTATTTAACATGGACGTGGTTTCAAAAGTTACTACTGACGGAGGCAAAACATGGAACAGTCTGGGACTGAAAAACAGACATGTGGACGACCACTGCATGTGGGTTGACCCCACTGACACCAATCACTGGACCATTGGTGGCGATGGCGGACTTTATGAAACTTTTGACAATGGCGCTAACTACATCTTCAAAAGCAATTTGCCTGTCACACAATTCTATCGCGTGAATGTGGACAACTCACTCCCTTTCTATTGGGTCTATGGTGGCACGCAGGACAACAACAGCATGGGCGGTCCGTCGCAAAACATAAACAGCGCCGGGGTTGCCAGTGACGAGTGGATTGTGACGCTCGGCGGCGATGGCTTCTGGCAGGCCATCGAAAAAGACAATCCAAATATTGTTTATTCAGCTTATCAATACGGAAACATCTACCGCTACGACAAAGCAAGTGGCGAAGCCATGAAGATAAAACCCGAACCACGCAAAGATGAAGTGCACTACCGCTGGAACTGGGACAGCCCTTTTATCCTGAGCAAACACAATCAGACAACACTCTATATGGCTGCAAACAAGGTGTTTAGAAGCACCGACCGCGGCAATAGCTGGGAAGTCATCAGCGAAGATATCACCCGAAACGAAGACAGAAACCAGTTTGCTGTTATGGGCAAATACTGGCCATCCAATGCTGTTGCCAAAGATGTTTCAACATCGCAATGGGGAACAGTAGTTTCTTTGGCCGAATCACCTGTCAAAGCAGGTCTTATCTTTGCCGGAACTGATGATGGTCTGATTCAGATCACCGAAGACGATGGAAAAACATGGCGCAAGGCTGATAATTTTCCCGGCGTTCCCAAATACGCTTATGTTTCGGATGTTTTTCCTTCAAGGTTTGATGAAAACGTGGTTTACGCCACCTTCAACAACATCAAAAGCGATGATTTCAATTCTTATGTTCTGAAATCCAGCGATAAAGGACGCAGCTGGTCGTCCATTGCAGCCAATCTGCCAAAAGAAACCGTGCACACCATCGCACAAGATTTCATCAATCCCGATCTATTGTTTGTTGGTACAGAATTCAGCTTTTACTTCAGTGTGGATGGCGGAAAAATCTGGACAAAACTCACCAACGGACTACCGGACATAGCCGTGCGCGATATCGCCATTCAGGAACGCGAACATGATCTGGTGATTGCCACATTTGGCCGTGGATTTTATATCCTACACAACTACAGTCCTTTACGTGAAATAAGTGCCAAGAAGCTGCAAGAATCCGAAGCCATCCTCTTCCCCATAAAAGACGCATTAATGTATCTGGAATCAGATTCACGCTATGGGCAAGGCTCAACGTATTTTACCGCTCCCAACCCGGAGTTTGGTGCCACTTTCACATATTATCTCAAAGAAGCACCATCAAGTCTAAAAAAAGATCGTTTGAAAAAAGAAAAAGAATTGTTTGAAAAAGGCGAACCTATTCCTCAGCCAACACGCGAAATCCTGCTGGCAGAGGAAGACGAACAGCCTGCCTTCCTCATATTTACAATCCGCGATGCAGAGGGAAATATTGTGCGCAAACTCTATCAATCTCCACAAAAAGGCGTCAACCGTGTGAACTGGAAACTCCGTTTCGACAGTCCGTCGGCACGAACCAATGATAAAGCCGAATTTGTTCCAACCAACAACAACGGCGATGGCCATCTCATCCTGCCCGGCAAATACTCTGTTGAACTCTCGCTCAACACCAACGGCATTGAGAAAAAACTTGGCGAAGCACAAAGTTTCAACGCAGTTTTGCTAAACAACACAAGCCTTCCGGCCAAAGATCGTCCTGCACTCAACAACTTCTATGCTGAGGCAGCACATGCCTGGCGCATTGTTGACGGTGCTGAGCGTTTTGCTGCCGAATTGCGCAAACGAAACGAAAATATCAGGCAACTGCTCCACTACACCTACAGTGCTCCTGATGCCATGCGCGAAAAAACCCGTGACATCAGCCGACAACTCAAAGCCATTGATTTCATGCTCAATGGAACAGAAGCAAAAGCCAGTTTTGAAGAAGTGCCACCGGAACAGGTTTCGCTTAACTACAGACTTGGCGTTGTTTTGTCAGGCATCTGGGGAACAACCAGCGAGCCAACCAAAACCATGCGCGACAACCTGACATTGGTCAACGATGCCATCGCTGCGCTGCATGCACAATTGAAAACCATTGACAACGATTTGAAAGCCATCGAATCATCACTCGATGACCTTAAAACACCTTATACTCCGGGCAGGTTGCCACGTCTGGAATAAAGCACAAGAAAATGTAAAAAAGAGCCGTTCAGAAATGATCGGCTCTTTTGCTTTATAACAGGTATAAAAGAAGTTTTGCAATGTTGCGAATCTTTGTTACTTTTGACAAAAATGTTGAAAAATTCCGCAAAAAATCTCTTTCCGGCAATTCATTCAAACATGAAGATATGTATATTTGTTGCAGTTAACAAAACACCAAATTAAGTACGCAATGGAAAAAATTACTGTAATCGGTGCAGGAAATGTAGGAGCCACCTGCGCCAACGTGATCGCTCACAAAAACCTGTGTAAAGAAGTCGTTCTTGTTGATATCAAAGAAGGAATTGCCGAAGGCAAAGCCCTTGATATTTGGCAAACAGCACCCATCAACCACTTCAACACCAAGGTGATAGGCTCAACAAACGACTATCTCAAAACCAAAGGTTCAGGCGTTGTGGTCATCACTTCCGGCTTGCCGCGCAAACCAGGCATGTCGCGCGATGATTTGATTAAAACAAATGCAGCTATAGTGAAGGAAGTTACCGAGAAAGTAGTAAAATACTCTCCCGATGCCATCATCATCGTTGTTTCAAACCCACTCGACGTAATGACTTACGCTGCCTATCTGGCAAGTAACAAACCATCACGCAAAGTATTCGGCATGGCCGGAACCCTCGACACAGCCCGTTACCGCGCCTTTATTTCTGACGCACTCAATGTATCGCCCAACGATGTGCATGCATTGCTCATGGGAGGTCATGGCGACACCATGGTTCCGCTACCGCGCTACACCTCGGTGAATGGCATTCCTGTTACGGAACTTCTTGGTAAAGAAGAACTTGACAAAATTGTTGACCGCACCAAGAAAGGTGGCGGCGAACTTGTTAATCTTATGGGAACTTCGGCCTGGTATGCCCCCGGCGCAGCTGCCGCACAAATGGTTGAAGCCATTGTTGACGACCAAAACAGAATCTTTCCTGTATGCGCACTGCTGCAAGGCGAATACGGCCTGAAAGATGTTTACCTCGGTGTTCCCGTAAAACTCGGTCGTCGTGGTATTGAGGAAATCATTGAAGTGGATCTCAACAAAGAAGAGAAAAAACTGCTGTATGATTCATCCGACTCTGTAAAAGGCGTGATGAAAGTGCTTGATGATATGAAACTTTTCTAAAAAATATCATTGTCTAAAAAAAGCTGTCCGTCAATGGGCAGCTTTTTTTGTTACTTTGCAACCATATTCAGTCCATTTCAGTCCTGTAAAACATGAAAAGAATCGCTGTATTGACCGGAGCCGGAATCAGTGCCGAAAGTGGCATCAGCACTTTTCGTGATCACAATGGCTTGTGGCGCACACATCGTTTTGAAGACCTTGCCACACCCGAAGCCTGGCAACGAAACCCACAGCTTGTGCTTGAGTTTTACGATGTGCGCCGTAAGCAACTTTTCGAGGTTGAGCCCAATCAGGCTCACTTTGCTCTTGCCGAACTCGAAAAACAATTTCAGGTGGACGTCATCACACAAAATGTTGATGACCTGCACGAAAGAGCCGGTTCAACAAAAGTGCTACACCTTCATGGCGAGCTGAAAAAAGTGCGCAGCACCGAAAACCCGGAGCTTATTACGGAAATGAAGCATTGGGAATTGAAATGGGGCGATAAAGCGGCTGACGGGCATCAACTTCGGCCACATATTGTTTGGTTTGGCGAAGCTGTGCCAAATATAAGTCCTGCAGTTCAATTGGTTAAAAAAGCTGATCTATTTCTTGTAATCGGCACTTCGCTTCAGGTTTATCCGGCTGCCGGATTACTTGATTATGCCCCCTACTCCACTCCCGTTTACCTTGTTGATCCGCAGGCTTCTGCTCCAAATCACATCAAAAACATAAAGATATTTCGCGAAAAAGCTTCCACTGCCGTACCGGAAATTGTGGCGCAACTCATTCAATCATCACTAAATTCATGAAAAAAATCATTTTTATCAGCTTTCTTTTGTTTACAACCTTGGCATCCTGCAAAAAAGACAATACTCCTGATTATCTTGCTATTGACATTGAAAAGATAACAACCTACCTCGAAGAAAAAGGTCTTGAGGCACAACAACTTGAAAGCGGGCTGTTTTACATCATTGAAATTCCCGGAGGAGAACAAAAACCTGTTTCATCATCCACTGTAACAGTAAGTTACAAAGGAAGCTTACTCAACGGAGACGTTTTTGATGAAGGATCGTTTTTCACCGCCCCGCTAAACAACCTCATCGAGGGCTGGATACAAGGCATTCCACTTATTGGAGCAGGAGGTAAAATAAAACTGTTCATCCCATCGCCATTGGCTTATGGAAGCAACGCCACGGGCAGCATTCCTGCCAACTCACCGCTGATTTTTGAGGTTCGCCTGCATTATTTTTCCGAGTAGAACACATCTTCTGTTTGCTTTGTGTATTTTTATGGTTTCAATCCATAAATATGTCAGAGGAATTCAGGTTAATCCTTCATAAAGCGCGTCAATACTGCGATTATCAGGAAAGATGCATCAGCGAGGTGAAAGATAAACTCCGCAGCTGGCAGGTAAAGCCTGAAATATCGGACAAGATTATTCTAAGTCTCGAAGAAGAAAACTATATTGACGAAGACCGTTATGTGCGTGCGTTCGCCCTTGGCAAACTACGAAACAATCAATGGGGACGCAACAAAATCATGTATCTGTTGCGACAGAAAGACATTCCAGAAATAATTATTGAAATTGGCTTGCAGGAGATTGATTCGGAAGAATATCTCGAAATCCTGAAAAAACTCCTCAAAAACAAAAAAACAAAGGCCCCGAATGCCGCTACTGAGAAGGCAAAACTTGCACAATACGCCATCGGGAAAGGTTTTCAGCCTCATTTGGTGTGGCAGCTTTTAAACGAAAAAGAGTGAAGCATTCTGTTTTTTATTAACTTCGCAGTCCATAAGAAACATCTTATAAATTAGATATATCTATTAATCCGACATTTAACCGAATGATAAATTCAGATCAATATAAAGAACTGGGTAAGAGGCTTGAAGCTTTGAGGAGGTTCCTTTGACGTGGACCGTAAGCTTGTTGAAATAGAAGAAGAAGAAGAAAAAACCCTCGCTCCCGATTTCTGGGACGACCCCAAAAAAGCTGAGCAGCAGCTCAAACTTATCAAAGATAAAAAACGCTGGACCGATGGTTTTGCAGCAGCAACTCATTTGTATGAAGAGCTGACCATGGCGCGCGAGTTTTATGAAACCGGCGATGCCGATGCTTCCGAAGTTGATGCTGCGTATGATAGCTGCCTCAGGCAGATCGAAGAGATGGAATTTATGAACATGCTCAGCAACGAGGAAGACAAACTTTCGGCTATCCTTAACATCAACGCCGGCGCAGGCGGCACCGAAAGTCAAGACTGGGCCGAGATGATTATGCGCATGTACCTGATGTGGGGCGAAGACAACGGATACAAAGTGAAGCAGTTAGACATACAGGAAGGCGAAGTGGCCGGTATCAAAAGCGTATCGCTCGAATTTGAAGGCGACTATGCTTTTGGCTACCTGAAAGGAGAAAACGGCGTGCACCGTCTTGTGCGCCTCTCCCCTTTTGACTCAGCAAACCGCCGCCACACCAGTTTTGCCTCGGTTTACGTTTATCCTGTTGTTGATGACAACATCAACATCGTGATCAGTCCGGCCGACATCAGCTGGGACACCTTCCGATCCAGCGGACCAGGCGGTCAAAACGTGAACAAAGTTGAGACTGCCGTTCGTCTGAAACACGCCCCAACAGGGCTGGTGATCGAATGTCAGGAAACCCGCTCCCAGGGCCAAAACCGCGAAAAAGCCATGCAGATGCTCCGTTCGCAACTCTACGAAATGGAGCTACGCAAAAAACAGGAAGCCATTGATAAAATCGAAGGCAATAAAAAGAAAATAGAATGGGGATCGCAAATCAGGTCGTATGTGCTGCATCCGTACAAACTTGTAAAAGACAACCGTACAGGCTTTGAAACATCTAATACACAAGCAGTTCTCGATGGGAAACTAAACGATTTTCTCAAATCGTACCTCATGGAATTTGGCCGCAATCCCGAACCCGAAAGTTATAATTAAATCACCATGATACGCATCTACCACAATCCTCAATGCAAGAAATCAAGAGCAGGCCTTGAATACCTCAAAAATTCCGGGCTGGATTTTGAATTGGTAGAATATCTCAAAAAACCGCTCAGTCGCGAACAGCTTCAGCAAATCATCAAAAAGTCCGGTCTGGAAGCAAAAAACCTCATCCGTACACAGGAGGAAGTTTACAAAACGAACTACAAAGAATTGCAATTGAGTGATGATCAATGGATTGAAGCAATTATACAATTTCCAAAACTTCTGAAAAGACCTTTTGTGGAAAGCGCTGACAAAGCCGTCTTAGCCGATCCTCCCGAAAACATACAACTACTCCTGAACAAAATAAAATAACCATTATGATTGAACGTCCACACACCCAAATGCCTGTCTGGCAAAAATCAATGCAACTGATACATCTGGTTTATACATTGGCCACCACCTTTCCCGACAGCGAGAAAGAAGGCCTTGGCCGGAGAATCAAAAGCAGGTTGACGGATATTCCTGTTGCCATTGCATCAGCCCTTGGCAACGGATTGCATACAGCGAGTGCATCACACCTGAAACATGCACTCGAAGCCGTGGCCGAAGTGGAAACACTTTTGCTTGTAGCTGTGCAGGTTGGCATTCTTCGTCAAAATGAATTCGGCCAGCTTCAGGACGAAATGGTAGCCATCCAGCAGGAATTACTGCTGCTGATCAACAGGGTTGAAAAGAAAAAACGCTAATATCACAAACCATTTTAACGCAAAAACCTATGAAATTCCGTATCGAAAAAGACACCATGGGGCCGGTGGAAGTGCCCGCCGAAAAATATTGGGGTGCGCAAACCGAGCGCTCGCGCAACAACTTCCGTATCGGACCTGAAGGCTCCATGCCAAAAGAAATCATCAGCGCCTTTGCTTACCTCAAAAAAGCTGCAGCCATCACCAATATGGAGCTGGGTGTGCTGCCCAAAGAAAAGTGCGACCTCATTGCTGCCGCCGCAGATGAAATCCTTGCCGGCAAACTCGACGACAACTTTCCGCTCGTCATCTGGCAAACAGGCTCCGGCACCCAAAGCAATATGAATGTGAATGAAGTGATTGCCAACCGCGCCCATGTGATTGCCGGCGGCAGCCTCGACGATGCCAAAAAAGCCATTCACCCCAACGATGATGTGAACAAATCGCAATCATCGAACGACACCTTCCCCACTGCCATGCACATTGCTGCTTATCAAATGGTGGTTGAAACAACCCTGCCCGGTCTGCAAAAACTGCGTGATGCGCTGAACGAAAAGGCCGAAGCATTCAAAGACATCGTGAAGATTGGCCGCACCCACCTCATGGACGCTACACCGCTTACCCTCGGACAGGAATTTTCGGGCTATGTTTCGCAACTCGATCATGGCATCAAAGCACTGAAAAACACTTTGGAACACCTGGCCGAGCTGGCGCTGGGCGGCACTGCCGTTGGAACCGGCATCAACACACCCAAAGGATATTCAGAAAAAGTTGCGGAAAATATCTCCAAACTCACCGGACTACCCTTTGTTACAGCACCCAATAAATTTGAAGCCCTCTCGGCACACGATGCCATCGTGGAGACTTCCGGAGCACTCAAACAACTGGCCGTGAGCCTGATGCACATCGCCAACAATCTCCGTCTTTTGGCTTCAGGGCCACGCTGCGGCATTGGCGAAGTGATCCTGCCGGCCAACGAACCCGGCTCGTCCATCATGCCCGGCAAGGTGAACCCCACCCAAAACGAAAGCCTCTCGATGGTATGCGCACAAGTGATCGGCAATGATGCTGCCATCACAGCAGGTGGCATGCAGGGCCATTTTCAGCTTAACGTATTCAAACCTGTGATGATTTACAATCTTTTGCAGGCAGCAAGGCTGCTTGGCGATGCCTGTGCTAGCTTCACCGAACATGCTGTTGAAGGCATCGAAGCCAACGAAGAACGTATCAAGCAAAACCTCGAAAACTCACTCATGCTGGTGACAGCCCTCAACACCCATATCGGCTACGACAATGCAGCCAAAATTGCCAAAAAAGCCCATGCCGAGCACAGCACCCTGCGTCAGGCTGCCCTCGAGCTTGGACTGCTCACCGATGAGCAATTCACTGAATGGGTTGACCCTAAAAAAATGATCTGACGTTTCATAAACTTTATTTATAAAACGGCTGGACCCACGATGTTTCAGCCGTTTTTCGTTTCTAACAAACATTGATAAATTTAGATATATACCATTGATTTTCACTTAGCTAAAAATTTCTTCATCCAAAATAAATTTTCATCAGCATGTTGACCTGACAAAAAAACACCTTACCTTTGAAAGCATAAACAATTAACAATTTCTCCATGAAATCC
>ERZ1645187.1728-NODE-1728-length-19835-cov-136.172548_pt1 | contig 19835 bp, 17 predicted proteins | sample MGYA00575352_ERZ1645187 | MGnify/ENA primary metagenome ERZ1645187 (study PRJEB40837, sample SAMN11349314) | freshwater sediment metagenome | isolation source: river sediment | host: Sediment | place: India: Wazaribad , New Delhi | collected 2017-02-21 ... | reverse complement strand
GGCTCCTTCAGTTCATGGATGAGCGGTGCATCGTCATCCTTTCCATCGGACCGTCGCACGACGATGGCCTTCAACTCCGGATGAATGGGGACGCGCCGGATGCCCGCCTTCGTCTTCGCAGACGTGACGTCGAACACGCCCCCTCGGCAATTCGCGACGCTGAGGTTGGCGATCTCCTCGATACGCATCCCCGAGAAGGCAGCGATACGCATCACATCGGGCAGCGCATCCCAGGCGCCGGATCGCTTCTGCCATCGGGGCAGTTCGACATCGGGCTTCTTGTGTCGTCGATCGAAGAGGCAGCGAAGCTCGACATCGGAGAATTCCCGTTTGTCGCGGCCGGGCGATGTCGTCCTCGTCTTGCCTTTCGGGACAGACTGATTGGACCAAGGGTTTTCCGCAGCGTGTCCACGCTTGATCAGCCAGCGCCAGTACGATGACAGCGCCGACACGTACTTGTTGGTGGTCTTCGGGTCCGTGTCGACCTCGATGAAGGCCTTGCGAATGAAGCGACCCACCACTTTCCGGGTGCAGGCCTCGACGGTCGGCTCAACCCGAATGGATCGACACCACGCGACGAACTTCTCGATGGCCCGCCGGTAATCCGCCTCGGTACGCGGTCGGACCTTCACCTCCATGAGCCATGAGCCGACGAGTTCCTCTATCGGTGTTCGTCTTCCGAGCGCGACATCGGCGAATTCCTTGGCCCGAGCAAGACCGTCCCGAGCTTCGATTTCATAGGCACGATCGGCCATGCTGTCCGCCGCAGAATAGTTCTCTTCAGGATCGAAATTCGGGTCGAACTCCTCTTCCTCGATCTCCTGCTTGCGCCGCAAGGCCTCGGCAATCAGTGGATCTTTCGAGGTCGTCTCGGCGTACCCCCGCGTTCTCCGCACCCGCAGGATATCCTCTTTGAGCTCCTTGATGACCGGCCACTTGCGCCGATTGGCTTCCGCCAGACTGTCGGTCTTGAGGCCTCGCTTCAAATGCGCCTTGCCGACCCACTGCCGCAACTCCGGAGGAACCTTCACGACCACCCGGTACTGGTCGCCGTGCCGCTCCAAATACCGTCGATCTTCGCCCATTTCGCACCCCGAGGTACCCCACAGGTACCCCACAGAAGTACCCCATAGCACATTGAAATATAGCCATGACTCTGGCATTACAAGGGCTTGTGAGGTATTTCACTGAGGGTCCAGGTCCCCCAGCCAATTCTTCCGACTTCGAAAACCGACATTCTTTCAATGCGTTGGGCTCGGCGCCTATGCGCTGGTGGCCCACGCGGCACACCGGGCGGTGCACCGCGAGACCGCCTGCGCGCTCCGCTCCTTCCCATCGTCTCGCCCGATCCCCCCACCGCGCTGCTCCGGGGGGCACTTCCGGCGTCGCCCTCCACCCGGGAGGCGGCATCTTCCGGCCCAGAGGTCCTTCCCACCGGGGAAGCGGCTCGCAAGTGTCACCTGCGGCGGCGATCGCCGGAGAGACCTGCTGCATCGGGTGCCCGCCACGAAAGACCATTTCTCCATCCACCTTCGGACGATCGACGCTCCGGTCGCGCCTCGAACGGCACCCGGCGACATGCGCCCCGTCCGAGGGATTCTGCGGAGTGCGCCGGACCGATGCGGCCGCTATGATGGGGGAGCGGCGAAGCCCGTCGCAGTCCGGACGTCCGCCGCATGCGCCTCACCAGCTACACCAACTATGCTCTGCGCACCCTGATGTATGCGGCCCTCGCCCATCCGCGGCTGGTACGCGTCCAGGACGTCGCCGACGCCTTCGGCATCTCGCGCACCCACCTGGTCAAGTGCGTCCATCACCTCGGCATGTGGGGCTATCTGATCAATCAGCGTGGTCGCAACGGCGGCTTCCGTCTGGCTCGTCCGGCAGCCGAGATCAGCGTCGCCGAGATCGTGAGGCGCACCGAGGAGGGCTTCTCCTCCGCTCCGGTCGGCAACGGAGAGACCGCCGTGCTGCGCTTGGTGGAGACGGTGCAACGCGCCCAATCGGCCTTCCTGGCGGTACTCGAGGCCCACACCATCGCCGACATCGTCGCCAACGGCAGCGAACTGCGCGACGTCCTCGGTCTCGACATCGATCGCGCCGCCTGACGGCGCGGCCACGAATTCGCCGATCGGATCGGTTTCAGGCCTGCGCCGTCCGTCGTCCGGTCGACGCCGGGTCCTGTGCCAGATCGCCGACGGTGGTGTTGCGCAGTACCGAGGCGAAGGCGCCGTGGGCCGCTTCGCAGGCCACCCGCAGACGGCAGATCGGGGCGATCCGGCAGTCGCCGTCGGCCTCCAGCCGACAGGGGAAGAGGTCGTCCTCGTCCTCGAACAACCGCACCACCTCGAGCAGCGTGATCTCGCCGGCGACGCGGCCGAGGAGATAGCCGCCGCCACGTCCGCGCATGCCCTTGAGATAGCCGGCCCGCATCAGGCGGTGGCACGCCTTGACCACCAACGCCTCGGTCAGCCCGAGCGATTGCGCCATCCCGACCATGGTCACGGGTTCGCCACCCGCCTCGGCACAGGACATCAGAATGCGCAGGGCGCCGTGGGTACAGGCGTTGAGTTGCATCGAACGAGGTTCCCGACGAGGCGTCCGCGACCGTCCGCCGACGCATCGACCCGCCCCGGGTTTCGCGAAACGCGAGGCGAGACATCGTTTCTACCCGTCGGATGGAAGCCGCCACAAGGTCGTGAGGTTGCGCATGCCGCCGGACCGCCGCTCATTCCGCGGCCTGAGCGCTCGTCCGGTCCTCCACCAACGCGGTGAACCAGCCGACCCCGTGGCCGATGACGTCGTCGACGAAGTCGTAGGCGGGATGGTGGAGCGGCGCGCGGTTCGCCCCGCCGCCCTGGCCGAGCCAGAGATAGGCACCGGGCCGCGCCTGCAGCATGTAGGCGAAGTCCTCCGAGGTGAACGCCGCTTCCGCCGCCGTCTCGGCGACCAGGCCGACGCGGCGCGCGGCCGCCAGGGCGATTTCCGCCGCCTCCGGATCGTTGATCGTCGCGGGATAGTAGCGCAGGTAGTCGAGCTCGATGGTGGTCTCGGTCTCGGCCGCGATGCCGGCCGCGACGGTGCGCATCACCGCCTCGATCCGATCCTGCACGGCCTCCGAGAAGCTGCGGACCGTGCCGACGATCGTCGCCTGCGACGGCAGCACGTTGTGGGCGGTGCCGCCGGACATCTTGGTCACCGACAGGACCGCCTTCTCGGTCGGGGCCAGCCGACGCGACGGGACGGCGTCGAAGGCGAGCACGATGCGGCTCGCCGCGCCGAGAACCTGCGAGGCGAGATGCGGCTCGGCCGCATGGCCGCCGCGTCCCGAGATCCGCACCTCGAAGCGATCCGCCGCCGCCATGATCGGTCCCGGACGGGTGGCGGCATGTCCGAGCGGCAGCCCCGGCCAGTTGTGCAGGGCGAACACCCGATCGGCCGGGAAGCGCTCGAACAGTCCGGCCTCGACCATCGCCTTGGCCCCCGCCTGTCCCTCCTCGGCCGGCTGGAAGACGAAGGCGACGCTGCCGTCGAAGTGCCGGGTGCGGGCGAGATGGCGCGCCGCCCCGAGCAGCATGGTGGTGTGGCCGTCGTGGCCGCAGCCGTGGAAGATGCCGACATTGCGGCTGCGGTAGCGCAGACCGGTGGCCTCCTCCATCGGCAGGGCGTCCATGTCGGCTCTGAGCGCGATGCGCCGGTCCGACGAGCCGTTGACCAGCACCCCGACCACGCCGGTGCCGCCGACGCCGGTCGTCACCTCGCAGCCGATCTCGCGCAGCGTGTCGGCGACGATGCCGGCCGTGCGGTGTTCGGCATAGGCGAGTTCCGGATGGGCATGGAGATCGTGCCGGCAGGCGACGAGGGCGGGCAGCAGGTCGGCGATCTCGGCGACGAAGCGGGACACGGGCGGACCTCTCGGCGAGCGGTGCGGAAGGAAACGAGGGCAAACTCAGGCCTTGGACACCGGCCGCTCGACCGGCCGGCTGCGCGACTGCGGCGTCAGATGGATCTCCAGCCGCCGGAAGGCGCGGGTGAGCGCGAAGTTCATCACCAGATAGATCAGCCCGGCGAGCGACAGGACCTCGAAGGCGCGGAAGGTCTCCGAGACGATCGAATGGGCGATGCCGGTGATCTCGAAGAGCGTGATGATCGAGGCGAGCGAGGTCGCCTTGACCATGATCACCACCTCGCTGGTGTAGGCCGGCAGCGCCTGACGCACGGCGATCGGCAGGACGATGCGGCGGAAGGTCATCAGCCGCCCCATGCCGCACACCCGCGCCGCCTCGATCGCCCCCTTGGGCACGGCGTTGAGCCCGCCGCGCAGCACCTCGGCCTGATAGGCGGCGGTGTTCAGGGCCAACGCGGTGATGGCGCACCACCACGGCTCGCGCAGGAACGGCCACAGCAGGGACGAGCGGATCCACTCGATCTGTCCGAGGCCGTAGTAGATCAGGAAGATCTGCACCAGCAGCGGCGAGCCCCGCAGGGCGAAGACATAGGCCGAGACCACCCATTCGCCCGGTCGCGAGGTGCGGCGGATACCGGTCAGCCCCAACGCCAGCACCCCGCCGAGCACCACCGAGACGGTGACCAGCGACACCGTCACCGGCACGCCGGCGAGAAGTTGGAGGAAGGTGTCCCAGAGGAAATCGAACTGCTTCACGCCCGCACCCTCCCGCCCATGCCGCGCATCGCCCACGCTTCGGCGCGGCGGAAGGCGGCGCCGGAGAATGTGGTGATCAGCAGGAAGAGGATCGCTCCGGTGATGTAGAAGGAGAACGCGGCGCCGGTGCGCCCGACGGCGAGCCGCGTCTGGTTCATGATCTCGATCAGCCCGACCACCGAGATCAGCGCCGATTCCTTGAGCACCAGCTGCCAGACGTTGCCCATCCCCGGCAGGGCGAAGCGCAGGATCTGCGGCGCGATGATCCGCCGCAACATGAGGAGCCGCCCCATGCCGGCGACCCGCGCCGCCTCGAGCTCACCCCTGGGGATGGCGAGATAGGCGCCGCGCAGCACCTCGGTCTGGTAGGCGCCGGAGATGATGCCCACCGCCATCATGCCGACGACGAAGCCGTTGAGGCCGAAGAAGCCCTGGTGGCCGAAGGCGCGGGCGATCGCCCCGATCGCCTGGCTGCCGCCGAAGTAGAGCAGATAGATCACGAGGAGGTCGGGGACGCCCCTGAGCACCGTGGTGTAGACGGTCGCCGCGCCGTGCGCGACGACCGATCGCGACAGTTTCGCCCAACAGCCGACCATGCCGAAGACGATCCCGACGCCGAAGGCCGACAACGACACCGCCACCGTCATCGAGGCGGCGCGCGCGAGCGGCACCCCCCATCCGGCGGGACCGAAGCCGATCAGCGTGAAATAGGCGACGAGATCCTCCATCGGCTCACACCGTCACTGACGCGGCGTGGTGTCGACGTGGAACCACTTTTCGGCGAGCTTCTTGATGGTGCCGTCGTCGATGCAGCTCTTGATCGCCGCATCGAGCTTGGCCTTCAGCTCCGGCTGGCCCTTCTGGATGCCGAAGGCCGAGCCGAGACCGAAGAGGCCGCCGTAATACTTCGGCCCGGCGAGCACGATCTCGCCCTTCGACTGCTCCAGCGTGGCGACCAGCGACGAGGCGGAGGCGAAGATCGCGTCGACGCGGCCGGCCTTGAGATCGAGGTCCTCTTCCTGGGTGGTCTCGTAGACCCGGGTCTTGACCTCCGGCAGATAGGTCTTGGCGAAGTCGGCCTGGATGGTGGCGGTCTGGATCGCCAGCACCTTACCGGCCAGCGCCTTGGAATCCGCCGCGGCGGAGGCCTTGGCGGCGGCGTCGTCGGTCAGCATGACGCGCTTGTCCTCGCCCAGCGCCTTGAGCAGCGGGCTCGACTTCAGCACCGCATAGGTCGACGGCGAGTTGGTGTAGGGGATCGAGAAGTCGATCACCTCGAGCCGCTTCGGGGTGACGCTCATGCCCGACATGATGGCGTCGTACTTGCCGGCGAGCAGACCCGGGATGATGCCCTTCCACTCCTGGATGACGGTCTCGCACTTCAACTTGGCGCGCTCGCAGACGATGTCGAGCAGTTCCGGCTCGAAGCCGACCACCTTGCCGTCCGGGGTGACGCTGTTGAAGGGCGGGTAGGCACCCTCGGTGGCGATCTTCAGCGTGGTCCAGTCCTTGCCCAGCGCCGGGGCGGCGGCCAGCGGCAGGACGGCGACGACGGCGATTGCGAGGGAAGCGAGCTTCGACATGAGATCCTCCTGAAAGCGATCTTCCGCAACGTGGCGCGGGCGGAGTGGGAACCCGAGCGGAGACCGCCCGAACCCTGCGATCGCCCCCCGACCCGCGCCGGCCGGAGGGCGATCGGGATCACTTCGCCTTGGCCGGCTTCGACATGTGGATCGGCGGTTTCGCCTCGGGCGGCAGTGGCGACTGGTAGGCGTCGCCGATGCGGGCGCGGAAGTCCTGCCTGGCCCGCGCCGGCAGCACCTCGTCTTCGTAGAGGCGCTGCGCCGTGCCCGCCATGATCTTGGCGGCGTGGATCATCCCCTTGTGCGCCGCCGGGGCCTTGCCCTGCGCCACCAGTTGCCAGGAGTGCCCCGGCGTGCCGACGGCATAGCAGGCCACCCGGCACTGGACGGTGGGCGCCACCCAGGAGACCGAGCCGACGTCGGTCGAGCCGACGAAGTCCGGCGACCAGCGATCCGGCGGAATGATCGTGTCGGAGAGTGCCTTCTCCCGATCCGGGGCCAAGCCGGCGCGCTTGTAGGAGGCGACCACGTCCTCGTCGGAAAGGGTGGCGCGGAACTGCGCCGCGAAGGCCTGGTCGGCCTCGTCGAAGGGCACCGGCCCGAGCCGTTCGATCACCTCGTGCATGGCGGTCTCGAGCGGCGTGTTGCCGATGAGATTGGCGTCGGCGGAGAGCACGTTGTCCCTCACCGTCGTCTCGGTCATCATCGCCGCGCCGGCCGCCACCTTGCGGACCCGTTCGACCAGCCTGTGCATGTCGGGCAGTTCACGGGCGCGGATGAGATAGCGCACCGTCGCCTTGGCCTGGACCACGTTGGCGGCGATGCCGCCGCCGTCGATCAGCGCATAGTGGACACGCGCCGAGGACGGCATGTGCTCGCGCATGTAGTTGACGCCGACGTTCATCAGCTCGACCGCGTCGAGCGCCGAGCGGCCGAGTTCCGGCGAGGCGGCGGCGTGGGAGGCACGGCCGGTGAAGTGGAAGTCCATCTCGGTGCAGGCCAGCGACACCGGCATGTTGACCCCGGTGAAGGCGGCCGGATGCCAGCAGATGGCGATGTCGACGTCGGCGAAGACGCCGTCGCGGGACATGAAGGTCTTGGCCGAGCCGCCCTCTTCCGCCGGGCAGCCGTAGTAGCGCACCCGTCCCTTGCGGCCGGTCTCGGCGAGCCAGTCCTTGACCGCGGTGGCGGCGAGCAGCGACGCCGCGCCGAGGAGGTGATGGCCGCAGCCGTGACCGTGACCGCCGGCCTCGACCGGGCAGGGCTCGGCGACGCCGGCCTGCTGGGAGAGCCCGGGCAGCGCGTCGTATTCGCCGAGGATGGCGATCACCGGCCCACCCTCGCCCGCCTCGCCGAGGATGGCGGTCGGCAGTCCGGCGACCTCCTCGGTGACGCGGAAGCCCTCGCGGCGGAGGAAGTCGAGATGGCCGTTCATCGCGGTCACCTCGGTGTAGTTCAGTTCGGGCGCCTCCCAGATGGCATCGGCGAGGGCCGCATGGGCGGCGCCCTTGGCTTCCACGAGGTCCCAGACCCGTTCTGCGTTCCTGCTCACGAAGCGGTACTCCGTTCGGTCTCGAGGGCGTCCCCGGGGAGGGGACGGAACGCGGCCGTGGGCGGGCCGCGGGCAAGATCAGGTGCGACGGCCGAGATGGGTCGTCAGGAACTGGCGGCACCGCTCCGAGACCGGATCGTCGAACACCTGTTCCGGCGACCCCTCCTCCTCGATGCGCCCCTGATGCAGGAAGACGGCGCGATTGGAGACGTCGCGGGCGAAGTTCATCTCGTGGGTGACGATCAGCATCGTCCGCCCCTCCTCGGCGAGCGCCCGGATGACGCGCAGCACCTCTCCGACCAGTTCCGGATCGAGCGCCGAGGTCGGCTCGTCGAAGAGCAGGGCCTTGGGACGGGTCGCCAATGCCCGGGCGATGGCGGCGCGCTGCTGCTGGCCACCGGAGAGCTCGGCGGGATAGGCGTGGCGCTTGTCGAAGATACCGACCTTTTCGAGCAGCGCCTCGCCCTCGGCGATGCACTCCGCCTTCGGTCGCCGGTGGACGTGCACCGGCGCCTCGACGACGTTCTCGAGGATGGTCATGTGTGACCACAGATTGAAGCTCTGGAAGACGAAGCCGAGCGCCCCCCGCACCCGATTGACCTGAGCCTCGTCGGCGGGCATCGGTCCGTGCCGCGTCGGCTTCACCCGCAGCGTCTCGCCGGCGACGGTGATCGTCCCGGCATCGGGCACTTCCAGCATCGGGATGCAGCGCAACATCGTGCTCTTGCCCGAGCCCGACGAGCCGATGATCGACACCACGTCGCCGTCACCCGCCTCGAGCGAGAGCCCTTCGAGAACACGGACGCCGGCGAAGCTCTTGTGAATGCCGTCGAGACGGATGACCGACGCCACGCTGTGTGTTCCCCCGTATCGATCCCCGGCGCCCGTCGGGCGGCTCCGGCGACATTAGAGACCTCCTGACCGAGCGTCAAAGGAGAAGCCGCGTGGTGGTGGTGACATACGGGACCGGCCCTATGTGACCGATGCGAGCGGGATGCCCGTGTGCGACCGAAGCGACGCGTCCGCGCCGATGGCCGATCCCGACGCATCGTCGGATCGCCCCTCCGTCGGTCGTCGACCGGTCGCCCCGCAGGGGGCGTGTGGTCGGAGGGGGGGCGTTAACCTCGCCGGGGAGGCCGAGCAGCCGATGCGCCGCCGATCCGCACGGATGCGAGCGGAGATCCTTCGAACCGATCGGTCGCGCCGCCCCCGAAGAGCGGGTCCGATCATTGGAATTCGGAGGTCGACCGATGATCTCGGAAGGAAGAGTGGTGCCCCAGGCCGGACTCGAACCAGCACGCCCGCGAAGGCAACAGATTTTGAGTCTGCCGCGTCTACCATTTCGCCACTGGGGCAGGCGGCGGCGAATATGACGAGGGCGCGGCGGCACGTCAACGACCGTGGTGCGGTTCACCGTCACTCTGCGCGATCCCGCGCGACGCGGGGACCGCACCGCCCGATCGCCGCTCCCCCGGCCACACGTCCGTTCACTTCGTCGAGACGTCGGCGGCGACCACCCTGGACGCCGCCCGGAGCCTCGGCTACACCGCCCTTCGAACGGGCCCGGCCGGCGATCCCTCGGTTGCGGCCGACGATCGATGCCCGCCCGGCGAGGACCGATGCTGAGACGCCTCTACGACTGGACCCTGTCGCTCGCGGCGCGCAAGACCGCCGAGATCTGGCTCGCGGTCATCGCCTTCATCGAGAGCTCGGTCTTCCTGGTGCCGGCCGACGTGCTGTTCCTGCCCATGGGCCTCGCCCGGCCGGATCGCATCTATCGCTACGCCCTCACCGCCACCGTCGCCTCGGTGCTCGGCGGCATCGCCGGCTGGTATCTCGGCTGGTACGCCTTCGACACCCTCGCCCTGCCGATCCTCGAGTTCTACCACAAGGCCGAGGCCTTCGAGCGGCTGCGCCGCGACTGGGGCGATTCGGTCCTGCTGCTGCTCGTCACCTCCGGCCTCGCCCATCTGCCGCCGATCAAGGTGGTGACCATCCTCTCCGGCGCCGTCCACGTCGACCTCTGGCTCTTCGTCGTCTCGGCGATCCTGGCCCGTGGCGCCCGCTTCTTCGCCCTCGCCTGGGCGCTGCGGCGCTGGGGCGAGTCGATCCGCCACTTCATCGAAAATCATCTCGGCCGCGTCGCCGCTCTTCTCGCCGGCCTCGTGATCGCCGCATGGGTGGCGTTCAAGATGCTGAGCTGACCACCGGGCCGAGCCCGAGCGAGGTGCGCCGATGACCCTCATCCGCAATCCCATCGTCGACATCGACCGCCCGCGGATGTCGATCGCCGCCCTCCTGGCGCTCGCCTCGCTCGCCGTGGTCGCCGCCGCCTGGAGCTTCGAGCTCGCCGGCTTCACCCCCTGCAAGCTCTGCCTGATCCAGCGCGAGCCCTATTACATGGCGATGCCACTCGCCCTCATGGCCTTCGGCAGCGAGCGCATCGACGGTCCGGCCTGGCTCACCCGCCTGATCCTGCTGGTCCTCGTCGGGCTCTTCGTCTGGGGCGGCTCGGTCGGCTTCTATCAAGCCGGCGCCGAATGGGGCTTCTGGCCCGGTCCGACCGATTGCGGCGCCGCCCGCGGCGGCACCATTCCGACCGCCGCCGGCGACCTCCTCGGCAGCCTCTCCAAGGTCAAGATCGTCGACTGCACCAAGCCGCAGATCCGCATCTTCGGCCTGTCCTTCGCCGGCTGGAACGTCATCGCCTCCACCGGACTGGTCATCGTCACTCTCGCCGCCATGGTCCTGCCGAACCGCACCGCGAAGTGAGCCGGATGCCGGCGGATGCCGCCGAGGCACACGCGCTCAGCCCTTGCCGCGTACCCCTTCCGCCATCACTCGGTTGGGCGAGGCCCGCCCCGCCTCCTCGTCCGCGAGGTTCGCCATCGTCGTCTCGGCGATGGCGGTCAGCGCCTCCTCGGTGAAGAAGGCCTGATGGCCGGTGATCAGCACGTTGGGGAAGGTGAGGAGCCGCTGGAAGACGTCGTCCTGGATGATCTCGTTGGAGAGATCCTCGAAGAACAGGTCCGCCTCCTGCTCGTAGACGTCGAGCCCGACCGCCCCGATCTGCCCCGACTTCAGCCCGGCGATCACCGCCTCCGCGTCGATCAGCGCGCCACGCGAGGTGTTGATCAGGATGACCCCCGGCTTGGCCCGGGCGATCGCCGCCTCGCCGATGATGTGCCGCGTCTGCGGGGTGAGCGGGCAGTGGAGCGTGATCACGTCCGAGGCGGCGATCAGCGTGTCGACGTCGACGTATTCGATGCCCGCCGCCTTCAACTCGGCCACCTCGTAGCGGTCGTGCGCCAACACCCGGCAGCCGAAGCCGAGCGCCAGACACTTCGCCACCAACGCGCCGATGCGCCCCGTGCCGATCACCCCGACGGTCTTGCCGTGGAGATCGTGACCGAGCAGCCCGTCGAGAGCGAAGTTGTTGTCGCGCACTCGCGACCAGGCGCGCGGGATGCGCCGATCGAGCGCCAGCAGCATGCCGACGGTGAACTCCGCCACCGCATGCGGCGAATAGGCCGGCACGCGCACCACCGCGAGCCCCAGCCGCGCCGCCGCGTCGAGATCGACGTTGTTGTAGCCCGCCGCCCGGAGCGCCACGATCTTCGTGCCGCCGGCCGCCAGCCGGGTGAGGACCTCGGCGTCGAGCGTGTCGTTGACGAAGGCGCAGACCGCCGGGAACCCTTCCGCCAACCGCGCCGTGTCGCGATCGAGCCGCGGCTCGAGATAGGTCGGCTCGTGTCCGTGCGCCGGCGCGGCGCGATCGAGGAAAAGCCGGTCGTAGGGCTTGGTGGAGAAGACGGCGACGCGCATCGGGGACCCTCGTGGCCGAAGCGATGCCCCTCGCATCGCCGCGGCCCGATCAGTCGAGCACGAAGCGGTGACCGGAACAAGAAAGCCGGGATGCATGGCACCCCGGCTTTCGATTGGAAACGATGTCTTCCGCGTCAGAGATCGCGCACGTCGACGAAGCGGCCGGCGATCGCGGCGGCCGCGGCCATCGCCGGGCTGACGAGATGGGTGCGGCCCTTGAAGCCCTGACGGCCCTCGAAGTTGCGGTTCGAGGTCGAGGCCGAGCGCTCGCCCGGCGACAGCCGGTCGGCGTTCATCGCCAGACACATCGAACAGCCCGGCTCCCGCCATTCGAAGCCGGCCTCCTTGAAGATCACGTCGAGACCCTCGGCCTCGGCCTGATCCTTGACCAGACCCGAGCCCGGCACGGCCAGCGCCCGGATGCCCGGAGCGACCTTGCGACCCTTGGCGACTTCCGCCGCGGCGCGGAAGTCCTCGATGCGGCCGTTGGTGCAGGAGCCGATGAACACCGTGTCGATCTTCACGTCGGTCATCTTCATGCCCGGCTTCAGATCCATGTACTCCAGCGCCCGCCACTTCGACGCCCGCTTGGTCTCGTCGGCGATGGCGTCCGGATCGGGGATCGGCGCATCGATCGGGATGACGTCTTCCGGCGAGGTGCCCCAGGTGACGGTCGGCTTGAGGCTCGCCGCGTCGAGGCGGATCTCGGCGTCGAAATGGGCGCCCTCGTCGGAGAACAGCGTCTTCCAGTAGGCGACGGCGGCATCCCACTTGTCGCCCTTCGGCGCCTTGGGCTTGTGGCGGAAGTAGTCGACCGTCTTCTCGTCCGGGGCGATCAGGCCGGCGCGGGCGCCCGCTTCGATCGACATGTTGCAGACGGTCATGCGGCCCTCGATCGAGAGGTCGCGGATCGCCTCGCCGCAATATTCGATGACGTAGCCGGTGCCGCCGGCGGTGCCGAGCTCGCCGATGATGGCGAGCACGATGTCCTTGGCGGTGATGCCTTCCGGCGCCTTGCCTTCGACGAGCACGCGCATGTTCTTCGCCTTGGCCTGGACCAGCGTCTGGGTGGCGAGCACGTGCTCGACCTCCGAGGTGCCGATGCCGTGGGCGAGCGCCCCGAAGGCGCCGTGGGTCGAGGTGTGGCTGTCGCCGCAGACGATGGTGGTGCCGGGCAGGGTGAAGCCCTGCTCGGGGCCGACGACGTGGACGACGCCCTGACGCCGGTCGTGCTCGTCGTAGTACTCGAGCCCGAAGAAGCCGGCGTTCTTGGCGATGGTGGCGACCTGGAGGGCCGACTCCGGATCGTCGATGCCCTTGGAGCGGTCGGTGGTCGGCACGTTGTGGTCGACGACGAGCAGCGTCTTCTCCGGCGCGCGGACCTTGCGGCCGGCGACGCGCAGCCCCTCGAAGGCCTGCGGGCTGGTCACCTCGTGGACGAGATGGCGATCGATGTAGAGGAGCGAGGTCCCGTCGGGCTGGGTGGCGACGACGTGATCGTCCCAGATCTTGTCGTAGAGCGTGCGCGGAGCCATCGCAGAGGTCCTTCGTCGGCGGAAAGGTGTCGCGCGCTGATTTAGAGCAATCCGGGGGTGAGGGAAAGAGCCGACGCCGCTCGCCCGGCCTCACGTTCGTCGCGTTTCTGCCGCTCACCACCGCCCGCCCCCGCCCCGGCCGACGAGAGGCGCGCCGAAGAGCGCCGGCGGCAGAACGTTCATGACGTCGACGCAGGTCTCGTGCGACGACACCCCACGCTCGGCGGGCTGCCGGCGACGCAGGACGTCGATCACGCCGACGTTCTCGACCTCGGACCTTCTGCCGCACGGCCCGGTCGGCAGGGTCTCGGGCGGCGGATGGACCACCTTCCACGACCGACGAGGATCAGAGCGAGCGTGGGAGTGATCGAGGAGGGACCGACCGGCCATCGGAGCCTCGCGGCTCGAGGCCTCCGGTGAAACGCGGCGAGCCCCGTCCCGGAATCCCTCTTCGCGTCGAGCGACGGCCCCGAACCGGCCCTCTCGCGCTTGCGAAAAGCCAGCGAAACGAGTAGAGACGGCGCCAATCCGTGACAGATCTTCCCATGAGGACGCGGGCGGCCGAGAAGCATCGCGCCGGCCCCCGAACCGCACAGGCGTTTCCATGAAGCTCCGCAACATCGCCATCATCGCGCACGTCGACCACGGCAAGACCACCCTCGTCGACGAGCTCCTCAAGCAGTCCGGCACCTACCGCGAGAACCAGAAGGTCGCCGAGCGCGTGATGGATTCGAACGAGCTGGAGAAGGAGCGCGGCATCACCATCCTGGCCAAGGCGACCTCGATCGTCTGGAAGGACACCCACATCAACATCGTCGACACCCCCGGCCACGCCGACTTCGGCGGCGAGGTCGAGCGCATCCTCAACATGGTGGACGGCGCCATCGTGCTGGTCGACGCCGCCGAGGGTCCGATGCCGCAGACCAAGTTCGTGGTCGGCAAGGCGCTGAAGGTGGGTCTGCGCCCGATCGTCGCCATCAACAAGGTCGATCGCCACGACGCCCGCGCCCAGGAGGTGGTCAACGAGGTCTTCGATCTCTTCGCCGCCCTCGACGCCAGCGAAGAGCAGCTCGACTTCCCGATCCTCTACGGCTCCGGCCGCTCCGGCTGGATGGCCTATTCGCCCGAGGGTCCCGAGACCGACGGCATGGCGCCGCTCCTCGATCTGGTGCTCTCCCACGTGCCGGAGCCGACCGTCGAAGAGGGTCCGTTCCGCATGATCGGCACCATCCTCGAGGCCAATCCCTTCCTCGGCCGCATCATCACCGGCCGCATCTCCTCCGGCACGGTGAAGCCCAACCAGACCATCAAGGTGCTGCACCACGACGGCTCCGTGCTGGAGACCGGCCGCGTCTCGAAGATCCTCGCCTTCCGCGGCCTGGAGCGTCAGCCGATCGATCTCGGCGAGGCGGGCGACATCGTCGCCATCGCCGGCCTCTCCAAGGGCACCGTCGCCGACACCTTCTGCGATCCGTCGGTCACCGAGGCGATGCACGCCCAGCCGATCGACCCGCCGACCGTCACCATGAGCTTCCTGGTCAACGACAGCCCGCTCGCCGGCACCGAGGGCGACAAGGTGACGAGCCGCGTCATCCGCGACCGCCTGATGAAGGAGGCCGAGGGCAACGTCGCGCTGCGCATCGAGGAATCCGAGGACAAGGACTCGTTCTTCGTCTCCGGCCGCGGCGAGTTGCAGCTCGCCGTGCTGATCGAGACCATGCGCCGCGAGGGCTTCGAGCTCGCCGTGTCGCGCCCGCGCGTCGTCATGAAGAAGGACGAGGCGACCGGCGAGACGCTCGAGCCGATCGAAGAGGTGCTGATCGACGTCGACGAGGAGTTCTCCGGCGTCGTCGTCCAGAAGATGGCCGAGCGCAAGGCCGACATGGTCGAGATGCGGCCGTCGGGCGGTCACCGCCTGCGCCTGGTCTTCTACGCCCCGACCCGCGGCCTGATCGGCTACCAGTCGGAGCTGATGACCGACACCCGCGGCACCGCCATCATGAACCGCCTCTTCCACGACTACGCCCCCTACAAGGGCGAGATCGCCGGCCGCCGCAACGGCGTGCTGATCTCCAACGACCAGGGCGAATCCGTCGCCTACGCCATGTGGAAGCTGGAAGACCGCGGCCCGATGATGATCGAGCCGGGCACCAAGGTCTATCGCGGCATGATCGTCGGCGAGCACACCCGCGACAACGATCTCGAGATCAACGTCCTCAAGGGCAAGCAGCTCACCAACATCCGCGCCGCCGGCAAGGACGAGGCGGTGAAGCTGACCCCGCCGATCCGCATGACGCTGGAACGCTCGCTCGCCTGGATCCAGGACGACGAGCTGATGGAAGTGACGCCCAAGTCGATCCGCCTGCGCAAGGTTCACCTCGACCCCAACGACCGCAAGCGCTTCGCCAAGCAGAGCGCCTGATCGAGCGTTCGTCGCATTGCCGACATCGAGCCGGGTCTCGTCCGCCGACGAGGCCCGGTTTTCGTATGGAGAGGACGGCCGGGACCGTGGGGTGTCGTCGAGCGTCGGCGAGATGCACCGGCGGCCTCCGAAGGAAACGCGGTAGGATCCGACGATCGGCGCGGTGCATCTCGCCGTGCTCGATGACACCCTACGGCGCCTACCCGCCCCCTCCCGGCACACATCTTGCGAATCCCTCCGAACTAGCGTCCGGACGGCCCACCCGTGTCGGATTGCCGACCACGGAGGACCCCATGTCGCAGGCCATCGGAACAATACCGATTGCGAATGATTTTCATGATCGATATTCAGATCTGGACCGGCTCCAGAGAAGATCGCCCATGATCCCCGCCCGCCAGAGCGCCTTCACCTCCGCGACCCCCGCGCCGGTCACTCGACTCGGCCGATGCGCGCGCGGCTGGGTCGGCTGGATGACCGGCCTCGCCCCCACCGACGACCTGACGATCCCCTGGGCCGAGATGGAGCGACGCCTCCTGGAGATGGGTTTCGTCGAGGGCGCCAAGGTCGAGATCCTCCACGAGGGACCCTTCGGCCGCGATCCGCTCGCCGTGCGCGTCGACGACATCACCGTGGCGCTGCGTCGCCGCGAGGCCGATGTCGTCCTCGTTGCCGAGGGCTGAGGCATGAACGGACCCGCCGCGCCCGAGATCGCCCTGGTCGGTTGCCCGAACTCGGGCAAGACGTCGCTCTTCAACGCCCTCACCGGCTCGCGCCAGAAGGTCGCCAACTACGCCGGCGTCACCGTCGAGCGCAAGGAGGGCTCCTTCCTCACCCCCGCCGGTCGGCCGGTGAAGATCCTCGATCTGCCCGGCACCTATTCGCTCCGCGGCCGCAGCCCCGACGAGATCGTCACCCGCGACGTGGTGCTCGGCCGGCTCGTCGGCGAGGAGATCCCCGACGCCGTGGTCTGCGTCGCCGACGCCACCAACCTGCGCCTCGTCCTGCGTCTGGTGATGGAGCTGAAGGCCGTCGGCCGACCGATGGTCCTCGCCCTCAACATGATGGACGTCGTCGCCCGCCAGGGCGGCCGCATCGACGTCTCGCGCCTCGCGAAGGAACTCGGCATTCCGGTGGTCGAGACCGTCGCGGTGAAGCGCGGCGGCACCGCCGACCTCCTCGCCGCCATCGACCGACTGCCGCTGCTCGAGGACCCCCCGACCGAACACGGCTGGCGCGAGCCCACCGCCGACGAGATCCGCGCCGCCCATGCCGAGGCGACGCGGATTCTCCATGTCTGCGCCTTCCACCCCGGCAACGAGCACCTCACCCGCAGGCTCGACGCGGTGCTGCTCCACCCGGTCGCCGGCGTGATCGTCCTGCTCGCCGTGCTGTTCCTGATGTTCCAGGCGGTCTTCACCTGGGCGACCCCGGCGATGGACCTGATCACCGCGGCGATCGAGACGGCCGGCGCGGCGGTCGGCGGCGCCCTGCCCGACGGTCTGCTGCGCTCCCTGGTGGTCGACGGCATCTTTGCCGGCGTCGGCGCGGTGCTGGTCTTCCTGCCGCAGATCGTCATCCTGTTCTTCTTCATCATCCTCCTGGAAGACTTCGGCTACATGGCGCGGGCGGCCTTCCTGATGGATCGGCTGATGGCCGGCACCGGGCTGCACGGCCGCGCCTTCATCCCGCTGCTCTCCTCCTTCGCCTGCGCCATCCCCGGCATCATGGCGGCGCGCGTCATCGAGAACCGCCGCGATCGCATCGCCACCATCCTGGTGGCGCCGCTGATGACCTGCTCGGCGCGGCTGCCGGTCTACACCCTGATCGTCGCCGCCTTCGTCCCCGATCGTCCGGTCCTCGGCGGCTTCGGCCTACAGGGTCTGGTGATGTTCGGCCTCTTCGCCGCCGGCATCCTGTCGGCGCTGGCCGTCGCCTTCGTGGTCAAGAAGCTCGTCTGGCGCGAGGCGCCCGAGCCCTTCATCATGGAACTGCCGGACTACAAGATGCCGGCGCCCGCCAATGTCGCTCTCGGTCTGTGGATCCGCGCCGGCGCCTTCCTCGCCCGCGCCGGAACCGTCATCCTGGCGCTGATGATCCTGGTGTGGTTCCTGTCGAGCTTCCCGACCCCGCCGGAAGGTGCCATCGGCCCGGCCATCGACTTCTCGATCGCCGGCCGCATCGGCCATTTCCTGGCGCCGCTCTTCGAGCCGATCGGCTTCAACTGGCAGATCGTCGTGGCACTGATCCCCGGCATGGCGGCACGCGAGGTGGCGGTGGGGGTGCTCGCCACCGTCTACGCCCTCTCGGCCACCGGCGACGAGATCGGTCAGGCGTTGCAGCCGATCCTGGCGGCGCAATGGACGCTGCCGACGGCGCTGTCCTTCCTCGTCTGGTACGTCTTCGCGCCGCAGTGTCTCTCCACCCTCGCGGTGGTCCGTCGTGAGACCAACTCCCGCCTCTGGCCCGCCATCATGTTCGCCTACATGTTCGCGCTGGCCTATGCCGCCTCCTTCGCCACCTACAGGATCGCCGGAGCCCTGTTGTCATGAACGAGATGACCATCGTCTACGGCGTCGTGCTCGGCGCCGCCGCCTTCCTCGCCCTGCGCTGGATGCCGGCCGGCCTCAAGGCCCGCCTCGGCCTCGAGAACGGCGCCGCCTGCGCCTCCAAGTCCGGCTGCGGCTCCAAGAGCTGCGACGGCTGCCACTGAGCGGCTCTGCGGCCGCCCCTCTGGCGCATCGGCCGCCATCGCATAGACTGCCTCCCCGAACGCCGACGCGGCCCGCCCGCACCGGCCACGCTTTCGGGGAGACCACATGCCGATCGTCAAGACCGACTTCTACATCGACGGCGCCTGGGTGGCGCCGCTCGCCCCGCGCACCCTCGAGGTGATCGACCCCTCCGACGAATCGGTCGCCGCGGTGATCTCGCTCGGCTCCGCCGCCGACGTCGACCGCGCCGTCGCCGCCGCCCGCCGTGCCTTCCCCGCCTGGGCCGCGACCCCGCTCGCCGAGCGCCGCGCCGCGCTGGTGCGGCTCGAGGAGGTCTATCGCGCCCGCCACGACGAGATGGCCGAGGCGATCTCCAAGGAGATGGGCGCGCCGATCGACTTCGCCCGCCGCGCCCAGGCCGCCGCCGGCATCGAGGAGATTCAGGGCGCGATCGCCGCCCTCGACCGCTTCCGCTTCGAGCGGCCGCTGAACCCCGACGGCTCCGGCGACCGGCTGCTGTGGGAGCCGATCGGCGTCTGCGGTCTGATCACGCCGTGGAACTGGCCGATGAACCAGATCGCGCTGAAAGTCGCCCCGGCGGTCGCCGTCGGCTGCACCGTGGTGCTGAAGCCCTCCGAGATCGCACCGCTCTCCGGCCTGCTCTTCGCCGAGATGATGCACGAGGCCGGCTTCCCCGCCGGCGTCTTCAACCTCGTCAACGGCGACGGCCCGACCGTCGGCGAGGCGATGTCGAACCATCCGGGCATCGACATGATGAGCTTCACCGGCTCGACCCGGGCCGGCATCGCGGTGATGCGCGCCTCCGCCGGCACGGTGAAGAAGGTGGCGCTCGAGCTCGGCGGCAAGTCGCCCAACCTGATCTTCGCCGACTGCGACGTCGAGGCAGCGGTCAAGCGCGGCACGCTCGCGGTGATGGGCAACACCGGCCAATCCTGCAACGCGCCCACCCGCATGCTGGTCGAGCGCCCGGTCTATGCGAAGGCGGTCGAGGTCGCCGCCGCGATCGCCGCCAAGACCGAGGTCGGCCCGGCGGGAAAGCCCGGTCGCCACATCGGCCCGGTGATCTCCGAGGCCCAGCGCGACAAGATCCGCAATCTCATCCGCATCGGCATCCAGGAAGGCGCTCGCCTGGTCGCCGGCGGCCCCGAGGCGCCGGAAGGGCTGGAGACGGGGTACTTCATCCGCCCGACCGTCTTCGCCGACGTCTCCAACGACATGACCATCGCCCGCGAGGAGATCTTCGGGCCGGTGCTCTGCATCATCCCCTTCGACACCGAAGAAGAGGCGATCGCCATCGCCAACGATACGCCCTATGGCCTGTCGTCGCGGCTCGAGACCGGCGATCCGGCCCGCGTCCGCCGTGTCGCCCGGGCGCTCAGGGCCGGCATGGTCCACGTCAACGGCGTGCCCCGCACCCCCGGCGCCCCCTTCGGCGGCTACAAACAGTCCGGCATCGGCCGCGAGGGCGGCACCTTCGGCCTCGAGGACTTCCTCGAGCTGAAGTCGGTGACGGGATGGCCCGA
>ERZ1645187.1727-NODE-1727-length-19843-cov-12.435466_pt1 | contig 19843 bp, 12 predicted proteins | sample MGYA00575352_ERZ1645187 | MGnify/ENA primary metagenome ERZ1645187 (study PRJEB40837, sample SAMN11349314) | freshwater sediment metagenome | isolation source: river sediment | host: Sediment | place: India: Wazaribad , New Delhi | collected 2017-02-21 ... | reverse complement strand
CCATTGCTCCCCGTTGCGCGGCGATCCGCTCCCGAAATGCGGCGCTCTGCAGCCGGTCGGGCACAACCACCCAAACCAGCGCCAGAGGGTCACTTTCCTGCAGCGCCCGAATGCGCTGCAGGCAAGCTTCAGTTTTACCTGAAGCCGGGGCGGATAAAATCAGTTCAGTTGCCACGGTCTGGATGCATTCGTGAAGTACATGGCAGGCTGCCTGTGGGATGGGCTGCTGTTACGCCGGTTGATGACGCCTGAGCCATATGAATCGGCGTTGGCCGAGTGACGGCAGCTGAATAAAACGGCGTGGCGCGCCTTTTGGGACCTGACGCAAATAAGGCACGGCGTAATGTTTCTTTGCAAATGGATAGAACCACTCTTCCCTCCATCGCGCAGATGGCCCCGCCACTGCAGCGAAAACCTCCGGCGATTCATTATACCCGGGTTAAGCCGGGGTTAAGCTGGCAGCTGAGCGCCGCGGATGCCTTCCGGGTGGAGGCCGCCAGCCTGCGCAGCACGGGAACCCCAGAACCTTCTGCCGGGTCAGGGGCGGGCTGCACCTTGGGCTATAATCAACCCATGCCATTTGAACTTCAAGCCCCCTATCAGCCTACCGGTGACCAGCCGGAGGCCATCCGCCAGCTGGTGTCAGGAATCCAGAGCGGCAAACGACACCAAGTTTTATTGGGTGCCACCGGCACGGGCAAGACATTTACCGTAGCCAATGTGATCCAGCAGCTGCAGCTGCCCACCCTGGTGATGACCCATAATAAAACGCTGGCCGCGCAGCTGTATGCAGAATACAAAGATTTTTTTCCCAACAATGCCGTGGAGTATTTTGTTTCTTACTACGATTATTACCAGCCCGAGGCTTACGTCCCCCGGCGGGACCTATACATCGAAAAAGAAACTGACATTAACGAGGAAATCGACCGCCTGCGCCTGGCGGCAACTACGGCGCTGCTTTCACGGCAGGATGTCATCATTGTCGCCTCGGTCTCTGCGATTTATGGCCTGGGCGACCCGGAAGCTTACCGCAGAAGCGTGATTTCCATCCGCAAGGGTGAAATATTTCGGCGCAACGCCCTGCTGCGGTTACTGGTGGATATCCAATATCAACGCAACGACTTGGAAGTCAAACCTGGCATTTTCCGCCTGCGCGGAGACACCCTGGAAGTCTTCCCGGCTTACAACGCCCACGAAGCCATCCGGCTGAGCTTCTTTGGGGATGAGATCGAAGAGATCACGCGCCTTAACCCGGTTACCGGCGAAGTGTTGGATCGCCCGGTGAGCGTGGACATTTACCCGGCCAAACACTATGTGACTGAAGATGCCCGCATGGAAAAGACCCTGCAGGATATTGAGTTGGAGTTGGCCAGCCGCTTGAGCTACTTCAAGGCGAAAGGTCAGCTGGTGGAAGCACAGCGCCTGGAACAGCGTACCCGCTATGATTTGGAAATGCTGCGCGAGGTGGGCACCTGCGCCGGCATCGAAAACTATTCGCGTCTCATCGACCAGCGCGCCCCCGGCACGCCGCCATGGACTCTGTTGGACTTTTTACCCTCGCGTTACCTGTTGGTTTTGGATGAATCCCATATGATGATTCCCCAACTGCGCGCGATGTACAACGGCGACCGATCCCGTAAGGAAATATTGGTGGACTACGGCTTCAGGCTGCCCTCCGCCTTGGATAACCGCCCGCTCAAATTCCCGGAATTTGAGAAGCTGATGGGCATCACCCTCTATACCAGCGCCACCCCCGGGCCGTACGAAATGGAAAAGGCCGAGCAAGTGGTGGAGCAGGTCATTCGTCCGACCGGCCTGTTAGACCCAAAAATCACGGTGCGCCCAACGCTCGGCCAGGTGGATGATCTGATCGCAGAGCTACGCCGCCGGGTAGAACGCGGTGAACGCGCGCTGGTGACGACGTTGACCAAGCGCATGGCTGAAGATATGGCAGATTATTTGACGGAATCCGGTTTCAAAGTCCATTATCTGCACTCCGAAGTTGACACACTCGACCGGGTCGGCATCCTGCGCGACCTGCGCATGGGCGTTTTTGACGTGATCGTAGGCATCAACCTGCTGCGCGAAGGGCTCGACCTGCCGGAAGTTTCGCTGGTGGCCATCATGGATGCGGACAAGGAAGGTTTCTTAAGATCAACCACCGCCCTGGTCCAAACCTTTGGTCGGGCAGCGCGGCATGTCAACGGCGAAGTCATCATGTACGCTGATCGAATGACCGATTCCATGAAGCGTGCCATCGACGAAACCAATCGCCGGCGGGCAAAGCAGCAGGCTTACAATGAGGCGCACCACATCTCGCCAGTCGGCATCACCAAAGCGGTGCACGACATTACGGCCCGCCTGACCAGCGCGCCTGAAACAGAAGGCCATGGCAGTCTCAATGCGCGTGACCTTTCAGCGCGAATGGAACGGCGTGAGCTGGAGCGGCTGGTTAATGAGATGGAAAAACAAATGAAAGCCTCTGCTGCAGACCTGGAATTTGAACGGGCCGCCATGCTGCGTGACCAGCTTTTTGAGCTGCGAGCTATCCTGGCGGAAGAATCCGGGCTGCCGCCCTGGAAGCAGCAAGAGATCCTGGCTGGAAGCCAGCCGGATTAAAAAAATCAGAAACCGAAAAAAGTAACCTGAAAGCGCTCGAATGTGCCGCTGGCTGGGCCCCACTCCATATGTACATTCCGGACTGAGGCGCCAGAAGGCCCCTTCCAGAGGGCGTCTACAAAGGCTTCCAGTTCAGGGCGGCTGCCCTCAGCCAACACTTCCACACTTCCATCCGCCCGGTTGCGCACCCAGCCCGTCAGGCCAAGGCTTTCGGCCTGACTAAGGGCGTAATAGCGGAAGCCAACCCCCTGTACGCGGCCGCTCACGCGGGCGCGTAACTGTTGAAGGCTGGCTGGCGCTGTGCTTGGGGTGTCGTTTGTTTCCATCAGGCAATCAGACTATTCGTCCTCACGGTCATCGAATTCATCATCCCAGTCGAAGTCGTCGTCGTCATCATACTCGTCATCGGCAAATTCGTCTTCCTGGTCGTCGTCATCGCTGACGTAGCGCTGCCATTCTTCATCTTCGCGAGCGGAGCGGTGGAAAAGCGAGTCTTCTTCTTCGAATTCATCCGAATCGGGCTCAGTGCTGGCTTCCGGGCTGCCGTGATGATGCCCTTCTTCCGGTTCAGGCACATCCATCAGCTCAAAGGTGGGGTTGCCTTCTGCAAACTCCAATTCGCTGAGCGCTTCTTCGATGAGCTGAATTTCATCCTCATCTTCACTTTCATCCATAACCTTTTCCAGTGCCTGTTGAACGCCGGGTCCGCCGATCTGACCAAGTGCCCAAATGATTTCCTGTCGGATGTCGCTCAATTTTTCTTGCCTGAGGGCTTTGATCAGGCTGGCGCGCGCCTTCTGCAAGCCCAGTTCACCGGCGGCGTGGCAAGCCTGAGCCCGCACCGCAGGGTCTTCATGAGCCAGGGTCTCAAGGATGTTGGGTTCCCACTGTTCATCCGCTGAGCGCCCCATGGCAAACATGGCGCTTTCAAGCCAGTTTTCATCACTACTGGCGTAGGCAGAGCGGAGAAGGTGGGGTACTTCGGCATGGCTGGAAAAACCCAGCGATTCTAAAGCCCGCCGGCGCACCAGGTCAGAAGAGTCGTGTCGGTAGGCTGCAAGCAGCCCAACTTCGATTTCCGTCAGTTGGCTGGCAGGGAGTTTTTCCACTTCGCCCATCAGCACATAAGGGCCCAATGCATTTGCAGCGGCGGCCCGCACTGCTTCAGAGCGAGACTGGCTGGCCAGCAGCGATAATAAACTGGGAACCAGTTGGCGGTCTTCTTCTTCGAAAAGCAAATCGATGGCAGAGACGACAACCTGGTCGTCTGGGTCAGTCAGGGAAATCAGGCCGATTTCCCGGAACATCAGGAGCGTATCCTGCTCCGACAGATCGACCAGGTCCGACAAGAGGTTGCGGCGGCGGGTCAGCGGCAGTGAAGCCCAAGCTGCCCGCAGTGTGCCGGCATCCATTGCCGAAAGATCAGATAATTGGTACAACAGCCGCGCTGGGAGCGGAGAACTTTCGTCCATCAGGGCTGAGATTAAGGTTTGGATTGAAGTGGATTCTTCCACATTAGCCTCCGATTCAGGGTAACACAATCGGATTTACAAAATCCTGTACGGTAATATAAATCATCAGGGCAATTAACAGGAAGAAAAATACCGAGTTAATCGCGTTGACAATGTTTTGGGGAATGCGCTTTTTGAAGAGCAGTTCCGGTAAAAGCAGAAGTATTTGCCCACCGTCCAAAGCGGGGATAGGCAGCAGGTTGGTGATGCCCAGGGCGATGGAAAGCATCGAGACTACCGACATCCGAAAAATCGGCAGGGGTGTGGCGCTGGCGACCGGGCTGGTCTGATCCAGCTCGCTGGCATTGCTAAAAATGTCAAATATTCCTTTTATCCCAACGACCCGCGCTTCCTCCGGGTTCACCGCCCCGCGAATGAGATTTACCGGCAGCAGCAAGGTTTCGCGCACCTGAAGCCCAAAGGTCTGCATGGCGCGGCCGAAGGCTGGCACGAAAGGCAGCGGCCTGAGGGCGTTGGTCAGTCCGACACCCAAGGCGCCCTGGCCGGCTGGCGGATTGGAGCGCGGGGTAACTGTGACGCTGATTTCATTCTCAGCACGGGTGACCACCAGCGGAATTTCCCTACCCAGGTTTTCCTTGATTAAAGTCTGAACTTGCTCCATGCTGGTGATTGGAACGCCGGCCACTGAGGTCAACAGGTCACCCGGCTGCAGGCCAGCCTGCTCTGCCGGTGACGCCGGTGCAACTTCAGAGATGACCACCTTGGTGACATCGGGCGTGCCGACCGCTGCGTACATAACTACCAACACAATAATCCCGAGCAAGAAGTTGAAGGTTGCTCCTGCCAACATAATCAGCAGGCGCTTCCAAGCTGGTGCAGCCAACATGCCCCCGGGCTCGCCCTCGTCGGTTTCGCCTTTCGGGCGAACGAACCCACCGAACGGGATCCAGTTCAAGGTGACATCGGTGCCTTTCCAGGTGAAGAGCTTCACCAGGCGCGGCGGGTAGCCAAAGCCGAATTCCTCAACCTCAATCCCTAGCGCTTTTGAAACCAAAAAGTGGCCTAATTCATGAAAAAAAACCAGCAGTCCAAAGACGAGGACAAACTGGAGAATGGTCAGCATAATATCCATTGGTTAATACTCCTCGAGCGGTATTATACATAAATATAAACCCACCCTGTTGGAGGCTTATTAACTTCGTATCATCTTTTTATTGCAATTGCCTCACCTGCGCGTTAGCCGCGCTGCGCCTTCTTGCCTCGCCGCAGGCTGGCAGAGTGAGAGTATAATCTTGCCGTTAGTACGCAGTCCGTCATGGCGCCCGGCCGCTTCGAGCAGTGGGCGCCGATTGGCTGGGCGCAAGCCACGCACAGCAGCCGGTTGACCCGCCATAGCAGAGAAGCTGGCTTTATGCCCGCAAAGCCTTGACCGTTCACAGAAGAATGTTGCTGCCGCTGCTCGCGGTTCATTCTTGGAAGCTAAAAAGGAGAAAAATGTCGGAAGAGAAAAAGATTCGTGTGGCCATCATCGGCGTGGGCAACTGCGCCTCTTCACTTATACAGGGCCTGACTTATTATCATGATGCCAAAGATGAAGACACCATTCCGGGCCTAATGCACGTCAACCTGGGTGGCTACCACATTCGCGACATTGAAATCAGCGCTGCCTTTGACGTGGTGGATACCAAGGTCGGCCTGGACGTCTCGGAGGCGATTTTTGCCTACCCAAATAACACCTACAAATTTTGCGCTGTCCCCCACCTGAATGTTCCTGTACAGCGTGGCATGACGCATGATGGCTTGGGTAAGTACCTCTCGGCCATCCTAAAAAAAGCGCCGGGCCCGACGGACGATATCGTCGGCATTCTCAAGGCGACCCACACTGACATTTTAATCAATTACCTGCCGGTCGGCTCTGAGATGGCCACCAAATGGTACATGGAGCAGGCGCTCGAAGCCGGCGTGGCGGTCATCAACTGCATTCCGGTATTCATCGCCAGCTCAGCCTACTGGGGCGAACGCTTCCGTCAGCGCGGCCTGCCAATCATCGGCGATGATATCAAGAGCCAGGTTGGCGCAACCATTACCCATCGCGTGCTCACCAGTCTGTTTGTGGATCGCGGTGTGCGGCTGGATCATACTTACCAGCTCAACTTTGGCGGTAATACCGACTTTATGAACATGTTGGAACGCGAAAGGCTTGAATCCAAGAAGATCTCGAAAACCGGTGCGGTCACCAGCATGCTGCCTTACCCGGTTGACAGCGATGACATCCATGTCGGCCCCAGTGATTACGTTCCCTGGCTGAAGGATCGCAAGTTCTGTTACATTCGTATGGAAGGCACAACTTTTGGAGACGTACCGCTCAATCTGGAATGCAAGCTGGAAGTGTGGGACTCGCCCAACTCAGCCGGGGTGGTGATCGACGCAATCCGCTGCCTCAAACTGGCGTTGGATCGCGGAATCGCTGGCCCGGTCATCGATCCAGCATCCTATTTCATGAAGACGCCGCCGGTGCAGTTCAAAGACGACCTGGCCCATGCGAAGACGGAAGCCTTCATTCGCGGAGACACTGCGGCTTAAGCCTGGCGCTATGCCCATCCCAATGACGGGCGGCTTTTAGCCTGCGCTGAAAGCCGCCCGAGCTGCCAGCCGGAATGGCTGCAAAACCGCTGGTTATTTGCCCGTATGCCGGGGCCAGTTGCCTTGCGGACTGGGCTGGTAAACCTCACAGCCGCCCCGCTGCGGTATAATCCTGCGCATGCCTTCTTTGGTTTCCCTTGACATTGAAACAACCGGACTGGACCCCAACAGCGATGCCATCATCGAAATTGGAGCGGTTAAATTCAATGGAAAACGCATTGAGGCCGAGTTTTCAAGCCTGGTCAACCCGAGAAAACCCATCAATGCTTTCATTACCGATCTGACCGGCATCAGCAATAGCATGGTGCAGAATGCGCCACTGCTCATCGACCTGCTCCCGAAGGTAATTGATTTTATTGGAGACTCCATCGTCGTGGGGCACAATGTCAGTTTTGACTTGAGCTTTTTCTACAAATATGGCGCGCTCAAGAACAACCCGGCATTGGATACCTACGAGCTGGCTTCAGTGCTGCTCCCTGGTGCGCCACGCTATGGCCTGGGTTCACTGGCCAATCAACTTGGGGTTGGGCTGCAAAATGCGCACCGCGCTCTTGATGACGCGCGGGCTACGCAGGCCGTTTTCAATCGACTGATCGATATCTTGGCGGAGCTGCCCACCGAACTGGTGGCAGAAGTAGTTCGCCTGAGCAGCGGCTTAAATTGGCTGGGCGAACCGGCATTTCGGGCAGAACTGCGCCGTAAATCGCAGCTGGGCATTCAACCACGCGCCGGCGGAAATGAACCGGGGGCGTTTGGGGCGCTGGCCAAACCCACCCGCTTGCGTCCGCTTGTTCCGAAAGAGCCTCCTGAGCCGCTGGATGTGGAACGGTTGGCTGCCACCCTCGAGCCGGGTGGCGAATTTTCGCGACACATTCCCGGGTTTGAACACCGCTCCCAACAGGTTGAAATGCTGAAGTCAGTCGCTGAGGCTTTTTCGCGGGGCGACCATCTGATGGTAGAAGCGGGCACCGGCACCGGTAAATCACTGGCATACCTGATCCCGGCAGCCTGCTGGGCGATTCAAAATGGCGAGCGGGTGGTTATTTCCACCAACACCATTGCCCTGCAAGATCAGCTGATGCAAAAAGACATCCCCGATTTGATCCAGGCCTTGGACCTTGACCTGCGCGCGGCGGTGTTAAAGGGCCGCGGTAATTACCTTTGCCCGCGGCGGCTGACGCTCATGCGCCATCGCCAGCTTGAGAGCGTGGATGAGCTGCGCATTTTGGCCAAAGTTCTGGTCTGGCTGCACCAGGGCGGCAGTGGCGACCGGGCGGAGATTAACCTGAATGGGCCAGTGGAACGGCTGATTTGGTCACGCATCTCGGCCGAAGATGAAGGCTGCAAACTGGAGACCTGTCTGAAGCGTACTGGCGGGCGCTGCCCGTTTTACAAGGCGCGCACTGAGTCTGAAGCTTCGCACCTGCTGATCGTCAACCATGCCCTGCTGCTGGCGGACGCCGCTGCCGAAAACCGTGTGCTGCCAGCCTACAACTATCTGATCGTGGATGAAGCCCACCATTTGGAAGCTGCCACGACCGACGCCCTGTCATTCAAGTTGCGCGCTGCCGACGTCAACCGCCTGAGCCGCGAATTGGGCGGTCCCAAACAAGGCATTTTGGGCCGCCTTTTGGCAGCCGCCGTGCCGCTGCTTAAGCCGGCTGACTTTGCCGCGCTCAATCAAGCTGTTGAGCAGGCCGCTGACCGCGCCTTCCACTTTGATATCAAGATGACTGCCTATTTCAAGGCGCTTGACAACCTGCTGGAAGAACTACGTGAGGGCCGTCCGCTAGGCACATACCCGCAGCAAGAACGCATCCTGCCGGCTACGCGTACCTTGCCGGCCTGGTTCGATGTTGAATTAACCTGGGAGCAGGCCAAAGCTGATCTGGACCAGCTCGAAGACTTGCTGGGCAAAGTGCGCGAATTTTTGCATGGCATGGCCAGCTCCGATGATGAGGAAGCCGAAGATATGGTAAGCGCGTTGGCGACGGTTGCAGCCACGCTAGATGAGATCGGCACCCGGCTTGAGGGGCTGACCATGGAACCGGACCCTGGTCAAATTTATTGGGTGGAGATGGACCCGCTGCAGCATCGCCTGACCCTGGAAGTGGCTCCGCTGCACATCGGTAATCTGATGGAAAAATACCTCTGGCACCAAAAGTCCAGCGTCATTCTGACATCCGCCACGCTCACCACGCACGGAGAGTTTGAATATCTGCGTGGCCGGCTGAACGCTGAAGACGCCCGCGAAACCATGGTCGGGTCGCCATTCGATTACGAAAACGCAGCCATGCTTTACCTGGCCAAAGACGTGCCCGAACCTTCCGACGCCCATGGCCACCAGGTTATGACCGAGGAGACCCTCATCCGATTGGCCAGAGCCACTGGCGGGCGGATGCTGGCGCTCTTCACCTCTTATGCCCAGCTGCGTAAAACTTCCAAAGCGATTGAGGGTCCCTTGGCCAAGGCTGGTATCACCCTCTATGAGCAAGGTGAGGGCGCTTCGGCGTCCGCGCTGCTGGATGTTTTTAAGGAAACGCCGCGGGCAGTGCTTTTGGGAACGCGCGCTTTCTGGGAGGGCGTGGACGTCCCCGGAGAGGCGCTTTCGGTACTGGTGATCGTTAAATTGCCCTTTGATGTGCCCAGCGACCCGATTATTGCCGCCCGGTCCGATAGCTTTGACGACCCGTTTAACGAATATGCCCTCCCCGAAGCGATACTGCGCTTTCGGCAGGGTTTTGGCCGGCTCATCCGCACGCAAACTGACCGGGGGGTGGTGGTAGTGCTCGATAAGCGTATTACCAGCAAAGCCTACGGGCGCTTTTTTATGGAATCGCTGCCGCGCTGCACCGTGGTAGAAGGATCCATCGCCAACCTTCCTGATCGCGCCGCTAAGTGGCTCAATATCTAAAAATTGGACAGAACCTTAGCCAAAGGATTGGGAGTGGCGAAAGCTTGGCAGCTTGCGCCGCTCGGTTTTGATGTTTGACAAACAATTTACAATTGGTTAAACTGAATTAATCTCAATATTGTGATTCATCACGGAGGAAAAAATGGCATACAGCTTTAAAAATTCAAAAGGTAAAGAATACTTTCTGCACGTCAAGAAAGTGACCCGCGCCAGCGGTAAAACCACCGACCTTTATTACTTTACCGCTGAGATCCGTAAAGGGCAGGAAGTAAACGAACTGCCGGCGGGAAAGAAAGTCGTCGAGTTAGCATCGGGCCTGCCCGTTCTGAAAAAAATTTAGTCTTTTTGGTTTACCCGCCGGGGCAACCCGGCTTTTTTGTTTTAATAGCCTTCTGCTGGCACAAGTCTTTTTTTTGTGTGAATAGCGATAAGCCTATCCTTCGAATTGGCATGGAAGTTGCAAACTAAAATGAACAAGATTGCCGTATTTAAGGAGTAGGACCCATGCGTACAAAATATAAGACTTTATTGCTCTTGCCGATCCTGATGGCAATGATCCTGGCTGGCTGCAACCGGTCAGCTTCGACCGCGCCAGTCACGGTGCCTGGAACCCCGGGGATAAACCCCACAGAGCTGCCGGTTGATCGGCAGATCTTGAGCTCTACAGCGACAGCCCAATCGGTGATCAAGGATTTTAACCAACCCACCCAGATCATCATCAATGCCCAGGGAACGAGTGTAGCCATCACTCAGCCTCCAGCCACGCCAACACCGGCTGGCACCGCCACGCCTACGCCCCTCCCGCCCACTCCCGTGATGACCCGGCCGGTCACCTGGGCGGTGCAAGGCGGTGAGACGGTCTATTGCCTGGCCCGCCGTTTTGACGTTGACCCGGGCGAGATGTTGGAACTCAACAACCTCTATGCTGGCAGTATGCTCAGCATTGGCGACGTGCTGCAGGTACCGCAGAGCGGCAGCTGGCCAACCGAAGATCGCATGATTTTGGAACACCCCGACACCTGGACGGTTTCGGCGGGTGAAACGGTTTATAGCATCGCCTGCGAGTATGGCGACGTCTGGCCGGAACAAATCATTGCCGTGAATGGGCTGCAGGCGCCTTATGAGCTGGAGCCGGGTCAGGTTTTGCAGATCCCCTGAGTTTGAAGCGCGTGAACACTGGGCGTGAAGCTATCAAGCTTCACGCCTTTTTTTGCCGACCTCTTTAGCGTGAAAAGTGTGCGTTCTTTAAAGCGGTAAAATTGCGCTTGAATTTGCCAGATGGAGCCAAACGATGGAAGAGACCAACCCGATTATCAGCCGCGAGAAAGTATTGCAAGCCCATGCGTTTGATGTCGAAAAAATTACCTTTCGCCTGCCAGATGGCCGCGAGCGGGCCTACGATCTGGTGGATCATGCCAATGCGGTGACGCTGCTACCAGTGGATGACCAAGGCTGCCTGATTTTCGTTACCCAATATCGCCTGGGCGCAGAAAGCCCACTTTTGGAGCTGCCAGCGGGTGTGATGGACGAGGGCGAACAGCCCGAAGCCTCGGCCCGCCGTGAACTGCGCGAAGAAACTGGGCAGGACTGCCGCGAACTGGCGAGGCTGGGCGGTTTTTACATGGCGGCTGGCTACTCCACTGAATACATGCACATCTACCTGGCGGAAGGGCTCTTCGCGGCGCCGCTGGAACAGGATGAGGATGAATTTCTGAGCCTATCCCGCATACCACTCAAGGTGGCTTATCAGATGGCCTGGAACGGGGAGATCCGGGACGGCAAAACGCTCTCCGCATTGCTCTTGGCGCTCCCTCGCTTGTTGACACGCTTTCCGGATTTGCTGAGTGTTTGAGCTCAGCCAGTGCCACCGGGCCGAAGGCGGAGCCCGGGTTGTGGCGTAACCGGTCTTAAGGATTTAGCCCAAAAATTTCCCCACCAATTTTTATAAATCGGTTAGAATAATTGCCGAGCCTTCCGCCAAACGGGAGAAGGTTTTGTTTTTGTGTGTATCAATAAAGGGTGCAACCCGAATACCATTAAGGAGTGTTTGAATGCAACGAGAAATGGTCATGACCGACGCCAATGAGGCTACCGCTCATGTGGCATACCGCTTGAATGAAGTTATTGCGATTTATCCCATCACGCCCTCTTCCGCTATGGGCGAATATGCCGACCAGTGGATGGCGGAACGGGTGCCAAACATCTGGGGTACCATCCCGACGGTAGTGGAAATGCAATCAGAGGGTGGGGCTGCCGGCGCGGTGCATGGAGCACTGCAGGCGGGAGCGCTATCGACCACCTTCACCGCTTCTCAGGGTCTGTTGTTGATGATCCCCAATATGTACAAAATTGCCGGTGAGCTGACGCCGGCAGTGTTTCATGTTTCGGCCCGTTCTCTGGCCGCACAGGCGCTTTCCATCTTTGGCGACCATCAGGATGTGATGGCCTGCCGTGCCACCGGTTTCGCCATGCTGGCCAGCAATTCCGTTCAGGAAGCCCAAGACAGCGCTGCCATCGCCACAGCCTCCACGCTGCGGGCACGCGTGCCTTTTGTGCATTTCTTCGACGGCTTCCGCACCTCACATGAAATCAATAAGATTGAACGGCTTTCCGATGATGACCTGCGTACCCTGGTGAACGAAGACATGATCATGGCTCACCGCCAGCGGGCTCTCTCTCCCGATCATCCGGTGCTACGTGGTAGCGCTCAGAACCCCGATGTGTACTTCCAGGGACGCGAGGCGGTTAATCGCTATTATGACGAAACCGTGCGCATCGTCGAAGAAGAGATGGATCGCTTTGCTGACCTGACCGGCCGGCAGTACCGTGTGATGGAATATTACGGTCATCCTGAAGCTGAGCGCGTCATCGTCCTGATGGGCTCTGGCGCTCAGACGGCCAGCGAAACTGCCCGGTATCTGATGGAACGGGGTGAAAAGGTTGGCGTTGTGGTTGTGCGTCTGTACCGGCCATTCTCAATCGGTCACCTGATGGAAGTCATGCCGGCCTCCGTACGCAAGGTGGCGGTGTTGGATCGCACTAAGGAACCCGGCTCTACTGGCGAACCACTGTACATAGACGTGGTCAACGCACTGCGAGTCGGTTTGGAAGATGGTTTGGCACATTACCAGCAGATGCCGCTCGTCGTAGGCGGGCGCTATGGCCTTTCTTCGAAAGATTTTAGCCCGGCCATGGTGAACGGCGTATTTGAGGAACTCAAAAAGGATCATCCCCGCCGTCAGTTCACCGTCGGCATCATTGATGACGTCACCAACCTCAGCATTGACTATGACCCAACATTTGAAATCTTGCCCAGCAATGTCATTCAGGCCATGTTCTTCGGCTTGGGTTCCGATGGCACCGTGGGCGCCAATAAGAACTCCATCAAAATCATTGGCGATGAAACCGCCAACTACGCCCAGGGTTACTTTGAGTACGACTCGAAAAAGTCCGGTTCGTTGACCATTTCGCACTTGCGCTTTGGCCCGCAAGAGATCCGCGCACCCTACTTCATTTCTGAAGGTGAAGCTCACTTTTTGGCCTGCCATCAGGTTAGCTTTGTCGACCGGCTGGACCTGCTGAAGTATGCCCGCAAGGGTGGAACCTTCCTGCTGAACAGCATCTATGGCCCGGAAGAAGTCTGGGACACGCTGCCGGCTGAAATGCAGCGCCAAATCATTGCCAAGAATCTCAAGTTTTATGTGATTGACGCCTACCGTGTGGCGGACGCCGCTGGCATGGGGCAGCGCATTAATACCATCATGCAGACCTGCTTCTTCGCTATCAGCGGCATCCTTCCGCGCGACGAAGCGATTGCGGCGATCAAGCACTCCATCGAGAAGACCTACGGCAAACGGGGCGAGGCGGTGGTTCAGCGCAACTTTGCCGCTGTAGACCATGCCCTGGCCAACCTGTACCAGGTTAATTACCCCTCACAGGTGACCAGTTTGTTGGAACGGCGGCCCCCAGTGCCCGCTGAGGCCCCGGATTATGTGCGTGAAACGCTCGGCGCCATCATCGACCGGCGCGGTGATGCGGTTCCGGTCAGCCAGATGCCAGTTGATGGCACCTTCCCCACCGGCACCACCCGTTACGAGAAGCGCAACATCGCGCTGGAAGTTCCGGTATGGGAACCCGATTTGTGCATCCAATGCGGACGCTGTTCATACGTCTGCCCGCATGCTTCCATCCGCACCAAGATTTACAAAGATGAGCTGCTGGCGGATGCACCCGAAACCTTCAAACACATCGGCTCTAAAGCCAAGGACTGGAAAGAAGGTTATTCCTGGACCGTGCAGGTTGCGGTCGAAGACTGCACCGGCTGTGGCCTGTGCGTGGCTAACTGCCCCGGCAAAGACAAGACCGACCCCAACCGCAAAGCCATCAATATGGCTCCGCAGCCGCCCATCCGGGAACAGGAGATGAAGAATTGGGACTTCTTCCTCAAGCTGCCGCTTATCGATCGGACGACCTTCTCGCCGCACCTGATTAAAAACTCGCAGCTGCTGGAACCGCTGTTTGAATTTTCCGGCGCCTGCGCCGGCTGCGGTGAAACCCCTTACATCAAGCTGGCTTCACAGCTGTTTGGTGACCGCATGGTGATTGCCAACGCGACCGGATGCACCTCCATTTATGGCGGCAACCTGCCTACCACGCCTTACACGATCAATAAAGACGGGCGCGGTCCGGCCTGGTCCAATTCGCTGTTTGAAGATAATGCTGAGTTTGGCATGGGGATGCGCCTGACCATCGACAAGCTGTCTGAGTTCGCGCGCGAGATGCTCACCCGCAATGCCAGCAAGGTTGGAGAAGACCTGGCAAACGAACTGTTGAACGCCAGCCAAAAGAACGAAGCCGAAATCTCCGCTCAGCGGCTGCGCGTAGCAAAGCTCAAGGCCACAATTGGTGCCTCGGATGACCCGGAACTGCGCCGGTTGAACTCATTGGCCGATTACCTGGTGCGCAAGAGCGTCTGGATCATTGGCGGTGACGGTTGGGCTTACGATATTGGCTATGGCGGCCTGGATCACGTTCTGGCTTCGGGGCGGGATGTCAATGTTTTGGTGCTCGACACCGAAGTGTACTCCAACACCGGTGGTCAGTCCTCCAAGTCGACCCCGCGCGCTGCCGTGGCAAAATTTGCCGCCAACGGGAAAGACCGGCCCAAGAAGGACCTGGGTATGATTGCCATGACCTACGGCAATATCTACGTCGGCCGGGTAGCTATGGGCGCCAATGACGCGCAGACTTTGAAGACCTTCCTGGAGGCGGATGCCTACGAAGGGCCGTCGCTCATCATCGCTTACTCTCACTGCATTGCCCATGGCGTAGACATGTTCAAGGGCTTGAGCCAGCAGAAGATGGCTGTTTCGTCGGGTGCCTGGCAGCTCTACCGCTACGATCCGCGCCTGGAAGCGCAGGGCGTCAACCCCCTGCAGCTCGATTCCAAGGAACCGACCATTCAGGTTTCGGAATATGCTTACAATGAGACCCGCTATCGCATGCTGCTGCAGTCGGACGAAGCGCGTGCGGAAGTTTTGATGAAAGCCGCCCAGGCGGACGCTGAACGGCGCTATTCGATTTATTCTCAGCTGGCAGCCATGAAAGTTGGCAAAGCAGCTGGCGTTGACGGACAGCCAACCGAATCAGGGTCGTAGCGCCTGGCGTTGAGAGCTAACCGATAACTAAGGTAAAATAAACGATGACGTGCCTGAGCGCGTCATCGTTTTCAATTTACCGGACAAAGGAGAGGCACATGGCAGATTTGCGGACGAATTATCTCGGATTGCATCTCAAGAATCCTCTTCTGGCTGGAGCTTCTCCCATTTCACGGGAGGTTACGCTTGCTAAAAGGCTGGAAGATGCCGGTGTGGGGGCGCTGGTGATGTATTCCCTGTTTGAAGAAGAAATAACCCACGAGACGCTGCGTTTAAATTACTTTTTGGAGCGCGGGACGGAGAGCCAGCCAGAGGCACAGACTTATCTGCCCGAACCGCAGCAAATTTTAACCAGCGCTGACCATTACCTGGAAAACCTGCGCCAACTCAAGGAAGCGCTTGAAATTCCGGTGATTGCCAGCTTGAATGGCAGTACACACGGCGGTTGGATCTCGCTTGCGCAGAATTTACAGGCAGCCGGAGCAGATGCCCTGGAGCTGAATATTTATGCGCTGCCGACCGACTCTGCGCTGAGCTCGGAACAGATTGAAAAAAACTACGTGGCACTGATCCATGACGTCTGCTCCTCCGTGCACATCCCGGTTGCTGTCAAGCTTTCGCCCTACTTCACCGCACTCCCGCATTTTTTGGAGCGCGTCAAAAAAGCAGGCGCATCTGGACTGGTGCTCTTCAACCGCTTTATGCAGCCGGATATCGACATTCAAACTTTGGAAGTCAATACTCGGGCGCGTCTTTCCACCACCGCTGACCTCTACCAGCCATTGCGTTGGATCGCCTTGAGCTCTCCGCACATTAAGATGGACTATGCCCTGAGCGGCGGCGTGCATAGCGGGCAGGAAATGGTCAAAGGCATCATGGTTGGCAGCACCGTGGTTCAAATGGTTTCGAAGCTGCTAAAAAATGGGCTTGCTTCTGCCAGCCTGGTATTGCAGGAGTTTGAAAACTGGATGGATCAAAATGGTTACGCCTCCGTGGATCAATTGCGCGGGGTCATGGCAGAGAACCGGGTGGAAGACTCGGCTGCCTTTGAACGAGCCAATTATATTAAAGCTCTGCGAGGCTATGAAGAAAAGATCCAATAGGGCCAGCCAGCGCTTCGGGGAAAGCTATGACCGTTGTTGACGACATTAAATCCAGAATCGACCTGGTGGACGAAGTCTCACAAACAGTGAAGCTGCGCCGCACAGGGAAGAATTACACCGGCTTCTGCCCATTTCACAGCAACACGCGCACAGAGGCTTTTGTGGTCTTCCCCGAAACCCAGACCTGGCGCTGTTTCGGTCAATGCAATACTGGCGGTGATGTATTTGGCTTCGTCATGAAGCGCGAAAGCTGGGACTTTAGCGAGGCTCTGCACTACCTGGCAGAAAAGGCCGGTGTAACGCTTACGCCGCTCCGCCCTGAAGCCGAAAGCGAAACCGAAGCACGCCAAACACTTAGCATCGTCTTGGAGGAAGCTGCCCAGTTCTTTCAGCAGCAGCTGCTCGATACCACCCCTGGGCAAAACGCGTTGGACTACCTGCATGGCCGCGGGTTGACTGATGAGACCATCCACACCTGGGGCTTGGGTTACGCCCCCGCCGGCTGGAATGCGCTTGGCCAATACCTGCAGCGTGCCGGGTATACAGAGAAGCTGATGTTGGACGCCGGGCTGCTCACGGAACGGGAAGATGGCGGAACGTATGACAAATTCCGCAATCGCTTAATATTTCCGATCCGGGATGCCTCCGGGCACCTGACCGGGTTTGGCGGGCGGGTGTTGGACCCAGAAGACATCCCCAAGTACTTGAATTCCCCCCGCACTGACCTTTTTGACAAAGGGCGGCTGTTGTTTGGGCTGGACCGCGCCCGGCAGACCATCCGCGAAAAAGAACAGGCTGTGATCGTCGAAGGGTACATGGACGTGATCGGTTTGCACCAGGCCGGCTTCAAAAATGCCGTCTCGCCGATGGGCACCGCGCTGACCGAAGACCAGTTCAAGCTGCTCAAAAGGTACACACGCAACCTCATTCTGGCGCTCGACCCGGATGCCGCTGGTGAAAAAGCGACCTTGCGCGGCCTGGAACTGGCCCGTTCGACCATGGATCAGGAAGGTGAAATCAGCTTTGACTCCCGCGGTCTGCTGCATGTGGAGAGCCGCCTCAGCGCTGATATACGTGTGACGACCCTTCCGGATGGGCGTGACCCCGATGAAATCGCCCTGCAGGACCCGGCCCAATGGGCAGAAATCATTTCTCAGGCACGGCCAGTTGTCGTGCATGTCATGGAAACGCTGGCTGCCGGGCAAGACCTTGAGGATGCCAAGGTCAAGCGGGCTATTGCCGAACAGGTGCTCCCCCTGATCGAAGATGTCACCAACCCGGTCGAACGCGAAGCCTACCGCCAGCGGCTGGCCCGCCTGATCAGGGTGGACGAACGGGCGTTGGCGCCTTCCACACCGGCGATTGGTTCGGGGAAGCGCCGCCGCAAACAAGCCGAAGAGCCACCCATTCCGGTCGAGAGCCTGCGCACTGCGGCCCAGCGCAATCAGTTGTTGGAACGCCATGCACTCCGCTTTTTAACGGCTAACCCCGAAATGCTTTACCAGATCAACAAATCGCTCGCTCTGCTTGAGTTGGGGCCGCTGACGGAAGATGACTTTTTAGAAGGTGAATATAAATACTGTTTCGGGATTATTCAAAAAGCCCTGGCCCAGGAAGACTATTCACCGCGCGAATACTTGCAAATGAACCTCCCGGATATCTTTGCTGATGAATCGGAGCCAACGCTTATTGAACGCACCCCCGATCCGGGGATGGAAAAAACTTTCCGCGACCAGGTGCGCAACATCCTGCGCATTCGCCGTAATCTGTGTGAGGAAAGAATCAGTAACTATATTTTCGTCCAATCTGAGGATGGACCAAAAACCTACTCTGAGGAAGAATTCGAATTCTTGCTTCTCGAACAGTCCAATCTGCGTGGAAAGATTGATCAAGCTTTTCGGGTCATTCTCAGCGGCGCGGATCCGAGTAAAGGGAAAGTAAAGCGTATCTGAGGAGAACTGACACATTGACAGAAGAATTCTTTCCTGACCCGGATGACGAAAAAGAAGATGACGACTTCCCCCTGACCGGCGATCTGGCAGCGCCTGAAGAACTTTTAGAGGCTGTTGAAGATTTAACCGATCTGGGCGAGCTTGAGTCAGGGTCAGATCCGGTACAACTCTACCTGCGCGATATCAACCGACTGGAATTGCTGGATGCGCATCAGGAGTTTAGGCTGGCACTCTGCGTTCAAGCTGAAGCCCGCTTGGAGATGTACGAAAAATCGGCTGAGGGCCTGACCTACCCGGCGCTTTTGGCGGCAATGGATGCTTCCTGGAGGAATCTTAAAAAGAAAGCCCTCAGTTTGAGCCACCCCCGACCAGATTTAACAAAAATTTTGGCCGAATCGCGTGAGATCAGCCCCACAGTTAGTGGGCCGGTCAAATCGTACACCCGCGAATGGCTGGCCAGCGATCTTTGGGGTGTGGATGCCGCCTGGGGAGAGCAAGCCAAATTTGCCCTGCAACTGTTGATGGATGCCTACTTGCTGCCCGACAGCGTGATTAATCTGCTGATCAGTCGGGCTGGTAAACGGCAGCTGATCCCGAGCGCTGAGCGGTTGGCAGCTTTGCTGCCAGCGGCCGATGAGCTGACTGCCAGGTCAATTGGGGTGAAAGGAAACGCCATCAAAGCCACTCAGGCACTGGTGGAGTACAACTTGCGTCTGGTTGTGAGTGTGGCCAAACATTACACTAACCGCGGCATTGCCCTGATGGATCTGATTCAGGAAGGCAACCTTGGACTGCTGCGCGCCATACGCAAATTTGACCCTTCGCGCGGATTTCGTTTCAGCACCTATGCCACCTGGTGGATCCGTCAATCCGTCAGCCGCTACATACTCGAGAATGCCCGTACCATCCGCATCCCCGTGCACATGGTCGAGGCGATTAGCAGCCTGGTCAAGATACGCCATCAGCTGCTGCAGGAACTGGGCCGTGAGCCGACCTTTGCCGACCTGGCGCTTGAATCGGGTTTCATGTCGGCTGAGGATGTGCAGGCCATCAAAACCTTGGATGGGAAGCGCGAACTGGCCGATGAAGGCTTGCTGCATCGCTGGGATGAGGCCACCCGCAAGGTGGAAGATGTGTTAAAAACGGCCGAGGAACCGGTCTCATTGGAAAGCCCGGTGGGTGATGAGGATAACAGCACGCTTGGCGATTACATTGAAGACGAAGATGCCGCCGAACCACTGGATGAAGTGATGGATAGTGTGCTGCGGCAGACTGTGCGCGAATCGCTCGAAAGCCTGACCGACAAAGAGCGGGAAGTGTTGGAACTGCGCTTCGGTCTGAAAGATGGCGTCTATCATTCTTTGGAAGACATCAGCGCCCGTTTTAACTTGACGCGCGAGCGCATCCGCCAGATTGAAGGTACAGCACTGCGCAAGCTGCGTGACCCGCGTAAGATCAACCCGCTGCGCGATTATTATCAGGA
>ERZ1645187.1725-NODE-1725-length-19856-cov-8.206454_pt1 | contig 19856 bp, 20 predicted proteins | sample MGYA00575352_ERZ1645187 | MGnify/ENA primary metagenome ERZ1645187 (study PRJEB40837, sample SAMN11349314) | freshwater sediment metagenome | isolation source: river sediment | host: Sediment | place: India: Wazaribad , New Delhi | collected 2017-02-21 ... | reverse complement strand
TCATGGGGATTATCCTTGGAGAGTTTTACTCTCCGGTAAACCCGGGATGGTTCATGACGCTGGTCGAACTGGCTCCGGGCGTGACCGAGGCGGAAGTCGTCGAAAAGACCGGCGCGCCGCTGGCCCTGCCGGCAGCGGCTTGAGGCGCAGCGACCATGCCGCATACCTCGCTCTACGACGTGCAGCTCTATTGGAAACGCGACGGGCGCGATGATGCGCCGGGGCTGATCCTGCTGAACAGCATCGGCACCGACATGGACCTGTGGGATGCCGTCCTGCCCCTGCTGCGCGATCATTTCGCGATCCTGCGGGTCGATACGCGCGGCCATGGTGCCTCTACCGCCTATCCGGGTGAGTGGTCGCTGGCCCAATTGGCCGAGGACGTGCTGGTGGCAGCCAAGGATGCCGGGCTGGAAAGCTTTGCCATCGCCGGAGTCTCGCTGGGCGGGATGATCGCGATGGAAGCGGCGCTGCGCGCGGCAGAGCGGGTGACGCAGCTGATTCCGATCTGCACTTCGGCAACGATGGATTCGGCGGCGTGGAATGACCGGATCGGGATCATCAAGGCCAAGGGGATGGGCGGTATTGCCGACCTTGCCATGGGGCGGTTCCTGTCCGATCTGGCCGCACCGGCCATTCGCGAAACCGTGCGCCGCCAGCTGCTCACCATGGACCCGGCTGGCTATTGCGGCTGCGCTGCGGCGATCCGCGACATGAACCTGATCGAGCGCCTGCCCGAAATTACATGCCCTGCGCTGGTCATTACCGGCTCACGCGACACCTCGACGCCCCACGCCGGGCATGGCGAACACCTTGTCGCGGCCATTCCCGGTGCTGCGCATGTCGAACTGGATGCCGGCCATCTTGCTCCGCTCGAAGCGCCGGAAGCACTGGCCGCAGCCCTTGCCCCCTTCGCAGCCCGGGTCGCGTAAGCTGCGAATTGACCTGCCCCGCATATTGTACAGCCCCCACTGGTTGAGCGGGGCAGGTCTTTGAGTTAAGCCACGAACATGGTTCACACCGGTTCCGCGCTGCTCGAGCACGTCCCGTCCCCTGCGCTGCTGGTTGACCAGGCGCAGGTTGTCTTTGCCAATGGCGCTGCGCGCGAATTGTTGGGCGCCCATATCGTGGGCGAAAACGTCCGTATTGCGATCCGCGATCCCAAGGCTCTGGCCGAAGTGCTGGCCCCGGCGGGGGTGCCGATCCGGATTGACGGCCTTTCCGTTCCGGGCAGCCGCTGGCAATTGACCTGCCAGCGCCTTGATGAAGACAAGCGTCTGGTCCTGCTGGAAGACCTTTCGGTGCGCGCCAGCGTCGCCCGCGCCCATTCCGATTTCGTTGCCAATGCCAGCCACGAACTGCGCACGCCGCTGGCGGCGATTCTCGGTTACGTTGAAACGCTGGAAGACCCGAAGGCTGGCGGAGACGAGGCGACCCGCAAGCGTTTCCTGGGCATCATCCGTCACGAAGCCCAGCGGATGCGCTCTCTGGTCGAAGACCTGATGAGCCTGTCGCGGATCGAGGCGGTGAAGCACGATGCGCCTACCGATCCGGTCGATCTGGTCGCCCTGGCCAAGGAGGCCGTCGGCGAAGTGCGCGAACGCGGCGAAGTGGTGCTGGTCAGCAATGCCGACCGCGCCATGGTTGCGGGCGACCGGGGGCAGCTTGCGCAGGTGCTGCGCAACCTGATCGACAATGCGCTGAAATACGGCAAGTCCGATGCGCCGATCCGGCTCTCGCTGGAAACCACGCCGACCGGGCGCGTGGCGATCACCATTCAGGACAAGGGCGAGGGTATCTCGCCGGAGCATCTCCCCCGCCTGACAGAGCGGTTCTATCGCGCCGATACCGGGCGTAGCCGTGCTGTTGGCGGCACTGGCCTGGGCCTTGCCATCGTCAAGCACATCGTTGAGCGCCATCGCGGCCGGTTCGACGTTTCCAGCTTCCCCGGACAGGGCACCACGGCCTCGATCATCCTGCCGCTGATGGCGGGCTGATCAGCCGCCGAGATAGTCTGCCAGTGCGGCCTGTTGCTCTGCATTGAGCCGCAGGCCCAGCTTGGTGCGGCGCCACAGCACGTCTTCCGCCGTCCTGGCCCATTCCTCGGCCACCAGATAGTCAACCTCGGCCTGGCGCAGCCCGCCGCCAAAGTCGCGGCCTTGCGGCTTGTTCAGCCAATCCCGCGCGCGGGTGCCATAGGCGCGGCCGATACGGTCGGCATCGTCGGCGGAGAGGAACGGGAATTCCCGCTTCAGGCTGCCGATCAGATCGGCGAGGCCATTGATGGCAAAGTCGCCGCCCGGCAGTGCCTGTTTGCGGGTCCACGCCTGGCCCGACAGGGCAGGCACGCGCGTGGTCATCAGGTCCACCGCTTCTTCCGCCAGATGGCGATAGGTCGTGATCTTGCCGCCATAGACCGAAAGCAGCGGTGCGCCTGCGCTGCTGGGGGAGAGTTCCAGACGATAGCCGCGCGTGGCCTCTTCCGGCTTGCCGCTGTTATCGCTGACCAGCGGGCGCACCCCGGAATAGGTCCAGACCACATCGGCCGGGGTGATCTTCTTGGAGAAGTAGCGGCTCGCCCCCTCGCAGAGATAGGCGATTTCCTCGGCGCTGGCCTCAATCTTGTCGAGTGGCTTGTCGTGATCGGCGTCGGTCGTCCCGATCAGGGTATAGTGCCGCTCATAAGGGATCGCGAAGAAGATGCGCCCGTCGGGCAGCTGGAAGAAATAGGAATAGTCGTGGTCGAACAGGCGCGGCACGACGATATGGCTGCCGCGCACCAGCCGCATCGCATAATCGGGTACTGCGCCCGCAATCTGCTCCACTTCGAGCACGCGCGGACCGGCGGCGTTGACCAGTGCGCGGGCGTGGAAGATTTCATTGCCCGCCTCGATCCGCCACAGGCCGTCCTCACGCCTGGCTGAAGTAACGCGGGTGCGGGTGCGGACCGCCGCGCCGCGTTCCGCCGCATCCTTGGCATTGAGCACGACCAGCCGCGCATCATCGACCCAGCCGTCGGAATATTCGAACCCGGTCGAGAAGCCGCCCTTCAGCGGTCCGCCAGCCTTGTGACGGCGCAGATCGATCGTGCGGGTTGCGGGCAGACGCTTGCGCCCGCCGATGTGGTCATACAGGAACAGGCCCAGCCGAAGCAGCCAGCGTGGGCGCAGCCCTTCGACATAGGGCAGGACGAAGCGCATCGGATGGATGATGTGGGGTGCAATCCGCCACAGCGCCTCACGCTCGGCCAGGGCCTCGCGGACCAGGGCGAATTCGTAATGCTCCAGATAGCGCAGGCCGCCGTGGATCAGCTTGGTCGAGGCGGAACTGGTCCCCTGAGCCAGGTCGCCGCCTTCCAGCAGCAGCACTTTCGCCCCGCGCCCGGCAGCATCGCGGGCAATTCCGGCGCCGTTCACGCCGCCGCCGATGATGGCAAGATCGAAGATTTCGCTCATCTCTTTCAATGCCCCCCCGTTTCAACCACTGGCCGGGCCTGCCCGGGTGGGGTCAGGCGGCGGAACAGGCGGCCGTGCTCACTGTAAAGGACCAAGGCCAGGGCGAGAAGCCCCGTCGCCAGCAGCGCCGTGACCAGCGGGCGGGCGCTGCCATCAAAGGCCTGACCGATCAGCCCGCCCAGCAGCGCGCCGATCACCATGCGCAGAAACGACTGGAACGAACTGGCCGCCCCGGCGATCCGGGCAAAGGGCTGCAAGGCGATCGAGCCGAAGTTCGCGCCGATGAAGCCCATCAGGCAGATATTGGCCATCATCAGCGGCACGAATTCCCACAAGGTCTCGCCCCCTGCATAGGCGCGCCAGACCTGGATCGTGCTGATGAAGATGAAGGCGAGCAGGGCCGTATGGCTGACGCGCCGTGCGCCGAACCGTTCCACGATCCGGGAATTCGAGAAGTTGGCAATCGCCATGCCCCCGGCAATCAGGGCAAAGATCAGCGGGAACTTGTCGCCCGCGCCGAAATGCTCGCCAATCAGCTGCTGGGATGAATTGATGTAGCCGAACATCGCCGCCGAAAGCATCGAACTGCCCAGGGCATAGCCGATCGCGGTGCGGTTTCTGGCCGATTGCCACATGTTCCCGGCGATAGTGCCGACATTGATCGGTTGGCGGAATTCGGGGTTCAGCGTTTCCGGCAGGCGCAGGAACATCCAGGTCCCGACGATCACGGCCATCACGGCCATGCCGCCAAAGATCCAGCGCCAGCCGCCGAGCATCAGCACCGCCTGGCCAAAGCTGGGCGCGATCATCGGCACGAACATGAAGACGACGATGATGGTCGACATCATCCGCGCCATCTTGTCCCCGCTCATCCGGTCGCGGATGATCGCGCCGGGCAGTACGGCAAGGCCCGCACTCGCCAGGGCCATCAACGCGCGAAACACCAGCAGCATGGTGAAGCTGGTGACCAGCGCGCAGGCAATCGATAGCACCGCATAGCCGGCAAAGCAGACCAGCAAGACCGGGCGGCGGCCAAAGCGGTCGGCCAGTACGCCAGGCATCAGCGAGCCGAACCCGGCAGCGAAGAGGAATACCGCCACGACCAGCTGGCGCTGGTTGGGATCGCTTACGGCAAGGTCACGGGCAATCTCGCCCAGGGCGGGCAGCATCGCGTCAATCCCCAGCGCCTGCAATGCCATCATCATGGCCATCAGGGCGATGAATTCACGCTCTCCGATCCGGTCGGGTGCAGGTTTAATCGGTTTCACTGACACAACATGGCATTGGCCTTTCGCAGCGCGCAATGCCACCCCCTTTAATGCCTCTTTTCGTATGCATGGACCGGGGAGTAAGGTGAGGCGATGAGCGAAGCGCAGCCCGGAACCGATGACGAGGCCGATACGGCCACCGGTCTGCGCAAGATCATTCATGTCGACATGGACGCCTTTTACGCCAGCGTCGAACAGCGCGACGATCCTACCCTGCGGGGCAAGCCGGTGGCGGTGGGCGGCGATGGCGCACGCGGGGTGCTGACCACTTGCTCTTATGAAGCGCGCAAATTCGGTTGTCGTTCGGCCATGCCTTCGGTCACGGCCAAGCGGCTGTGCCCGCAGCTGATTTTTCGCCCGCCGCGCTTTCCGGTTTACACCGCGATCTCACACCAGATTCGGGATATTTTCCTCGACTATACCCCGCTGGTCGAACCGCTCAGTCTGGACGAGGCCTATCTGGACGTGACCGAAGACCTCCGCGGGATCGGTTCGGCCACGCGGATTGCCGAACTGATCCGCAGCCGGATCAAGCGGGAGACAGGACTGACCGCCAGCGCCGGGGTGTCGTACAACAAGTTCCTCGCCAAGCTGGCCAGCGACCAGAACAAGCCCGACGGCATCTGCGTGATCCGTCCGGGCGATGGTGCGGCCTTTGTCGCGGCCCTGCCGGTGCGGCGGTTCCACGGAATCGGTCCGCGCGGGGCGGAAAAGATGGCCAGTCTGGGGATCGAGACCGGGGCCGATCTGACCGCCTGCGACATTCATTTCCTGCGCGAACATTTCGGCAGTCAGGCGGATTACCTCTATCAGGCGGCGCGCGGCATCGACCTGCGCCGGGTCAAGGCCAACCGCCCGCGCAAGTCGGTGGGGGCAGAGCGGACGCTGGACAAGGATATTTCTTCGGGTGCCTCCTTACGCGAAGTGCTGGAACGGATCATCGAACTCAGCTGGGCGCGGATCACCAAGGCCGAGGCCAAGGGGCGGACAGTGACCCTGAAGCTGAAGCACAAGGACTTCACCAACCTTACCCGTGCCCGCAGCCTGCCCTATCCGATTGCGGATCAGGCCGAGTTTGCGCGGATCGGGCATGAACTGCTGGATGAGGTGCTGCCCTTGGCACAGCCGGTGCGGTTGGTCGGGCTGACCCTGTCGGCGCTGGAAGAGGACGAGGCGCCCGCTCCGGCCAGCTTGGGCAAGGTTCAGGCGGAACTGCCGTTCTGATACCGTGACTCGTCCGGCGATTGTGATGGACATGGGGCGCCAGTTGGGGAAAGCTGACGCCATCGGTTCTAGTCCTTTCCGCCCCCAGGCGGGCGGGCCGCAGAGGCGATGCCCGCGCAGCGGTAAAGGACGATTGCACGTATGAAGATTCACGCACTGGCCGCCGCAGCTGCGCTGCTGTCACTTGGCTTTGCCGCTCCGGTCGCGGCCCAGGCGGACGAGGATGAGATGACCTATCCGCGTGTCACGCATTGTGCCGCGCTGAACATCGTGCTGGGCCAGGTGCTGGCTGCCGGAGCGGACAAGGACAAGGCGGAGGTTAAGGCCCAGTCTGAAACCTACCTTGCGCAAGCCGCTGCTCTCGCCGTGGTTGCGGCGTTCATGCACGAAAAGGACCCGGAGAGCGTCCAGAAGGAAGTCTTCGCGCAAACCGAAAGTCTGGTGAAATCGTTCAGCGACGAAGCTGAGGCAGAGGCTATGCTGGAGCGTGATTTCGGCACCTGCACCGACATGGGCAAGGCCGCCTATGAAGCGGTTCAGGACGCCCAGAAAAGCTAGGCTTGTGGTTCGCCCAGTCGATCAAAGGCGGTAAACCACTCCGCGATCTGGCTGTGCGCCGCGGGTGACAGAGGCTGGGGAAGGGCGTGCTGCGCGAAGAAGCCCAGTTCGATGATCTCGCGCCCATCGGCTTGTGCGGTGCCGCTGGCTAGACCGGCAACCATGTGAACCCGGTTGGTCGTGCCAAACAGGGCTTCATCAACCACTGAATGAACAAAGGGCCGGTGCAGGTCGCAGCCCGTTTCCTCGCGCAGTTCGCGCAAGGCGGCGCGCAGCGGTTCCTCTCTGCGCGCAATGCCCCCACCCGGCAGCATCCAGTGGCCACTGCCATAGGAATGGCGGATCAGCAGCAGTTCGCCCTTCGCATTGAAGGCCAGCACGCGGCACCCGTTCAGCTGCACCTTCGCCAGTCGCCACCAGCGCTTGCGCACCGCATGGGCAAGGCGCAATCCGGTGCGATGCAGCGGGGGCGGGATCAGGTGAAGCATGTCACCGGTTGATGCGCTGCGCCCAGCAGCCGTGCAACCGGCAAATCGTGCTCTTCGGCCAGGGCCGCTTCGAACAGAGCCTGCTTGTGCGCGCCGCGAATGACGAAGACCAAGGCGTCGCTGTTCAGCAGGGCTGGAATGGTCAGGCTCAGGCGGTCGAACGGCGCCTCGGGCGGCAGCGGATCCGGCGTCACGCGGCGCAGGGGCTGTGGGTCGTCTGCCTGCGGATCTGTGTTGGGAAACAGTGAGGCGACGTGTCCGTCCGTGCCCATGCCCAGCCAGGCCAGGGCGAAATGTGGCGGCCTCAGCCCTTCGGTCAGGGCGATGACTTTCGCGCCGAGAGGTTCGAGTGCGGCGCGAATACGGCCGACATTGCTGGCCGGGTGGTCCTCTGCCACGATCCGGTCGTCTCCCGGCCAGACCGTAATCCGGCTCCAGTCCAGCCCCAGCTGCGCCAATCGGGCAAGGATCGGAAAGGGCGTGGAGCCGCCGGGGATAGTGATCGCAATCTCTCCGGGCGCAGCTGCCAGCGACTTGGTCAGCCGTTCGTGCAGCCAATCGGCGATTTCCGCGTCGCTGGCACCCGGAATGATTTCAGCCTTGCTCATGCCCCGCGCGATAGCAGCTGGGCGCCCAGGGCGGAACGGCTGTGCAATGCTATGCGAGCAGCGAGGTGAGGAACCACACGCGCTGTTCCGCCTGATCGGTCCAGTCGTCCGCCGCGCCCTCGGTCGCATTGTCGCCTGCCGCACCGGCAGCAGCCTTCGCCTCGCGCAGAGCGGCTATCAGGGTGCGATTGTCCTCCGCCAGTTCGGCAATCATCTTTTCAGCCGAAAGCGTGGCATCGTCCTGATCGGCAATGCGGCTTTGCGCGGCAATTGAACCGATCGAGGTGAGAGTTGCGGCGCCATTCTTGCGCACCCGTTCTGCGATCAGATCGGTCAGGGCGAAAATCTCCGCCGCCTGTTCGTCAAACAGCAGGTGCAGGTCGCGAAACTGTGGGCCGCGCACGTGCCAGTGAAAGTTCTTGGTCTTGAGATAGAGCGCAAAACAGTCTGCCAGCAGGCGATTGAGGCTGGCGATCAGAGCAGTCTGGGCATTGTTGGTCGATGCGTTCATTGGAATGTCTCCCGAAGTGGCGACCTTATGATGCATGGAGTTTAATCGCTCCAGACGATTGATATGCTCACAATGATCGTCAAGAGCGATTAACGCGGGATAAGCAGCAAGGTTCCCGCCAATCCGGCCAAGGCTATGCCCAGCCAGCGGCGGACTGCCACAAGACGCTCTGCGGGAAGCCTCTCGCCCAGCGCCCAGCCAGCAGCCAGCGCTGTCGTGCCGCCAAGGGCTGCACCCGTTGCGGTTGGCGCAGTCGCATCGGCAGTCAGGACAAGCGCAAAGGTGGCAAGGCGCACGGCGTCAGCGGCCTGAAACACCAGCAGGACCAGCGTCATCGCGCCGAGCGAGCGGGTTGGTTCGGCAGGCAGGCGCCGTAGCCGGATCATGGCCATTTCCAGTCCGGCCAACCCGGTCGCGAGGAGCGCGAACGGGGCCGTGTCTTCAATTCCCGCTTGCGCTGTGACCAGTGACGCCAGCCACGCCGCTGCCGAGACGGTCAGCGCAGAAATAATTGAGCCGACGGCCAGCAGCGAACCACGCCGGCCCAGCTTTGGCGTCAGCCCGGCGGTCAGGATTTGATCCCGCCCGCCCAGGCCGAGCAGGAGAGTTGCCGCAAAGGCGGTGACGAACCCGATCATGCCCGCGGCGGTGCGGCCAGCGGGCAGTCAGGTCAAGCCCTGCATCCTCAGGCCGCGTCGTCCATCGCATAGCCGGCCGAACGGACCGTGCGGATCAGCTCAGGCGAACCGGGGCGATCAATCGCCTGACGCAGGCGGCGGATGTGGACGTCAACGGTGCGCTCGTCGATTTCCTTGTCCATGCCCCAGACCGCATCGATCAGCTGCTGGCGCGAATGGACGCGGCGAGGTTTTTCCATGAAGTGGCGCAGCAGGCGGAATTCGGTCGGGCCAAGGTGCAGCACTTCGCCGCTGCGCTTTACGCGGTGGGCCGCCGGGTCCAGTTCCAGATCGGCAAAGGCCAGCATTTCCCCGGCCAGGGCCGGGCGGCTGCGGCGCAGCAGGGCTTCGGCACGGGCAAGCAGCTCGCGCGGGGAGAACGGCTTGGTCAGGTAATCGTCGGCCCCGGTCTTCAGGCCGCGAATCTTGTCCTCTTCCTCGCCCCGCGCGGTCAGCATCATGATCGGCACGCGGGCGCTTTCCTTCGCCTTGCGCAGCTGGCGGCAGACCTCGACCCCGGAAAGGGATTCGATCATCCAGTCCAGCACGATCAGGTCCGGCATTTCCTCGCGCACCATGATCAGCGCATCTTCGCCATCGGCGGTGGTGCGCACTTCATAGCCTTCGGAATTGAAATGCCATTGCAGCAGTTCAGACAGCGCCGTGTCGTCTTCGACGATGAGCACCGAGGGCTGCATCAGATCACCTTTTCGCTTCCACCGGGCATGTCACGCTCGGAATAGTAGAGGCCAGTGGCGGCGAAGTAGACCATTTCCGCCACGTTGGTGGCATGGTCGCCCACCCGTTCCAGATTGCGGGCGACGAACAGCAACTGCGCGGCAGAGCTGATCGTGGCCGGGTTTTCCATCATGTGGGCCACCAGGTTGCGGAACAGGCTGTCGTAGAAATTGTCCAATTTTTCATCGCGGTGGATCACTTCGACCGCCAGTTCGGCATCGCGGGCGCCATAGGCGTTCAGCACGTCGCGAACCATGCCCTGGGCGATATCGCCCATGGCCGGAATCAGGGTGAGCGGCCCCAAACGCGACCGTTCGATATCACCCACGCGCTTGGCGATGTTCTTGGCATAGTCGCCAATCCGCTCGATCACGCCGGAAATCTTCAGCGCGGCGATGACGTCGCGCAGGTCGTCCGCCATCGGCGCGCGCAGCGCGATGACGCGCACGGCCAGCCGGTCAACTTCGGCTTCCAGCGCGTCCAGCTTCCTGTCGGTATCGACCACGACCTGGGCAGCCGCCTCGTCCGACCGCCCCAGCGCATCGATCGCATCGCGGATCATCACTTCGGCGAGACCGCCCATTTCCGCAATCAGGCCGCGAAGCTGGCCGATTTCGGTATCGAATGCCTTGACTGTATGCTCGGCCATCGTGCGTTCCTTACCCGTAACGTCCGGTGATGTAATCCTTGGTGCGCTCTTCGCGCGGATTGGTGAAGATCTGTTCGGTCTGGCCGTATTCAACAACCTTGCCGAGATGGAAGAAGGCGGTGCGCTGCGAAACGCGCGCGGCCTGCTGCATCGAGTGGGTGACGATCACGATTGCATAGCGGCCACGCAGGTCGTCGATCAGCTCCTCGATCCGCGCCGTGGCAATCGGGTCAAGCGCGGAGCACGGCTCGTCCATCAAGATCACTTCGGGGCTGACCGCAATGGCGCGGGCAATGCACAGGCGCTGTTGCTGACCGCCGGACAGGGCCGTGCCGGCATCGCCAAGGCGATCCTTCACTTCGTCCCACAGGCCGGCGCGGCGCAGCGACTTTTCGACGATCTCGTCCATTTCCGCCTTGCCATTGGCGAGGCCGTGGATGCGCGGGCCATAGGCGACGTTTTCATAGATCGACTTGGGGAACGGGTTCGGCTTCTGGAACACCATGCCTACGCGGGCGCGCAGCTGGACCACGTCCATCGACTGGCCATAGATGTCTTCGCCGTCGAGGGTGATTTCCCCTTCGACCCGGCAGCCGGGGATCGTGTCGTTCATGCGGTTCAGGGTGCGCAGGAAGGTGGACTTCCCGCAGCCCGACGGGCCGATGAAGGCAGTGACATAGTCCGACGGAATGTCGATCGACACATTATCGATCGCCTGTTTGGCGCCATAGAAGACGTTGACGTTGCGGGCGGAGATACGGTTCGTTTCGGTCATGGGGATTACCAGCGAGTCTCGAAACGGGCGCGCAGGTAGATCGCGAGGCCGTTCATGGCGAGGAGGAAGACCAGCAGCGCGATGATCGCTGCCGAGGTGTTCTGGACGAAGGCGCGGTCGATTTCACCCGACCACAGGAAGATCTGCATCGGCAGCACGGTCGAGCTGTCGGTGATGCCCTGCGGCGGGGTGGCGGCGAACATGCGCATGCCGATGATCAGCAGCGGTGCGGTTTCGCCCAGCGCCCGGGCCATGCCGATGATCGTGCCGGTCAGGATACCGGGTAGGGCCAGGGGCAGAACGTGGTGGAACGAGGCCTGGACCGGGCTGGCGCCAACGGCCAGGGCGGCATCGCGGATCGACGGCGGCACGGCCTGGATCGCGTTGCGCGCAGCAATCACGATGACCGGCATGGTCATCAGGGCCAGGGTCAGACCGCCAACCAGCGGCGATGAGCGCGGCAGGCCGAACAGCTGGATGAAGATCGCCAGACCCAGCAGGCCGAAGATGATCGATGGCACCGCAGCCAGGTTGTTGATCGACACTTCGATCCATTCCACCCACTTGGCGCGGGGGGCGAATTCCTCCAGCCAGATCGCGGCCAGCACGCCCAGCGGGAACGACAGGACCAGCGTGACCGCCATGGTCAGCAGCGAGCCCTTGAATGAGCTCCAGATCCCGGCAGTTGCCGCGTCGGTGGAATCGGAACCGGTCAGGAATTCCAGATCGATGCCGCCGATGCCGTTCTTCAGCATGGTGAAGAGCAGGAAGGCGAGGAAGGCCAGCGAGACCGTGATGGCCCCGACGCCCATCAGGCGAAAGCGTCGTTCGGCTGCGTAGCGCCGTTCGAGCCGCCGCGCCATTTCGGGTGACTGCCACTGGGTTGCGGGATTACTCATAAGCCTCCCGGAAGCGCTTTACGACGCGCAGAGCAATAATGTTGAGAGCAAGGGTGACGACGAACAGGACCAGGCCCAGGGCAAAGGCAGACAGCGTTGCCGGGTGGGCAAAATCACCGTCGCCGGTCAGCAGGCGGGCGATCTGGTAGGTTACGGTCGTCATCGAATCGAACGGATTGGCCGAAAGGCGCGCTGCGGCGCCGGCGGCCATGTACACGATCATGGTTTCCCCGATCGCGCGGCTGATGGCCAGCATTACGCCAGCGACGATGCCCGGCAGGGCAGCGGGGATCAGCACCTTGCGGATGGTTTCCGACTTGGTTGCGCCCATGGCCAGGCTGCCATCGCGCATGGCCTGCGGGACAGCGGCGATCGAATCGTCAGCCATCGATGAAACGAACGGAATGATCATCACGCCCATGACCAGACCTGCCGCCAGGGCGGATTCGGTGGTCGGGTTGGCAATGCCGATTGCGGCAGCAAAGTCGCGCACCAGCGGGGCCACAGTCAACGCGGCGAAATAGCCGTAGACCACGGTCGGAACCCCGGCGAGGATTTCCAGCGCGGGCTTCACCCACTTGCGGAAAGTGCCCGAGGCATATTGGGTCAGGTAGATCGCGCTCATCAGGCCAAGCGGCACGGCTACGATCATCGCAATGATCGCACCGATGAACAGGGTGCCCCAGAACAGCGGTACTGCACCCAGCTTTTCGCCCAGTTCGGGGTTGATCGGTGCAAAGGGGTCGGGGTTCCAGTTGGTTCCGAACAGGAAATCGATCGGGCTGACAAAGGTGAAGAAGCGGAAGGCCTCGAACACCAGCGAGCCGATGATGCCCAGCGTCGTGACGATTGCCACGCTGGATGCGGCCAGCAGCAGGCCGAGCACGCCGCGCTCCACCTTGGTCCGGGCCGGGAAGTCCCTGGTCACGCGGGTATGGCCATAGGCACCGCCGGCAAAGGCCAGAACGAGTGCCAGGGCAGCGCCGATCCAGTTGAACCGCGCCAGGATTTCGTCAACCGGAGCGGTCAGCGCAGCGGCTTCAGGACGGAATGCGCCAAAGCCGTTGTTGCGGGCCGCAGTCAGCGCCTCGTTGATGATCGCCTCGCGCTCCATATCCATCGCGGGCAGCAGTTGTGCCGCGGGATGGGCAAGGATTGCGCCATGGATCAGGCCGGGGGCAATCGCGCTCCAGATGGCCCAGCCCAGCAGGGCCGGGATCAGCACCCACAGCGCCATGTGCAGGCCGTGATAATTCGGCATCGCCTTGAGCGAGCCGCGCCCGGTGTAAAGCGCTCGCGCCCGGCGGCGCGCGGTAAACCACGCAGCGCCGCCAAGCGCAAACAACACCAACAAGACGAGGGTGGGGGACATGGATGCCCTTACTTCAGAGTAGAAGCGTCCATCGCCACCGGATTGGCAGCGACCGGGGCAAACTTGTTGCGCACGTCATCCGGCGAAATGACCATGCCTTTGCTCTTCAGCAGGCCATCCGGACCCCAGGCCTTGGCCCAGGCTGCGACATATTCCTTCAGGCCCGGAACCGAGTTCAGGTGGGCCATCTTGACGTAGATGTAGAGCGGGCGAGCGCCCGGATAGCTGAAGTCGGAAATCGTCGCATAGGTCGGCGCGACGCCGCCCATGGTGATGCCCTTCAGCTTGTCCATGTTCTCTTCCAGGAACGAGAAGCCGAACACGCCGATGGCATTCGGGTTTTCGGCCAGCTTCTGGACGATCAGGTTATCTTCTTCGCCCGAGTCGACATAGGCGCCGTCTTCACGCACTTCGGTGCAGACCTTCTTGTGCGCGTCGGAGTCCTTTTCCTTCAGCGCCTTCATCGCCGGATCGCTGTCGCAACCCTTGGTCAGGATCAGTTCGGCCAGAGCGTCGCGGGTGCCGCTGGTCGTCGGCGGACCGTAAACCAGGATCGGCAGGGCGGGCAGGGCCGGGTTCACGTCCTTCCAGGTCTTGGCGGTGTTCGGCTTGCCAAACGGATTGGCAGCCAGCGCCTTGTAAACGTCGACCGGGGTCAGGGTGATGCCGGGGCCGCGCTGGGCTTCGGCGAAGGCGATACCGTCTAGGCCGACCTGGATTTCGGCAATGTCCTTCACGCCGTTCTTCTGGCAGGTTTCAAATTCGGACTTTTTGATGCGACGCGAAGCGTTCGCGATGTCCGGGAACTTGGCGCCAACGCCTTCGCAGAACATCTTGATGCCTGCGCCCGAGCCGTTCTGCTCGACCTTGGGTGCCTTTACGCCGCCCTTGGCGACTTCTTCGGCCACAGCGGCAGCGAACGGATAGAGCGTCGAAGAACCGACGGCCCAGGCGGCGTCACGGCTTGCGCCCGAGGAGCCGCCACCGCAGGCAGCGAGGGCTACGGACGAAATTGCAGCAAAAGCAATGGTTTTCAAACGGTTCATTGTAGCCTCGTAATAATGAGTCGAACGGCAGTTAGGCATGATCTATGACACTTATGTGACAAATATTTCAGCGGCCCGTCCCGACCCTCCTGCTGACGGCCGAAACCCGCGCTAAACTGCGGCTCCCAGGGCTCGCCAGGCCAGGTCAGCGAATTCACACAGAAGTGGCCGCGTCTCGCGCGGGTCGATAATGTCCTCGATCCCGAACTTCTCCGCCGTGCGGAACGGGCTGCGCACCCGGTTGAGCCGCTCGCGAATCGCCTCGAGGTGGGCCTGCGGGTCTTCCGCCGCTTCGATCTCGCTCTTGTAGGCCACCTCGATCCCGCCTTCGATTGGCAGGCTGCCCCAGTCGCCGCTGGGCCAGGCAAAGCGGTACTGGAAGGCTTCGGCATTGCTCATCGCGCTGCCGGCAATGCCATAGGCGCGGCGGATGACGACGCAGCACAGCGGCACCGTGGCCTTGTAGATCGTGTTCATTGCATTGACGCCATAGCGGATCGTGCCGCTGGTCTCTGCCGCCAGACCAATCATGAAGCCGGGGTTGTCGACAAGGTGGACCACCGGCAGGCGGAACTGGTCGGCCAGCTTGATGAAGCGTTCTACTTTCTCGCTGGTCTTGGCCTCCCACGATCCGCCGAGGAAGCTGGGATCGGAGGCGACGACCGCTACCGGCCAGCCATCCAGCCGGGCAAAAGCGGTGATCGCTGCGCGGCCCCACAGCTTGCCCATTTCAAAAACCGAACCGTGGTCAAACACGGCATTTAGCAGGCGGCGCATGGAATAGACCTGCTTTGCCTCTCGCGGGACAAGGTCGATCAGGCTCTGCTCGCGCCGGTCGGCCGGGTCGCTGTTGACGATTCGCGGCGCGTGCTGACCAACGTGACTGGGAAGGTAGGAGAGAAACCGACGGGCGCGGGCAAAGGCTTCCTGCTCGCTGCCGACTTCTTCATCGACCACGCCGTTACGGGTGTGGATCGCGCTGCCGCCCAGGCTTTCCTTGTCGCTCGCTTCGCCAATCGCCTCGACCACGGCAGGGCCAGCGGCGAAGAGCTGTGACAGGCCCTTGACCATGATCGAATAGTGACTGGCGACGACGCGGGCCGCGCCAAGGCCTGCCGTGGGGCCAAGCGCCAGCGCGACGACCGGCACGGTTTCCAGGTTCTTTACGATCTCGCCCCAGCCCGGCGTGGCCGGAACATAGGTTGCGCCGATATCCTCCAGCGTCTTGACCGAGCCGCCCCCGCCAGTGCCGTCGATCATCCGGATCAGCGGAATCTTCAGCGTGTGGGCCATTTGTTCGCATTGCACGAACTTGCGGTGAATCGCCGCGTCTGCCGCGCCGCCGCGCACTGTGAAGTCATCGGCCGAAGCGACGACCGGGCGATTTTCTATATTGGCACGGCCAAAAACGAGGTTGGAAGGAGAGAGATCAAGCAGTTCGCCATCCGGGCCATAGTGCCCTTTTCCTGCGATCTTGCCGATTTCTCGGAACGAGCCGGGATCGACCAGCCCCTTGATCCGGGCGCGGGCATCCAGCTTGCCGCGCGAATGCTGGCGCGCGACCTTTTCCGGTCCGCCCATCTGCTCGGCCATCTTGCGGCGCGCGCGCAGCTCCTCGACTTCCGGTTTCCAGGTCATCCGTCCTCCCAATTTGCTTTGTTCCGCCGATCAGAGCGGCGAAAACTTGGGGACATTGGCTAGGCTGCAAATCAGGGCGCTGCAATGCCCCTTGCGCATAGCGCGACGCGACACTAGAGCGACCGCAAATCTCCTAGGCGAAATCCCAACGGGGCAACCATATGTCAGACCGTTTCAACACCATTGCCGGATGGACGCTGTTTTCCGGTGTCGTACTGCTCAGCCTTTCGGCGGTGAGCTCGCGTTATTTCCATGCCGGCAAGGAACAGCGCCCTGAAACCATGGGCTATGAAATTGCCGGTGTCGTTCAGGAAGGCGAAGGCGGCAAGGACGCGACCCCGTTCGAAGCCTATCTGGCCAAGGCTGACGTTGCGAAGGGTGAAAAGACCTTTGCCAAGTGCGCCAGCTGCCACAGCATCAACCAGGGCGGTGCCAATGGTCTTGGCCCGAATCTCTATGGCGTGTTGGGTGAAGCTGTCGCCCAGGGCCGTGGCGGTTTCGCCTTCTCCGAAGCTCTCAAGTCGAAGGGCGGCAAGTGGGACTGGCTGACCATGAGCGAGTGGCTGACCAACCCGGCGGCCTATGCTCCGGGCACCAAGATGGGCTTTGCCGGTCTGTCTGACCCGCAAGAGCGCGCTAACCTGATTGTTTACCTGAACGCACAGGGTTCCAACCTGCCGCTGCCGCCGGTTCCGGAAGCTCCGGCTGGTGACGCTGCTGCTGCCGCTCCGGCTGCCGTGGTGGGCGACGCTGCCAAGGGTCAGAAGAGCTTTGCCAAGTGCGCGGCTTGCCACACCATCAACGCTGGCGGTGCCAACGGCATCGGCCCGAATTTGGCTGGCGTCTTCGGTGAGGGCGTTGCTCAGGGCCGTGGCGGCTATGCCTTCTCGGATGCGCTGAAGGCCAAGGGCGGCAAGTGGGACGAAGCAACCATGGATGCCTGGCTGACCGATCCGGCCAAGTTCGCTCCGGGCACGAAGATGAGCTTCGCTGGCCTGTCGGACGCTCAGGAACGCGCCAACATCATCGAATACCTGAAGACCGCCAAGTAAGGTCGGACTTCCGGGTAAACGAAGGGGCGGGGCCGCAAGGCTCCGCCCTTTTCGTTTGTTCCGGCGCGTGTGGAGTGGGAGTGTCTGGGCCCCGGCTTGCACTGGGGAACGGAAAAAGGGAACGCATGACTTGAGCGTCACCCCGGCGCAGGCCGGGGTCCAGCTTTACGCGTACCGCTTCGCTTAACCCTTAAACCCCTGCGCGATCACGTACCACTCGGACGAATCCTTGCGGCTCGCTGGTGGCTTGGCGTGTTTGACCGTGGTGAAGTGCTTTTTCAGCAGGGTCAGCAGGTCGGTATCGGTCCCGCCTGCCAGTACCTTGGCGATGAAGGCGCCGCCGGGGCTGAGGTTCTCGATCGCGAAGTGGGCGGCAGTCTCGACCAGACCCATGGTCCGCAGGTGGTCGGTCTGCTTGTGGCCGACTGTATTGGCTGCCATGTCCGAGATGACGAGGTCAGGCGGGCCGTCCAGCGCCTCGGTCAGGGCCGCCGGGGCCTCATCCGCCATGAAGTCCATCTGGAAGATGGTGACGCCTTCGATCGGGTCGGTCGGCAACAGGTCGATGCCAACCACGGCTGCCTTGGGATTGCGCTTGCGCACAACCTGGCTCCATCCGCCCGGGGCAATGCCCAGGTCGACCACACGGCGGGCGCCCTTGATCAGGCTGTATTTCTCATCCAGCTCGATCAGCTTGAAGGCGGCGCGGCTGCGCCAGCCCTCGGCCTTGGCCTGCTTCACATAGGGATCGTTCAGCTGCCGGGTCAGCCAGCGGGCCGAACTGGTGGAACGCTTCTTGGCCGTGCGCAGCCGTTCGTTGGGGTCTTTGCCAGAGCGGCTCATGATGCTTGTCGTTTCATTTCGCGTAAGGTGGCCCGCGCCCGCTCTGCCGCATCGCCGGAGGCCATCAGGCCGCGCAGGATGCCTTCACGAATACCGCGGTCGGCCACGCCCAATTTGTGCGCAGGCCAGAGGTCAAGAATCGCTTCGAGAATCGCGCAGCCAGCCACGACCAGATCCGACCGTTCGCGCCCGATGCAGGGCTGGGCGCGGCGCTGGGCCGGCGTCATCACCGCGAGGGAAGCGCAAAGACTGCGCATCGAATCGGACTGGACGATCAGGCCATCGACCGCGCTGCGATCATACTGCGGCAATTCCAGATGCAGGCTGGCCAGCGTCGTCACTGTGCCGCTGGTGCCCAGCAGGCGCAGCGGCGCTTCAGGCGCGGCGCGTTCCAGCCATGCCATTGCCCGCTCCGCCAGCGGGGCCAGACTGTCGCGGACCAGTTCCTTCATCCGCTCATAGCGGACTGCCCGGCCCACTGGATCGTCCGGCTCGGGCTGGCAGGTCTCGGTCAGGGAAACGACGCCCCACGGCACGCTCTGCCAGTCATGGATCAGCGGGGTATCGTCCGGGCGGGTTTCGACCAGCACCAGTTCGGTCGAACCGCCGCCGATGTCAAAGACCATGGCCGGGCCTTCGCCCGATTCGAGCAGCAGGTGGCAGCCCATCACGGCCAGCCGCGCTTCCTCCTTGGCGCTGATGATGTCCAGTCGGATGCCGGTTTCCTCACGCACCCGGGCAATGAATTCTGCACCATTATTAGCCCGGCGACAGGCTTCGGTTGCGACCGATCGCGCGAGGTGGACGTTGCGGCGCTTGAGCTTGTCGGCACAGATGTGCAGCGCGCCCAGCGCTCGGTCCATTGCCGCGTCACTCAGTCGGCCAGTCTGGGCCAGTCCTTCGCCCAGCCGCACAACGCGGCTGAAGGCATCGACCACGACGAAGTTTTCACCCTGCGGACGGGCGATCAGCAGACGGCAATTGTTGGTGCCCAGGTCAATTGCGGCGAAGGCCTGGCGCTGAAACGGGGCGCTGCGTTGAACCTGTTGCTGCCAGGCAGGCTCGGGCCGGCCGGGGCCACCGGGGCGGTTCGGAGAAGGGCTGACAGCGCGATCACGGGACGGATTCCCGCTGCGCCTTTTCGATTTTTGCCCATTCGTACCACGCGGCGGCGGAGAATAATCCGCCATGTTACTTGCACTCTTTATTCTTTTCACGCGGCCAATCGGGCCGCACACCTGATGCAATGCTAGACCGCTCTGGCGCGGGGGGCAAGGCCCGGTCATTTCCAGTGCTTGACGCCGCGCTTTTGCCCGACTAGAGGCACGCCCTCTGTTGCCCCGTCGTCTAATGGCAAGACTACGGATTCTGATTCCGTCTATCGAGGTTCGAATCCTCGCGGGGCATCCAGCTTTCTTTCGGAACAATGATCGCCCGGCCTCGTTTTTGAGCGCCGGGTTCTTCGTTTTAAGACCAGCTTTGACAGGCGCCTGCTCAGAGGTGAAAGGGGTTTAATGACCGAAGAAGAAAAGGAAAAGCGGCTGAACCGCCGCCGTTTCTACAAGGCCGAGCAGGAAGCCGGCTTTGTCGAATCGCAGGATCATTCCACTCCCCAGACCCGTAGCCCGGCCTACAAGCTGGCGTTCCGCGACACCGATTTCCTCTTGCGGGAGGAATTGCGCCCGGTTCGTTTCCAGCTGGAACTGCTCAAATGCGACATGCTGCTGGACGAGGCGAATATCGGCTCCACGCTGGTTTGCTATGGTTCTGCGCGAATTCCTGCGCCTGAAGCAGTCGAAGAATTCCTGGCCAATGCATCCGATGAAAGGCGCCCCGTGGCCGAAAGTCTGGCGGCCAAGGCCCGTTATTATGAGGAAGCGCGCGAACTGGCGCGGATCGCTTCAAGCTGCGGCATCGTTGAAAAGGGGATGCGTCAGTTCGTGGTCTGCTCGGGCGGTGGCCCCTCGATCATGGAGGCGGCGAATCGCGGCGCGGTAGAGGCCGGGGCGGAAACCATCGGCCTCAACATCGTGTTGCCGCACGAACAGGCGCCCA
>ERZ1645187.1724-NODE-1724-length-19860-cov-23.037718_pt1 | contig 19860 bp, 17 predicted proteins | sample MGYA00575352_ERZ1645187 | MGnify/ENA primary metagenome ERZ1645187 (study PRJEB40837, sample SAMN11349314) | freshwater sediment metagenome | isolation source: river sediment | host: Sediment | place: India: Wazaribad , New Delhi | collected 2017-02-21 ... | reverse complement strand
GATCTATCCCCGCACCCCGCAGTCAACGCCAGACGGCCCTCGCCGGAGGGATACGCTCTACGGAAGGGTGCGAATGTCAGCTTCTGGCGCACCACGGTCGAAAAAAGATCGCGTGTTGACCCATCACGGGCATTCGGAACGGCTGCTTTCTGGTGCAGGCCGGGGCGTGAGCGCCACATCTCTAATTGCGCTTATGACCGCAATTTGATGCGTCGCAATGCTCTCGCCTGTACGCCCTAAAGATAGCTGTTCTGGATGATGGGCGAGCTGCTCAACCTCTCGGCGCTGCCCTTCAGCGTAATTTCTCCGAGATCAAGCACGTAGCCGTACTGGGCCACGTCTAGCGCCATTGCGGCATTCTGCTCGACAAGAAGGACGGCCGTGCCGTCGCTGCTGATCTGGCGGATGATCGCGAAGATTTCCTCCACAATCTTCGGCGCCAGCCCAAGCGAGGGTTCGTCGAGCAGAAGGATCGATGGCTTGCCCATCAGCGCACGGGCGATCGCCAGCATCTGCTGCTCGCCGCCTGACAAAGTCCGCGCCGATTGTGAAGCGCGTTCGCGCAAGCGAGGGAAAATCGTCAGCAGCCGTTCGCAATCGGCGTCGATCTCGCGCGTCTGCCGGCGCAGGAAGCTGCCGAGGCGCAGATTGTCGGCGACGCTCAGGCCGAGAAACAGCTCACGTTGTTCCGGCACAAGCGACACGCCAGCCTTGAGCGCACGGTCGGGCGTCTTGTTGGGCAGCGGCTTTCCATTGAACTCGACAGTGCCGGACGTCGGCTGCAGGAGGCCGACGATGGATTTCAGCAGCGTTGATTTGCCGGCGCCATTGGCTCCAAGCAGCGTCACCACCTTGCCGGGCGGCACATCCAGGCTGACGCCGCGCAGGACTGATTTAGCGCCGTAGCCGGCGTGAAGGTCACGCACCGAAAGCATGAGCTGCTTTTTCTCCGAGATAGGCCGCGATGACTTCCGGCGAGCCGCGCACCGTCTTGGGCGCGCCCTCCGCAATTTTTTTTCCGAAATTCAGCACCGTGATCCAGTCCGACACCGCCATCACCAGCGGCATGACATGGTCGATCAGCAGGATGGAGATCGACCGCTGCGCACGCAGGTCGAGCAGGATGCGATTGAGCGCGTCGATTTCCGCGGCGCGAAGTCCGGCGGCGGGCTCGTCGAGCAGCAAGAGCCGTGGCCTTGTGGCGAGCGCGCGGGCGATTTCGAGGCGGCGCTGCTTGCCGAATGGCAGCGTCGCCGCAGCGGTATGTTCATCGCCGGCGAGCCCGACCAACGCCAGCAACTCCTGAGCCTCCTGGCGCGCCGCTTTTTCGATCTCACGGTAGCGCCGGCCCTGCCAGGCGGCGGTGATGCCGCCATAGGCGTGATATCGGTCGAGACCGATCAGCACGTTCTCGAGCGCGGTCATGTCGCCGAACAACTCGGTGTTCTGGAATGTGCGGGCGATGCCGCGCCGGTTGATGGCGTGCGGCGACTGGCCGTCGATGCGTTCGCCTTCGAACAGGATCTCGCCTTCGGACGCAGTATAGATGCCGGTGACAACGTTGAGCAGTGTGCTCTTCCCCGCGCCATTGGGACCAATCACCGCCTGGATCGCGCCCGGCGTCAGGTCGATCGTGACGGAGGAAAGCGCCGTCAACCCGCCGAAGCGGACGCTGATGTTCTGTATGCTCAGCAGCGGAACGGTCATGGCCGTTGCCTCGTTGCGTTCTGCAGCGCCGAACCGATCTGGCGGAGCCACGGTAGGCTGGACAATCCGTTCGGACGCAGCACGATGAAGCCGAGCAGCAGCACCGCGAACACCAGGCCGAGGTAGGACTGGAACGCCTGCAAATAGTTCGGCAGAAGCACGAAAACCGCGCTGCCGATCACCGCGCCGATCGGCGACAGCATGCCGCCGACGACGGCGATGGCGAGGAAGTAGACGGCGTAGGTGATGCCGAATTGCGCGGGGTCGAGATAGGTCGACAACGGCGCCAGAAGCCCGCCGCTCACCGCGCCGAGAAAGGCGCTGGCGGCGAACGCCGCGGCCTTGAGGCGCAGCACATCGAGGCCCATCGCCTGCGCCGCGGTTTCGCTCTGGCGGATGGCGGTGAGCGCGCGGCCAAAGCGGGAGGCCGCCAGGTTCTGGGTGATGAGGATGAACAGCGCCGTCACCGGAACGATGACGTAATAGAGCTCGCGACCGCTGCCGAGGGTGCGGCCCATGATCTCGAAAGGCGGCACGGCCATGCCCGCCGCTCCGCCGGTAAGCTGGTCCCCGTGAATCAGCGCCAGTTGCACGATCGCCGTCACCGCCAGCGTGGCGAGGGCGAGATAATGGCCGGCGACCCGCAGGGTCATCTGGCCAAGCACGAACCCGAAGGCGGCGACCACGATCGCCACCAGCGGAATGCCGGCCCACAGCGGCACGCCCCAGGATGTCGCCAGAATCGACGCGCCGTATCCGCCAAGCGCGACGAAGGCCGATTGCGCCAGCGAGATCTGCCCGGCCATGCCGGTCACCACGACCAGCCCCAGCACCGCCAGCGACGTTCCTGCAATCAGGCAGAGTTCGAACAGATGAAACTCGGCGAGCACATGCGGCGCTGCCAAGAACAGCACGCCGGCGACGCCCCACAATGTCAAGCGAAGCGCCATGCTACACCTTCTTGACCAGCAGGCCGCCGAGCAAACCTTGCGGCCGGATGAGAATGACGGCGATCAGAATGCCATAGCTGATCATGTCCTTGAGAGCGCTGGAGATATAGGTGCCGACCAGCGCTTCGAGGATGCCGAGGGCGATGCCGCCGAGCACCGCGCCGGGCAGGCTGTTGAAGCCGCCGAGCACCGCCGCGGTGAAGCCCTTGATGCCGATCAGACCCATGTCCGGCGAGAGCGTCAGTAGCGGCGCGACCAGCACGCCGGCGACGGTGGCCAGGACAGAGGCCAGCATCCAGATCATCAGGAACACGGTCGAGGTGCGCACGCCGACCAGACTGGCCCCTATGCGGTTGTCGCAGGCCGCCAGGATGGCCTTGCCGTGCAGCGTCTTCTCGAACAGCAGGAACAGCGCCGCAAGCAGGCCGAGCGAAATGCCGACGATCGCCATATTTGCCGGAACGACCAGCACGCCGCCGATCGGGATGGCGGTTTGCGACAGAAGGAACTGAAAGGGCCAAGCGTTCGGTCCCATATAGGCGCGAACGAATTCGCGCAGCAATGTGCCGAGCGCCAGGCTGGCGATGATCTGGGCGAGCAGCGATGCGCGCTGCAGCGGCCACATGAAGCCGCCATAGATCACCGCGCCAAGCAGCGCCGACAGCAACAGCGCGCAGGCGACCGCAGGCCAGAACGGCAGCCCGACGGTCATTTGGGCCAGCAGCACCAGATACGCTCCGAAGGTGACCTGGTCGCCGTATCCGAAATGGACGACGCCGGTGCCCTTGTGGATCAGAACGAAGCCGAGCGCGATCAGCGCGTAGACCGCGCCGGCCGTGATGGAACTGACGAGGACCTGTGCCAGCATGGGATCAGAGCGCCGCGATGCCTTTGATTTCGATGAGCGCGTCGGGACGGATCAAGCCGCTGACGACGACGCCGGTGGCGGCCGGCCAGGGCGGTCCCTTGAACAATTCGCGGCGCAGATCGGCGGTCTTGTTGTAGTCCTCGAGCGACAGGAAGTAATCGGTCGTCTCGACGATATTGCCAAGATCGCCGCCAACGCTCTTCAGGATGATCTCGAATTTCTCGAATATCCGGCGGGTCTGGGCGACAATATCGCCCACGCCGACGATCTTGCCCTTGTCGTCCGACGCGGTGGTGCCGGACAGGAAGACGAGGTTGCCGACACGCACCGCAGGCGAGAACGTGAATCTCGAGGGCCAGCTGCTGTTCGGGATGATCGGTTGATAGCTCGACATATGGGCTCCTGTCCTCAGCGTTGACGCAAGGCGAAACGTTGGATCTTGCCGGTCTCGGTCTTGGGAAGCGCGGCGACATATTCGATCAGCCGCGGATATTGATGTCGTCCGACGGTGGATTTGACCGCCGCCGCCAGTTCGTCGGACAGCTCGGCGCTGCCGGAGAAGCCGGGGCGCAGCACGACGAATGCCTTGACGATCTGTCCCCGCATCGCGTCGGGCGCTCCGACCACGGCGGCCTCAGCCACGGCGGGATGCTTCAGCAGCGCGCTTTCGACCTCGAACGGTCCGATGCGATAGCCGGCGCTCTTGATCATGTCATCGGCGCGGCCTTCGAACCAGAAGTACCCTTTCTCATCGCGGCGGCCGAGGTCGCCGGTGACGATCCAGCCATTGCGCAGCAGAGCGCTGCTCGCGGCGGGGTCGTTCCAATATTCGAGCCAGTAGCGGCAATCCGAATTCGCCTGCTTGGCGATCAGGCCGATGTCGCCGGCGCGCTTTTCGCGGCCGTCGTCATCGACGATCGTCATCCGGTAGCCCGGCGCCGGCAGGCCCATCGAGCCCGGCTTCACCGTCATGTCGATCGCATTGTGATTGCCGATCGGCAGCGCGTATTCGGTGGCGCCGAAGTGGTCCATCGGCGTCAGGCCCCAGATGCGCTGGAAGGATTCGACCACCTTGGAATTGAGAGGCTCGCCGCAGCTCGAGATCGCTCGCAGCTTGATCCGCCGCGCCTTCAATTCGGCCTCGTCGAGAACCAGCACGCCGCGAAGCAGCGTCGGCGTGGTCGCGAGGTTGGTGACGCCGCAGCGCTCCAGGATCGACAGGAACACCTCAGGCGTTGGATTGGACTCGACCGTGACCACGGTGCAGCCGATCGCCAGCGCCCCGAGATAGCAGACGAAGCCGTAGCCCCATCCGGGATCGCCGGTCGGCCACAGCACATCGTCGGACCGCAGGTCGAGGCCATAGGTGATGTAGGGCGAGATTGCTGCGAGGAAGTTCACGGCGATCGCGCCGCCCTTCGGCTGCCCGGTCGACCCGGAGGTGTAGATCAGCGCCGCCGGATCGTCGCGGTCGCGCAAGATGGAGGCGAACTTGTTCGATTGTTTCGCCAATTCCGGCGCCATGTCGATCCAGCCGCTTCGCAGCACATGCCCCGGCTGCCCCGCGCAGAGCACGATGGCCGCAGTGTCCACGGGGATCTGCGCTGCGACGGCAGAGTGGGTCACCAGCACCTTGGCGCCGCAATGGTCGAGCCGGAACTTGACCGCCTCAGCGGCAAAGCCGGTGAAGACCGGCACATAGATCGCTCCGGCCTTCAACGTCCCCAGGATCGCGACGACGACATCGGGACCGCGCGGCATCAGGCCGGCGACGCGGTCGCCGGGGGCGACGCCGAGCGTCTGCAGCAGGTTCGCAAAGCGATTGCTGGCCTCCGACAACTCACGATAACTAAGGTGGCTCTCGTTACCGGCTGCATCCACGGCAATCAGCGCGACGCGCTGACTGTCGATGTGTCGATCGACGATGGAATGGCCGAGCGAAACCGGCTCGCTGTCGCTCCAGCCGAGCGCCGCGCGGACCTTGCTCCAGTCGAAATTGGCGACCGCATCCTGATAGCTCTCAGCTGACATGGGAATTCCCTTGCGCGCCGCCTGGCCTGCACAGCAGCAGGTAGCGATGATGACCGCTCAGGACGGCCTCACCGGCGCCGTTGACGAGGTCGATGTCGAACTGCACCACCGCAGCGTCTGCGCCAGCCTTGCGTTCGATCGAGGAGATCGTGTAGCGGCACGTCAGCACGTCGCCGACAAACACGGGCTTCAGGAATCTGCAATCCTGCCCAAGGAAGGCGACCATGCAATCGGCAAAGCGGCGCGAGCTGTCGGTGGAACCGAATGCGGACATCGACATCACCAGCAGCCCATGCGCCAGCCGCTTGCCGAACCGCGTTTTCGCGGCATAGGCGTTGTCGTAATGAATCGGATGGTGATCGCCGGTGAGGTCGGCGAACGCCTTGAAGGCGGCGTCGCCGATCTCATGCGGTTCGCCGACGAATGTCTGACCGACGGTCAGATCATCGGCGAACAATTGAGAGGCTGAATCGTGGCTCACTTCGCAGCCTCGCCTTCCGCGCTCACGACCAGCGGCAGGAGCTTCCGGCCGAGGTCGGACTGGATCTCGACGATCTTGGCTGCCTGATTGCCCTCGCGCTGCGTGGCGCTGAACGTCGTCGGCAGCGTCAGATCGGTCTCGAAAGCCTTCAGCGTTTCAAGCGCCTTGATGAAGCCCTCCTGGGTCGGGGTGGCTCCGGCGCGTTTCAGGCCCTCGATAAACACTTGTGCGCCGCCATAGCCGAGCACATCGCCGAGGTCCGGGCGGCCTTGACGGGCGAGATCGGGAAAACGCTGCTCGAAGGCGGCGCGGAATTTCACCGCGGCAGGATCATTGCTTTCCGGTAGCACCTTGAGTGTGACGATGTTCTGTGTGCCCGCGGCCGCCGGGCCCACGATTTCCGGATATTTGCGGCTGCCGGCGGAATTGGCGCCCATCACCGTGGCCTTAAGCCCGAGCTGCTTGGCCTGCCGCGTGATGATCGCAGACGGGTTGGGATAACCATAGACGATCAGCACGTCGGGCGCGGCCTGATTGATGCGCGAGAGCTGTGACGTGAAATCGGTATCGGCAATATTGAAGGCCTCATCTGCGACGAGGCCGATCTTGCGCTCGTTCAGGCGCGCAGCGACGCTTTCGCCGCCGCGCTTGCCGTATTCGTCCGACTGCCGGATCAGCGCGATCTTTTTCGCCTTCAGGTGGTCTACGACGTAATTGGCGATCGCGGTTCCCTGCTGCCGGTCGTTCATCGGACCGGTGCGGAACACCACCGGGATCGGCGGTTCGGTGACGGCGGGCGTGGAAAAGACCGAAATGAAGGTCGGCGTCTTGGACTGCTTGAAGGTCGGCACCAAGGCCTGACCGACAGCGCTGGCGGCCGGGCCGAACACGGCGAACACCTGCTCCTGATCGACGAGTTTCTTGTAGGCGGCAATTCCCTTGGGCGGCGAGGACTCGTCGTCGAGCGACACCCACTCGATCTTGCGGCCGTTGACGCCGCCGGCGGCGTTGGCTTCCTCGAAGGCGATGGTGGCGCCGGCCAGATTGCCGGTTCCGAACACGGCCAGCGGACCGGTGAGGCTGCCCAGCACGCCGATCTTGATCGACTTCTGCGCGACGCCCGGCTCGGCGGCGTAGGCCATGCCGGCCACGGAAAGCAGCGCGAGGCTGCAGGCGGCGAAGACAGCGCCCTTCAGGACGCGACGCTTGTTGGTCGTGACGCTCATTGGGTTCCTCCAGTTTCCGATAATTGGAATTATTTCTTGATTATCGTAAATGCTATGGCTAGGATTTTGCGAAGTCAATCCGACAGGGCGGGCAAAGAATGACAAAAAAATCGGCAGAGCCGTCAGACGACTCGCCGCTGGAGCGCTATTTCAAGTTGCTTGAAGCGGTGGCGATCTCCGGCGATGGCGCCAGCCTCACAGAGATCGCAGAAAAATCTAATTTACCGCTCGGCACTGCCCACCGGCTGCTGCAGAACCTGCTGCGCGCCGGGCTGCTCACCAACAATGACGGCCGCCGCAAGGACTATCAGCTCGGTGAGCGACTGCTGCGGCTGCTTCACGCCGGGACTGCTTCCGCGCGGCTGGCGATCGCGGTGCAGCCGATCCTCGATCAGCTCGCCAATCAGTTCGAAGAGACTTGCTATCTCGCCCGTCTGGTTGGCGAGCAGGTTGTGTCGGTGGCTTGGGCAGCGCCTAACGGTGGACTGCGCGGCCACGTCGTTCCTGGCCACATCCTAGCACCGCATGTCGCCGCCTCGGCCAAGGCGATCCTGGCGTTTCAATCTGACGCGGTAATCGGGCGCATGCTATCGGAGCCGCTGCCGCGACTCACGCCGGAAACCAAAGTGGCGCGCGCCGATGTGGAACGTGACTACGCGCAAGTCCGCGACAACAGGTTCGCTACGTGCTGGAATGAGATGGAGGTCGGCTTCGGCGCAATCGCGGTGCCGATCCCGATTCCGGACGTCGGCGTCATCTACAGCGTCGGCACGGCGGGTTTTACAGAACGGCTGAGCCGGAGACCTGTCGGTGAATTCGTCGCTCAACTGCAAAAGGCCGTCGAACCGCTTGCGCGCGCGCTGCGGGATCCCTCTGAGCAGAAATAACGAACCTCGCGGGCGCCGGTAGCGTCGCCAACGTCTGCCCGTGGCGCTTCTCGGCCCGTGTTGGCTCAAATGCTAAATAAGAAATGCGGCCGCTGAGCAGGTCAGGGGGCGGGCACCAAAGTAAACGCTGAACTAAATCAGCGACTGAGATACGAAATATTAACCAATATGTGAGTTTGCGCTCCCGTTGTTGAGAAAGCGTGTTATCAGTATTGCAGCTGCGGAAAGCGTAGCGGCCAGCGCGAAGGGATCCTACCCCCTCCGCGCCGACCTAACCACCAACTGATCTGAGGTCAGCAAATGGCTAAGAACGCCAATAGCACTTCCATTTCCATCGTCAATGACGCCGGCAAGCCGCGCGCGCGCAAGATGCAGATCTATTGGGGCGGCACTCCCGGCCTCAAAGCCCTTGCCAAGCGCGGCGGCCATCCGCTGATGAAGGTCGGCTGCGACGTCGAGGTGACCCCGCAGAAGCGGATGACCTTCCTGTCGGCGGCGGGCTACGGCGCGTTCCGGCGCGACCTTTTCGAGCCGTCGGCGTTCTACGAGGATGACGGGTACTCGAAGTGGGCGGTGATGGACAACTACGCGAGTGATTTCGCTAACATTCCGCTTGACCCGCATGTGAAGATCGAGAATGGCGTTTTCGAGATCGAACTTCCCGATGGCGTCGATCCTCGCGCGGTCGATGGGGCCATGCGCACGGAGCTTGCCGATTTGGCCATCCACCATTGGTGCGGCACGCTCGACGGCGCGGCTTTCTGTCACAAGGCTGAGATTCTCGCCGACGATCTGAAGCGCTACAGCTTCGCCCCGAAGACTGGCAAGTATGTGCCGGTGATGGAAATCTACGCCTTGCATCCGCGCCGCGATCGCGAACTGTTCGCGCGGATTTTGGCCAAGGCGATCGCCTGGGCCCGGAAGGCCGCTCACTAAGCCTCTGGCCCCGACGTTGATGTGGGCCGCAGCAAGCTGCGGCCCCTTCTGTTTTGGCGCTCGACAGCTCGACCAACTGGCGCCGCGTTGACCGGGCTGCCGTTATTCCGAGGATTTCTTGGGCTGGCCGCACTCTGGGCGGTCTCCGCCGGCGTTCAAGTCATCGGGCGGATCGACCTCAGCGATGTTGCCGGCCTCGCTCAGCGCATTGGCGGTGGCAGCCGGCGTGCGCGGCGCCGGCCATGCCGGACGCGGAGTAACCATCGGTTGACGCTCAAAGTCCGAAGGCCTGGGCAAAGGTTTGACCACCGCGATGGGATTATCGTGCAGGGAGGCGGTCGCCGCTGCGTTCTCCCCTTCAATCCGGCCGGGTTCATATGCCGGCTCAGCGGCATTGGTCGGACGTGTCGGGCTGCGCGCTTCCTTCCAGCCCTGCTTGGCGGCCTGCCGTTCCTTGGCCCATTGGTCGAGATCGCTCTTGTAGCTGCGATGAATCCAGACCGTCGCGCGGCTGAGTCCGCGGGCGGCCTTCTCGTGACGATGGGCCTTTTGAGCCTCGCGCTGCTTGGCCTGCCGCTCTTCCGCCTTGGCCTTGAACTGACGCAGGCTCGCGAGCTCGGCCTGGTCGTCACTGTCTTTCGGTCTGCCCATTGCTCTAATCCTCCAGTTTCATGGATCGATAAATCGCAGCGGCTGCACGCAGTGACGTCAAGATGACGTTGATAAAATTTTCGACGGCGTTCGTGATGGCGTTGTTGATACAACGGCTGTCCAAGATGGACGTTCATTGCCGTTGTTGAATCAACGGCACGATGAGGATGCCGTTGTTGTCGGTGAAAATATGCCGTTGTTGCAAGGTGGGCTGAACGTCCAATAAACAAATTGAATCGATGGTTTCGTCCGGCGAAAATGGTGAGGGCGCACTTATGGATTGCTTCGCAATCCTCGTGCGTCAACCCGATGTTGGTCAACGGAATGCTCTCCGATGGCGATATACAGCCTCAGTATGGTGTCTGTGGGGCGATCAACGCACGCACCCAATACGGCCAGTGCGCACGTTCGCTACATCACGAGGCGCTCGGCGGCCGTTCATGTCGGCGGCGCGAGGATGCCACTGCCGCGCATTGGCGGCGGCAGCGGAGCCGCTCACCGTTGGCTCGATGACCAGGAGCAGGCCGACCGGATCAATGCGCGCGTGGTTACGAAGATCGTCATCGCGTTGCCGCATGAGCTCACGACGGCCGATCATATCGTCCTGATGGATGCGTTCTGCCAAACCCTGACACTGGGACGGGCGTCTTACCTCTATGCGATCCATCGTCCATCGGCCGATGGCGACCAGCGCAATGCGCATGCTCACGTCGTCATTCGCGATCGCGATATTGAGACCGGACGAGCGGTCATCGGGATGAGCAACAAGGGAAGCACGGACCTCGTGCGTGAGCACTGGGAAAATTTTGCGAACAATGCTCTTGTCGCCAAAGGCGTCGAGGCGCGCATCGACCGTCGCTCCAATGTCGCGCGCGGGTTGGACGCGAGCCCGACCATCCATGTCGGGCCAAAGGCAATGCGTTGCGCGCGGAAGGGCTTGCAGCCGCGTAGCGCTGCGCAGGCCGATAGACGCGGCCGGAATATCGATTGGGTTGAGATCGACCAGGGTCGTTCACGGGTGCAATACAACAAGGACATTGCGGCAGAGAACGCCGCCCGCATGCGCCAGGCGTCAGGCAACAAGGCGATGTCGGAGGCGAACGCACAGGCAACGGCATCGGAAGTCGGTCGGAACGACAATGCGGTGGCCGCGACGGCTGCTGCGCCCATGCGCGACGACAACAAAGCGTTCACGCGCGACATTCAGACGGCGGAATTGACCGCTACGCGCGACGCTTCGTCGGCCGGCGCGCCGATCATCGAACCCTCGCGCGTCGGCAAGGATGTCGACGCGCCGATCGACCCGCGGCCGCCGCAAGAGTCGCTCGCCGCGGCTCTTGCGGTGGGGTTGCACTTGAATCGTCAGCCGGAAAACGCGCCAGCGGCGGCGCCTGCCGTCATCAATCACGTCGACATGGTGGTGCGGGCATTGGACGGCTTAGGGGATGGCCGTGACGTTGTCGTCGCTTCGCCGGCGAGCGTTGGCCATGGCGATGCCGTCGACGGCAGGGCGGGTGCGGACAGGCGGGCGCAGGAAGCGCCAAGCGGCGTTGCTCTCAGCGGGCAGGGCGAAACAGCGCCAGCGCGATCGACGGTCAAGGGGGAGAGCGCAACGTCGAATAGGCTCGCGGATGGCGAGGGCGCAGCGACGACGCGCAATGACGCCGGAACGGCAACCGATGACGTTGGTGCGGCCGGCACGACGCCGTCTGTTGCTGACATGCGGCCGCATACAGACACGGCCGCCGCGCGCCTTGTGATCGGCGCGCCTGAACCCGTTCGCGTCTGGCTGCGGCTTCTGGTCGTCGCCACGACGAAGTCGTGGCTCGCGGACGCGATCGCGCTTGGCCAGTTTCTGCGTGCGAAATTCCATGAGCGATATGATCAGGTCGCTGCCTTCGTCGCGCGGTATCACTTTGGCGAGGCCGAAAGAAATCCGACGATTGATGAGGCCGTCGGTATCCTCCGGAAGGGGCGCGCGTGGCCGCCGATCGAAGACATCGATCTCGACGCCCTGCGCCGGCACGGTGCAGTGAATGTCGCGAAGATGCTGCAGGACGAGATCTCAGCCTTTGAAGAACGTCGGCGTCGACGGTTGGAGGACGAACAGCGGCAACTAGTCGCCTGGAGGCTCAGGGAAGCGGCGGAGGCGCAGCTTCGAAAAATCCCCGAGAAGGCAGGCCCGTTGCTGAAATGTGCAAGGTGGGCGCTCAGTCTCGGGTATCCAAAGGACGCGTCGTGCATCGCCGACGAAATCAAGCGGCGTCATGCCTATGACGCGCCTGTCGTTCTGGCCTATCTCCAAACCCTGCCGGCGTTGCGACGCGCCGACTTGCCTGAGGATGTTGGCGCCGGGCTCGCGCCGCTATTTGCGATCGCGACGCCGAAGCCCACCCCGCAGCTTGCCGACTTCATGGACAAGATCGGCGCCCGACAATTCGCCGACGCCATTCGCGGTCGATCGCGCCCCGGGCCAGAAAGGTCGGGGGTGGAGCGGTAGGTGGGGCGAATGACGGATGTGAGTCTTGGGGTGTCGTGGGCTGCCTCGCTATGCCATTCGGCGTCTCTTGACTAATTTTATTTTTATAACAAATATAGCAAACATGACAAATACACAAACCGTCGCCGCCACGCTTCGCGCCATCCGCGCCAAGCTCGATCTCACCCAGGAACAGCTCGCCGACCGATTGGGCGTGTCCTTCGCGACCGTGAATCGATGGGAAGGAGGTTCCAACATGCCGCAGAAAGCCGCAAGGCAGGTTATTTCCGCGCTCGCCGAAGAGGCGGGCGTCGAGGCGCTGGAGGCCGATGGCGAGGCGCCCGAGCCCGCAGCAGCGGCGGTGACGCGTAGGAGGCGGGGCGCCGCGGCGGCGCCGTCCACCAAGCCGATGGAGCAGATGCTTTGGGATGCGGCCTGCTCGATTCGTGGCGAGAAGGATGCGGCCAAGTTCAAGGACTACCTGCTGCCGCTGCTGTTTCTGAAGCGCCTGTCCGATGTCTTCGACGATGAGATTGCGCGCCTGTCGGAGGAGTATGGCGACCGCGGTGTGGCATTGGAAATCGCCGAAAGCGATCATTCCCTGCTGCGTTTCTATCTGCCGCCTGAGGCGCGTTGGGGCGTCATCAGCGGGCGCGAAACCTGTGAATGGCCGCTCGACGACAAGGGCGAGAGCACCAAGCCGAAGGACATCGGCGAGCACCTGACCAAGGCGGTGCGCGCCGTGGTCAAGCAGAACCCGGCGCTGTCGGGCGTCATCGACGCGGTCGATTTCGCCGCCGAGCGCAATGGCGAGCGGGATGTCAATCCCGCCAAGTTGCGCGGCGTGATCGAGACCTTCTCGGACGCCCGTTATCGGCTCGGTCTTGCCGATGTGCAGCCGGATTTCCTCGGCCGCGCCTATGAATATCTGTTGCGGAAATTCGCCGAAGGCTCGGGGCAGAGCGCGGGCGAGTTCTTCACGCCCACCGAAGTCGGCTTCCTGATGGCGCATATCATGCGGCCCCGGCCTGGCGAGGATTGCCATGATTATGCCTGCGGATCGGCGGGCCTGTTGGTGAAGCTGCAACTTGTCGCACGGGAACTGGACCCCACCAGCAAAGTGCCGCTCAAGCTCACCGGCCAGGAGCTGCAGGCCGAGAGCTACGCCGTGGCGCAGATGAACGGCATCATCCACGACATGGAAATCGAAATCGCCCGCGGCGATACGATGATCAATCCGAAGTTCCGCACGGCGGACGGCAAGGTGAAAACGCATGACGTCGTCGTCGCCAACCCGATGTGGAATCAGCCGTTCAACCCCGATATTTTTAAGGACGATCCTTTCGACCGTTTCCGCACTTCCGGCGGAATTTCCACGGGAAAGGGCGATTGGGCCTGGCTTCAGCACACATTGGCCTGCCTCGGCGATCATGGCCGCGCCGCCGTGGTGCTCGACACTGGCGCGGTGACGCGAGGCTCGGGCAGTAAGAACGAGGACAAGGAGCGCAACATCCGCAAATGGTTCGTCGATCATGACCTGATCGACGGGGTTATCCTGCTGCCCGACAACCTGTTCTACAACACCACCGCCGCCGGCGTGATCGTGGTGCTGAACAAGCGCAAGCCGGCGGCGCGCAAAGACAAGATCGTGCTTCTCAACGCCAGCAAGCGGCTGAAGAAGGGCAAGCCCAAGAACTACATCCCGGAGGATGACATCCGCCCGATCGCGACTGCCTATCTGAAAGGCGAACCAGTGGACGGCGAAGTCGCAGTGATCACCCGGGCGCAGGCCGCGGAAGCGGACTACAACCTGAGCCCCGGCCGTTGGGTCGGACAGAACGATGCGGCCGAGCAACGCGCGATCAAGGATATCGTCGCCGATCTGCTCAGCCTTGATGATGAGACGCGCCTGATCGACGAGTCGCTGGCGAAGATGCTGGTGCGTCTATGATCAACGCCGCCTGGCCCCTGCGCCCATTGGGCGAACTCTTCGATATCGGCTCCGGCAAGACGATGTCTGCCGCCGGAAGAGCCGGCGAAAAGAAGACTCCCTTCCTGCGAACGTCAAACGTGTTGTGGGACGAGATCGATCTATCGACCGTCGACGAAATGGCGATCCCGCAGCACGAGCTTTCCGAGAAACTCGTAGCCCCCGGCGACTTGCTCGTCTGCGAAGGCGGAGAAATCGGGCGGGCGGCGATATGGAACGGCGAAGTCGCCACCATGTCGTTCCAGAACCATTTGCATCGACTTAGGCCGAAGCAGAAGAACATCGTTCCGCGTTTCTATGTCTATTTCCTGCAATCCGGCTTCACGCAACTCGGCATCTTCGAGGGGGCGGGAAACAAGACGACGATACCGAACCTGTCGCGCAACAGGCTGGCTGCACTCGATGTGCCGCAGCCCTGCTTCGAGGAGCAACGCGATATCACGTCAGCCTTGGCGCGCGTGCGGCAGGCCATGAAGCTGCACGACAAGAGCCTAGAGGTCGCCCAAGACCTCAAGCGCGCGGCAATGCGGGCGCTGTTCACGAAGGGCCTGCGCGGCGAGGCGCAGAAGGACACCGAGATCGGCCCGATGCCGGCGAGTTGGGAGGTCGTTCCCCTTGGTTCGCTCGGGCGAGTGGGAAACGGGTCAACGCCGAAAAAAAGCGTTCGCGAGTATTGGGAAAGCGGCACTTTTCCGTGGCTGACGAGCGCAAAGGTCTATGATCGGGATATTGTAGCGGCGGATCAGTTCGTGACGGCGGTAGCGCTGCGTGAGTGCCATCTCCCCATTATTGAGCCTGGTGCAATCTTGATTGCCATCACCGGCCAAGGAAAGACTCTCGGGCACTGCGCCGTACTGCGCGCGCGAGCTACGATCAATCAACACGTCGCCTACATCGCGACTGACTTGGAACAGGCTGAACCCTCGTTCGTCCGGGGTTACCTCGAAACGCAGTATGACTATTTCCGCCAAGTCGGCGCTGGAGGCGGGAGCACGAAGGGAGCACTTACTTGCGCTTTCCTGCGCGATGTTCCGATCCCGCTTCCTGCGACGTTGGGCGAACAGCGCGAGATCATCGCCATCCTCGATGCCATCGATCGCAAGATCGATCTGCACAAGCGCAAGCGCGCGGTGCTCGACGAGCTTTTCAAAGCCCTGCTGCACAAGCTGATGACGGGCGAAATCCGCGTCGCCGACCTTGACCTGTCGGCGCTCAGCACATCGAACATTGCGGAGTCTGCGGCATGACCGAGATCACCAAAGATCATGTGGAATGGGCGGTTATCGGCCGCCTGCGGCTCATGCTCGAGGAGCCCCCGCATCAGACCTTCAACGTGACCCAGACTTACGCTCTCTTCACGTCAATCCTGTGCTGGGTGATGCAGCGCATCCGGATCAAGACGAGTGACATTTTCACGAAGGAGGACAAGATCGCGCATGATCTCTTCAAGAAATTGGAGGACGCCCCGATCGATGCCGATCCATGGCGCATTGTAAGCGCGCAGGCCGAACGGATCGAACGCATCAGAGCGAAGGCCGTTCGTGTTCCGGCGCCGCAGGGGTTCGAGGAGCGTACTGCCGCAAGGTTTCTCATCAATCTTCGAGACGCCACCGCCCACGGTGATGCGCGGAAAGTCGAACCGTTCAATATCGGAGGCAATCTCGTCGGCTTCACCTTCTCCTGCACCGAACTTAAAGATCGAAAAGTATCTTGGGACGGAAAAATCACGCTCCTCGAAGCCGATATGCGCCGGATCGGAATACAGCTTGCAAAGCTTTATTGCGACGCCATTCGGCACAGTGAGGCCCACCGACGCGATGACAACTTCGGAAGCGACGCTGCTTCGGTCAAAGAGGTGGCGGCATGAGCAGTCCGATCAAAATCTCGGAAGCAGGCACCGTTCAGTTTCCGATGGTCAAGCACGCCGCGGAAATTGGTTGGACGCCCATCGGTCCGGACGTCGCCAAGCAGAAGCGTGGCGGCGAAGCGGGGATGCTCTTGCGCGACGAGCTGGAGGCGAAGCTCGCCCAGTTCAATGGCTGGATGAGCAAGGACGCCATCCGTTCGGTGATCGAGACGCTCGACGCCTTGCCGCCGACCATCGAGGGCAATCGCGAGATGCTGTCCTGGCTGCGCGGCGAGCGGCAATGGTATGACGAAGATGAGAAGCGCCACCGCCGGGTGGCGCTGATCGACTTCGAGCACACCGACGCCAACGCCTTTCACGTCTCCTGGGAATGGGCGCTCAAGCCGCCGGCCCGCAAGGGCAACCGCGCCGATTTAATGTTCCTCGTCAACGGCGTGCCGGTCTGCATCGTCGAGCACAAGAACCCGAAGGACGGCGACGCCATCGAGCGCGCCATCAAGCAGTTGCGCCGCTATGAGATCGAGACGCCGGAGCTGATCAGCTCGCCGCAGCTCTTCAACGTCACGCATGTCTTGGATTACTGGTATGGCGTCACCTGGAACGCCAATCGCCGTTTCCTCGCCCGCTGGAAACAGGCGCCGGACGAGGCCTATCGCTTCGCCGTGCAGGCGTTCTTCGAGCGCACCGACTTTCTGCGCACGCTACAGCATTGGATTTTGTTCTACGTCGAGGACAGCGAGACCAGAAAGTCGATTTTGCGCCAGCATCAGCGCCGCGCCATCGACACGGTGATCGAGCGCTGCGCCGACCCGACGAAGGATCGCGGCCTCGTCTGGCACACGCAGGGCTCGGGCAAGACCTTCACCCTGCTCACGGCGGCGCGGCTGATCCTGGAGCAGAAGGAGCGCTTCAAGAACGCCACGGTGATCCTGGTCGTCGACCGCACCGAGCTTGAAGGCCAGATGAAGGGCTGGGTCGAGAAGCTGCTCGGCGAGATGCAGAAGCAGGACATCGCCACCTGGCGCGCCAACACGAAGGCGCAGCTTCAGGATTTTCTTGCCAGCGACAAGCGAGGCCTAATCCTGTCGATGATTCACAAGTTCGAGGGCATCGACAAGGACAGCAACCGCCGCGACAACATCTATGTCTTCATCGACGAGGCGCACCGCTCGGTCGCCAAGGATCTCGGCACCTATCTGATGGCCTCGGTGCCGAACGCGACGATCATCGGCTTCACCGGCACGCCCATCGCCAAGACAGAACAGGGCGCGGGCACGTTCAAGATCTTCGGCAAGGACGACGAGAAGGGCTATCTCGACAAATATTCCATCGCAGAGTCGATCGAGGACGAGACGACGCTGCCGATCAAGCACGTCATGGCGCCGAGCACCATGACCGTGCCGGCCGAACGGCTCGACAAGGAATTCTTCGAGCTGGCCGAGGCCGAGGGCGTCACCGACATCGATGAACTCAACAAGGCGCTCGATCGGGCTGTGGGCCTGCGCACCTTCCTCACCGCCGACGTCCGCATCAAACAGGTGGCGGCTTTCGTCGCTGAGCACTTCAAGGAGAACGTGCTTCCGCTGGGTTACAAGGCGTTTCTGGTCGGCGTGAACCGCGAGGCCTGCGCCAAGTACAAGCGCGCCCTCGACAAGCTGCTGCCGCCCGAGTGGAGCGAGCCGATCTACACCGAGAGCGCGAATGACGTCGTTGATCGCCCGCTGGTGGCCGAATTGCAGGTCAGCGACGAGCGCGAGGCGGATGTCCGCCTGCTGTTCAAGAAGGCGGACAAGGACCCTAAAATCCTGATCGTCACCGACAAGCTGTTGACCGGCTACGACGCCCCGCTGCTGTATTGCCTCTACCTCGACAAGCCGATGCGCGACCATGTGTTGTTGCAAGCGGTGGCGCGGGTCAACCGCCCCTATGTCGATCCGCAGGGCATCCAGAAGCGCGTCGGCCTCGTGGTCGATTTCGTCGGCGTGCTGCGGGAGTTGAAGAAGGCGCTCAAGTTTGATTCGTCCGACGTGAGCGGCGTCATCGAAGACCTCGACCTGCTGCTGAAGGATTTTCTGGAAAAGATCGCCAAGGCCGAGACGGACTATCTCGATGCCGGGGAGGGCGGTGACGCGGACGAGCGGCTGGAGCGCATCGTCTATGGTCGCTTCCTCGAACCCGAGCCGCGCAAGGCGTTCTTCGAGGCCTACAAGGACATCGAGGCGCTTTGGGAAATCCTGTCGCCGTCGCCCGAGCTGCGCGACCATATTGCCACCTTCAAGCGTCTGGCGCAGCTCTACGCCGCCGTGCGTAACGCCTATGCCGATAAGGTCGGCTTCGTCGCGGATCTCGCGTACAAGACCAAGCGCCTGGTGGAAGAGAGCGCCACGCAGAGCGGCCTCGGCACACTCACCAAGAGCGTCACGTTCGATCTGAAGACGCTGGAAGCGCTTCGCGACGAGAAGGGCAGCGACGAAGGCAAAGTGCTGAACCTCGTCCGTGGGCTTCAGCACGAGATCGACGAGGACGCGACCGCCGCGCCAATTCTGCAGCCGCTCAAGGATCGCGCCGAGCGCATCCTGAAGGATATGGAAAGCCGGAAGACGACCGGCCTCGCCGCCATGGACCTTCTGGCGGCGCTTGCTGCCGAAAAGGACGCCGCGGCGAAAGCGGCGAAGGAGACGGGACTTTCGCCGAAAGCCTTCGGCATCTTCTGGGCTCTCAAGGATGACGAGGCCCTGCAGAAGGGCGGCGTCTTACCCTTGGACCTCGCCAAGGAGACCGAAAAGCTGATGGAGCGCTTCCCTAATGCCCCGGTCAATGCCGAGGAGAAGCGCCATCTCAGGTCGGCGCTCTACCGCCCGCTTCTTCGCGTAGACCGCGATGCCTGCACGAAGATCGTCGACCTGATCGTCGAGATTGCGACGCGATGAGGTTGCCGATGGAGGCCAGCTTCACGCCCGCGATGCGTCTGAAGCGACGAGTCGATTCGTGGACCGTTCGGCTGCGCGTCATGCCTCGCGTGGTGCGCGTCCAAAAGATGACGAGAAAATGGGGGTCGTGCTCAACGTCCGGGATCATCACGCTGGCGCTCGATCTCGATGAGCAGCCTGTTGCTTTCCAGGACTTCGTTATAGCCCATGAACTTTTGCATCTCAGGGTGCCGAACCATGGCAAGCTGTTCAAAGCTCTCATGACGACCCATGTGCCGAAATGGCGGGAGCAGGACGTCCTTCGTAATCCGAAGAAGAGATCACGAGGGCGCAGCGTTTGAGACTGGTGAGCGGCCAAAGCCTGCGGTGATTGCGCCATTGCGATTTGTGCTACGCGCCTGTAGCTTCGGGCTGTGTCCGGCATTCGCGCCGCTCTGTAAAATCAGCCAGTTGCGCGCGGTGGTCTGGTCAGGTGGCGCTCATCCCGCCCGAGCTTGACCAAAACGCTGAGCTTGTTTTTTTGCGGTCGAACCGTTCATCTTAATCGAATCAGCTCTTCGTTCGCGGGCGCCGCGCCGCTGCTCGCGCTTGCGCCGCGAGGCTTGGAGCTAAAGTCTCAGCTGCTGAAGCGAGTGTCCGCCCCAGCGCGACCCTCGCATGCCGACCGTCGAACTTTTTGAGATCGACATGCGCGGCGGCATCAAGGCCAATGCGGCGGTTCCGCCGCGATCGATTGATCGCGCCGGCGTAGATAGTACGTTCGGCCAGATAACGCTCGACTGCGGCGCGGTCGAACCGCACCGCGCTGCCGAGCACAGTGCGCGGGCACCCATCGTGCTCCAGCGAGTATGTGTGCC
>ERZ1645187.1722-NODE-1722-length-19876-cov-10.722920_pt1 | contig 19876 bp, 21 predicted proteins | sample MGYA00575352_ERZ1645187 | MGnify/ENA primary metagenome ERZ1645187 (study PRJEB40837, sample SAMN11349314) | freshwater sediment metagenome | isolation source: river sediment | host: Sediment | place: India: Wazaribad , New Delhi | collected 2017-02-21 ... | reverse complement strand
CAACCTGAAATTTGGATTAAAATACAGCTAATTTTTAGCAGCAAAATTTAACCGAAAACGTTCATCCGTTATGCTGTCATTCTTGTTTTACAGCTCTAAATATTATTAAAGTTTAATACGATCGGTATGGAGAAAGCGAAATTTCATAGTTTAAAGACGATGCTAAAAATGATTGGGGACGATCCGCAATCTGATGGCTTACATGTTTCCGTAAACAAAGAAATGGTTAAGGACATGCCATTCTCGTATCCATTTTATTCAGATAACCATGCAATATTTCTCATCCTAAGCGGAGAACTTCGAATTAAGGTGAATATGATCACCTATTCCGTTTTCGCGAATGAGATGATCATGATCTCGGCCAAATCGATTATTCAGATTGAGCAAGTTGTCGGGCCGCTGAAGTACTGCGGAATAGCCTATACCGATGACTTTGCACTAAAGAATGTGATTAGCCCGAATGATAAAAATGTATTTCGGCTTATTGCCCTGAAAGTAAAACCAATTCTCGAATTGACAGCCAAAGAGAAGGATACCTTTTATCATTTGATCGAAAGGCTGTATGAGCTAAACTCAGATTTGGACACGCACTTTCAGGCAGAGCGCATTGCGTATTGTTTTAACTTACTTTCCTACGAAGCATTAGCCGTATTTTTAAATACAAAAAAACGAGTTGATTTAAAAAGTTCCCGAAAAAAGGAACTGGCACTGCAATTTTTTAACCAGTTAGCCTTGCATGTCAAAAAGGAGAGAAGTGTCCGGTTTTACGCCGACCTCTTATCGGTCACTCCGGATTACCTGACTAAAGTCTTGCAAGAAGTCGCCGGAATGACTGCCCGTGATATCATCGAAGAATCGGTTGTGATGGAAGCCCGCACATTACTGGAAAATACAACGATGAGTGTTAGTCAGATTTCCGATTATTTACGATTTAGTGATCAGTCGTTTTTTGGCAAATTTTTCAAACGGAAAATGGAAATATCGCCACATGCTTATCGCAATCAACGAATCTGATTATGTAATAAGAGCACTGAATTTTCCAGTACTTGAACAGGATAAAAACAAAGCAGGGGAACCAAAATAACTGATGATTTTCTGAATGTTCTTTTTTATACCGGTTTTGAACCAAAATTGCCCGTAAACAGACCTTTGCGTTAACAGTATATTTGGCGAGATTTGAATAGTATAATCAACAAACAAATCGAGAACATGAATCTCAATTTTATAAAATATACGATATGAAATACAATTTCAGACAAATGCAGAAAAAGCCCAAGCATTTGTGTCTCCGAAGAAGAAGACCGGTTTGGGCTAAATAAAAACAATTGTAGGAACAAAAAATAGTTTGATCCGGGCAGATTAGCCTGAATCACTCAAATTTGCCGGATTCAGAACATAAAATCAGTTTAAGTGCGGTCGGTTTAACCGATCGAAGTCGATACCTCAAAGCCAGAGAAACAATGAAAAAGAGCAAAAGGCGGCCTAAAGCCGAGGTCGATCTTTTGCTTAAATCGTTCTGAATAAAACCTTATAGATCTGAGTTTGACACCTTTCATGTTTCCCGTTTTGCTTGATTCAGATATCTAAATGCAAGGTTTGCACCAATGTCCCTACAGGACATGTTTAAGATAGCCTTCGCCGGTATATGGTTCCCTCCGCACTCCCCGTGTCCGGCGGGGCTCATCTTACAGAAACTAAAACAATAAGCATCATGATTAAATCGCAAATTGGAACAAATGCCGGAAGGATCAGGCTATTCCTCGATCAACACAGAGAAAATACAATTCCCGAAATTCAGGAAGAATTAGCAATGAAAAGTCTCGATGTCCGAATGGCATTAGGATGGCTGGCACGCGAAAATAAGATCTTCTTTTATGAAGATGCAGAGTTGGAGCAGATTATCCTCCTGTATTAGAAGCCGGCGGTCGGCCCGGAATAAACCGGGCTCGGAAAATGGCAGGAATGGCAATTTTAGTTTGATTAAAACCTCCATAAATTCATCGACATGCAACAACGGATTATAAATTACGCCAGGCTGATACGTAAGGTTTTGGATGAAAAAGTAGTTCTGTCAGTTTCAGATCTCCAACTTTATATGGATATCCAGGAAAGAGAGTTGTACGCTGCGGTCGGTTGGCTGGTATGCGAAGAAAAAATTCACCTGCTTGCCGATGAAAACGACCGATGGACCATTGTGCTAATCAATTGACGAAGCCGTTGGTGTGCTGCAGGTAACTTCAAGTACGCTCACCACCCCCCTGATGTGAAGAAAACAGAGAAAACATTCAAAATTTAGGAGTCATGAAAAGCTTAACGAAAAATCTTATTCCCGAGGTAATTAATCAGGCAATTTCAAACAAAATAGTCCGTAAGCTGGCAGTCCGGCAGCTGGATAAAAAAATTCATGATTCGATCATGGAGGATCAATCCCTTCTTTTTGAAGAAGAAAAATTGGATCGTTATCACTTTGTCAGCAACGTGGTTAAACAAGTTAGTAATATTCCGAATCGACTAAAAACAGATTGGGTTTACTCGCCGGTAATGCCGGCATGATCTGCAAACGGACAGAAAGGAAAGTAATGGAAAAAGAAAGAAAGGATAGCAGAACAATGGAAACATCATATGTTGTACAGGATTACAAACTAATCGATATCCCCGAAAATTTAATAGAGGTCATGAACACATTCCTGAAAACGGAAAACCTCTATCGGGCAGCAACAAGAGTGATCCAGGCAAGGCTCGAAAACCTAAACGATGATTTCGCCCACAATGGGCAGCATAACCCGATTCATCAGATACGGACACGGGTGAAAGCGCCGCTCAGCATTATCGAAAAATTAATCCGCAAAGGATACGAACCCACCATCCGCTCAGCCAGGCTTTATTTAACCGATATCGCCGGGGTTCGGGTCATTTGTTCATACATCGAAGATATCTACCTGATTGCCAAAATACTTACTTCAGATGAAGATATAAAAGTTGTTCGTATCTCGGACTATATCAAAGAGCCAAAGCCGAATGGTTATCGCAGTTATCACCTGATTGTTGCGATTCCGGTCTTTCTGTCAACTGGTGTCGAATACGTGAATGTTGAGATCCAGCTAAGAACGATAGCGATGGATTTTTGGGCGTCTTTGGAACACCATTTGAATTATAAACAGGTTAGCAGGAAAAACCAAAAAATTGCGCAAGAATTAAAAGATTGCGCCCAAATTATTGCCGAGACTGATTTGCGGATGCAACGCCTCTATAATCAGTCGAAATTTGAAGAATAAACAAGGATACATGTGAAATATTTAACTTATGATAAAATCAATCAGGCTATAAAACAGATAAAATAAGAAAGATGAATATTCGGAATAAAGAGAGAACAGGAAATCTCATAAGCATTCAGGACTCGCTGGTGAAAGTCCGCTTTCAGGACGATGTGATTATGGGAGAAACGGCCGAGATTTCCGTTGAAGGAAAGCTACTGCAAGGCGAAGTGCTGCAGATTAGCCCGGATTTTAAAAATCCTGGTTGCGGTATTGCCGAGATGCAGGTTTTTGAAGATTTAACCGGAGCCCGGATTGGCGATGCTGTCGAGTTCAAAGGAACACCTTTGTCGGTTTTGGTTGGTCCCGGTTTGTTAACCAGTATTTGGGATGGTCTTCAAAACCCGCTGTACGAGTTGAGTGAGCAGGATCCATACCTGCGACCAGGAATGCACGCACCAGCCCTGGACGAGAAAAAGCTATGGGATTTTACGCCCGGCGTATCCGTAGGCGATGTGTTGAAAGGTGGCGATACCATTGGGTCGGTACCGGAAGGACACTTCGAACATAAAATATTAGTGCCGTTCGGAATTAAGCAATGTACGGTCAACGAAATAATCGGTAAAAAGTCAGTCAATATCACTGACGTGGTGGCGATTGTGACCGATGAGAATAATCAAAAACAGGAATTGAAATTGGCTTTCCGCCATCCGGTGAAGCAGCCAATTCCATTCAAGGAGCGTTCAATCCCGAGAAAAACGATTTCTACAGGTGTGCGGGTTATCGACCTGTTGGCGCCGGTGAGTTACGGAGGTACTGTGGGGAACCCGGGACCGTTCGGAGCCGGAAAAACAGTGATGCAACACACGCTGTGTAAATACGCTATTGCCGATGTTATTATTATGGCAGCCTGCGGTGAGCGTGCCGGTGAAGCGGTTGAGGTTTTCAAAGATTTCGCCGAGCTGGAAGATCCTTCAACCGGCGAATCACTGATGAACCGGATGTGTATTTTCGGGAATACCAGTTCCATGCCGGTAGCAGCGCGCGAGGCCAGTGTGTTTATTGCACTGACGGTGGGCGAGTATTACCGCTATCAAGGTTACAATGTAATTCTTTTGGCCGACTCCACATCAAGATGGGCACAAGCGCTCCGCGAACGTAGCGGACGTCAGGGCGATATTCCAGGCCCCGAAGCCTTCCCAATGGATATTCCGGATCAAATTAAAGGGATGTATCAACGTGCTGGTGCCGATACAGGCTCGGGGGGCTCGCTCACTTTTATCGGAACGGTATCCCCTGCGGGTGGTAACTTCCAGGAACCGGTAACACAGGCAACCATGGATGCAACCGGTGGTTTCTGGGGCTTGTCTCAGGATCGTGCCGATGCGAAAAAATACCCGGCCATTGATCCGTTAGCGTATACGACTTCAGTTTACGATAGCTTCATTCCGTGGAAAGACCGGGAACAAATTCTGTCAACCCTGCAGGAAGCCAATGGTATCGATCAAACAATCAGTACAATTGGTTTGAAAAAAGTGCCGGTTGAAAAATACATCCTGTTTCAAAAAGGACAAACCATCGACTTCTGTGTCTTGCAGCAAAATGCCTTCCACGACCTGGATGCCTGTACGCGTCCGGAGAGGTTAGCCGTGATTAACGAAGCGGTTCAAAAATTAATCAATAGTGAAGTCGCTATTCCGGATTCGGGTATGGACGACGAAGAACTGAAGGAAGTGATCCGTGCCAAATTCGATGAGCTTCGGCAGTGGTGGCGCGACTGGAACACCAGTGCTGAAACCGAAGAGCAAATCGCTGCGCTACCAAGCCATATTGACCAATTTGTATTTGAAGGAGAACCTGTTTTATGATTAAAAAAGAGATAAACAGAATCAGCGAAGTCGGGAAAGCACTGATCTCGGTAGAAGGGAATCCCGGCGTAGCGCTTAACCACGTGGTCGAGTTGCTCGACGCTGATACCAACCAAAGTCTTTCGTTCGCGAAAGCTATTAACATTAGCGAAAATTCAACGCGCTTCCAGGTATTTAACGGTACCGGAGGCCTTTCAACAAAAACCAAGCTTCGCATGCACGAGGTGCCGCTTACGGCTGGTTTTTCATACAACATGCTGGGCCGTACCTTCGACGGGATTGGCCAGGTAGCCGATAATGGCCCCGAAGTGATTTTCGAAAAACAACTGGAAACCAGTTTGGACACCCTGAACCCAACCGTGCGTTTGGTGCCTAAGCAACCGCTTTGGACGGGGATACCGATGATTGACGTGTTTAACACGCTGGTGAAGTCGCAGAAGATTCCAATTTTTGCCTCGCCAACCGAGCCGTACAACCGCTTGTTGTCGCAAATTGCGATGGGAGCACAGGCCGATGTGATCATCTTTGCCGGTATTGGTTTGAAATTCGACGAGTACCACTACTTCAAAGATCAGTTGTCGCAATCGGGAAATATCGACAAAACCATCATGTTTGTTCACCTGGCGGGTGAGTCGCAGATTAAAGGTTTGATGTTGCCGGATGTGGCCCTGAGTGTAGCCCGCGAGTTTGCCGATCAGGGTAAAGATGCCCTGGTGCTGCTGACCGACATGACCAACTGGTCGAACATTCTGCGGAACGTGGCCAACTACCAGGATATGATTCCATCACTGCAAGGATACCCGGGATCGCTGTACTCGGAGCTGGCTCGCCGCTACGAGGTGGCTGCCGATATTGAAGGCGCCGGTTCCATCACCATTATTGGAGCAACCACGCTCGAGTCGCTGGAAGATCCTGTGCCGGATAACACCGGTTATATTACAGAAGGACAGTTCTTCCTGGAAAACGGAAAACTGAAGCTGGCCCGTTCGCTGTCGCGCTTGAAGCAACAGGTAAACGGCAATACCCGCAGTGACCACCGTCCGATTATGACCGCCATGGCCTCTTTGCTGGCTGATGCCGAGAAAGCCTATGAAGCTGCCGAAGTAGGGGCGGCCAACGATGCCTTCTCGCAAAAACTGCTGGCCTACCGCGCCGACTTTATTGCGAACATGGAAGAGCCCTTTGGTGACCCCATTGAATTGGATGCCGCTTTAGACCGGTGTTGGGAAATTCTGAAAAGACATTTCGAACCAACCGAAACCGGCTTGAGTAAAAAGTTGATTGACGAATACTGGGACCAACAGAATTAAAACAAAGCATCATGAATAATCATAAAGAAAACCTCGAAAATATTGTTGCCAAACTCAAGCAGGATGGCATTCAGGCTGGCGAAGCGGAAAAGCAACGCATCATTGATGACGCGAAAAAGCAAGCCGAAGTGATTTTGGCCGAGGCCCGCAAACAAGCCAAGGAAATTGAGGCCGAGGCGCAGGCAAAAACAGAGCAGCTGGAAAACAATGCCCGCACTGCTTTGGCCCAAGCATCGCGCGATATGACCGAAGCCACCAAAGTGGCCATCATCAAGCACCTGCAATCGGTGTTTGGCGCGCAAGGTAAAAACCTCTTCACGCAGAAAGAATACATGGAGGTACTGCTGAAAACCACTTTGGAAAGCATTTCCGGTCAGAAGCAGGTAACCGTGCCCGAGCCAGTGATGAAAGACATGGAGGAATTCCTAATCAACGAGTCGCTGAACAAGGAAGTGGAGCTGACGCCCCTGGCCGGAGCCAATCCAACCATCATTATTAAACCAACCAGCAACAACGGGCTGCAGTTTGTGCTGAGCTCCGACGATGTGGAGAAAGGCTTGTTCTCGCTGGTCAACAAAGATCTGGTTAAACGTATTACCCAAAACACGGAGAATTAGCCTATGTCGAATATGGTATACCTACTTTGCAGTTTACCATCATTGAATTTCGCACAGGTGCCGCCCATTTCGCAGGACGAATTCTACCACGATGCCGAAAAGCAGCTGTCTTCAAAGCATTTCAGCATGCTCGAGCGGGTAGACCTCCGACAAATGGACTCCGATGAACACGGTAAATTGAAAGACTTTGCCCAGCTGTACCAGGATTTGCTCGGCGACATGACGGAACTGAGAACGGCCAAAACGGAAAAACGTCCGGTGCGCCTGGCTCATTTGCCCAAATCGCTGGCCGACGGCAATCCGCTGGAACGCGAAAAGCAAATCATGCGCTGGCAATGGGATAGACTGGATGATCTGGAAGCCGGGAACACATTTTCCCTGGTGAATGTACTCGTTTACAAACTGAGACTTCAGATCCTGGACCGCCTTCAATCGATGGAGCCGGAACGCGGATCGCAGGTATTTGAATCGGTGATAAACGATGCCAAAACGAAAGGTTAAGAAATGGCAGGAATAAAAATTAAATACACCAAAACCGAACGAGCAAAGCAGAAGAAGATTCTGAAGGTTTCGCAACGGATGCTGCCACTGTTCGAGGCGATGGAAAAATCGTTGATGTCGACGATTAACACCATTGCTGAGCGCATTGACGACATTCGGCAAACCATCGAAAAGAACCGGGAAGCTTCCAAATCCTGGCTCGCTGTGATGGGCGACTCCTGGGGATCGCTGGCGGAGTTTATTTCGGTGAATGAAGTCATTACCAAGCCTGTGGATGTAGCCGGTGTTCGGGTACAACAGTTCGAGCGGGTCGATTTCAAGATTGTGGAGCCCTCGGCCAATACGCCGCTTTGGGTAGACGATGCCATTGAGCTGGTTGCCGAGCAGCTGCAACTGGAGGCCGAGATTAAGTGCCTGCAGGATCAGATTGAACTGCTCGAAGAAGAACTGCTCGATGTGCGTGCCCGGGTGAAACTGTTTGAAAACCGACGCATTCCGAATGCGAAAATCGCAATCCGGAAAATCGGACAGAAACTGCAGGATGACGAGCGCCTGACCATTGCCACCGCCAAGGTGGTGAACCAGGCTAAATTAGAGGAGGCCATGGCATGATTGCAAAAATGAAAAAATTGCTCCTGTTCATGGCTAATACCGGTACGCCGGTTGATGCTCAACTGGCCGAGCTGGGCCGCCTGGGACTGGTACACATTGTGCCGTTTCAGCCGCCGCGCAACCAATCGATTGAGTTAATCAGCAGCCAGCTGCAGGAGGTCGCCAAAGCCCTGGAGGTGTTGGAGCGTGTTTCCGCAGAGCAGGCCGTTGCGGTAACTACTGTTGGAAAGCAGGCCGACCACGATGCCGAGCAATGCCTAAAACAAGTGCTGGAAGCCGACGACAAGCGGACCAAGCTGCTGCAGGCCAAAAGCAATTTGGAAGCCGAGCTCCAGTGGTACGAACAATGGGGCCATGTGGAGCCTTCCAGCTTTCAAGAGCTGAACGCCCATGGCGTGTACCTGCGTTTGTACGAAGCGAGCGAGAAGGAGCTGAAAAAGCTGAATGGCCGGGATGATGTGCATGTACTGGGCGAAGCCAATGGCTTGCAACAAGTAGCGCTGATTACCGAAGAGGCGGACGAAACGCTGCCCTTGAACGAGGTGAAAGCCCCGGAAAAGGATCGCAGCGAGCTGGAAAATACACTGGCCGATACCATTGCCGAACTGGAAAGCACCGAGCGTGAACTCACCGGGCTGGCAGCCGAAAAAGTTCGTTTGCAGGAAGCCCAAAAAAGCTGGCTCGAACGCCTGGATCTGCTGCATGTGGAGTACGGTGGCGAGTCGCTGGAGGGACAGGTGAATTACTGGAAGGGATATATTCCCGAAAAGCAAATTGATGCCTTTACCACGGCTGCCGACCAAAATGGTTGGGGCTATGTAATTGAAGATACTACCGACGAGGATGTGGACGAGGTGCCCACCTTGATTTATACCTCGCGCTGGGGAGACCGCATTCGTCCGGTGATGAATTTCATGGGGCTGGTGCCCGGCTATAACGAGCTGGATGTGTCGCAGGTGTTCATGCTGTTCTTCACCTTCTTCACCGGAATACTGGTGGGCGATGCGGGGTATGGACTGGTATTTTTGCTGCTGACCCTGTTTGCCCACAAAAAAGCAGGCTTTAAGCGTCAGGTGGAATTTCAGCTGATGTACACGCTTTCGGTGTCCATCCTGTTTTGGGGCGTGCTCACCGGAACCTATTTTGGTTCGGAGACCGTGGCCAACATTCCATTCCTCGCTAACTTGCGGGTGGAGAAGCTGGCCAGTTTCGGGGGCGACAATGTGTTTGTGCAGCGCTTCATGTTCTTCGTGGGTGCCATTCACCTCACGGTGGGACACCTGCAACAGGCCATCCGCTACATCAACCGCCTGAAAGCTCTGGCGCAGTTGGGCTGGATCTCCATCACCTGGGGACTTTATTTCATCGTCAACCAGATGGTGCTGCAGGTTCCGGCGCCCGATTACATGCCCTGGCTGTTCATCGGTGGTGCGCTGTTGGTGGCCCTGTTTGCCTCCAGCGGAACCAGCTTCTTCAAAGGAATGCTCTCGTCTATCGGGAACTTGCCTTTAAATATTATCAACGGATTTTCGGATATCATTTCCTATGTGAGATTGTATGCCGTGGGGCTGTCAACGGTGTTGATGGCGGCTAGTTTCAATGATATGGCCATTGGCGACGGGCTAACAACCGTACTCGCCGGACTGGGTGCCGTTATCATTCTGATTCTGGGCCACGGATTAAATATGGCACTGGCTGCCATGGCGGTATTGGTGCACGGCGTTCGTCTGAACATGCTCGAGTACGCCGGACATGCCGATGTTGAATTCTCGGGAAGTGAATACAATCCTTTCAAAATAAACAAATAGACAACTTTAAAACTTCAAAAATGATTTTATCTACAGTAGTAACAGGTTTTGGCGGACATGCCATCGCATTAGGTATAGCAGGCGTTGGATCCGCTATCGGAACAGGTATTGCTGCTCTGGGAGCCATGGGATTATGGAAACAGGCAATTAAAGAAAATAAAAAACTGCCTTCGCTGGCACTGGCCATGGTGGGTATGCCCTTGAGTCAGGTCATTTACGGGATGATTTTTATGAACGCCCTGCAGGGTGCCGATCTGAATCCGGACAGTTACCTGAACCAAATGATTTTTGCCCTGTTCGTGGGTATCGCTATTGCCGCTTCGGCTATTATGCAGGGAAAAGCAGGTGCTGCTGCCTGTTCAAACCTGGCCGTAAACGACAAGCAAGGGGCAGGGATGTATATTGCTGCCATGGGGGTAATTGAAACTGTTGCCCTGCTTTCCATGGTATTCGGTATGGGTGCCATTCCGGGCGCATAAACCCGGATGGAGAGTCTCAAGAACAGATTGCGAGTTGATCAGTCATTTTTCGGTTAACTTAAAAAACATCACAAAACAAACAACACCGAAGTTTTGACTTCTACTTTGCATATCGCAAAATAGTTCGAAAAAAGGCAGATAATATGAACACAAAATAGTCGCAAAAGTGCCAAAGAAGAAGCCAATATCGGTTAATTCAGTAAGTTTCGTATTTACTGCTTTAACCGGTAAGGCTAACCTTTTGAGGGAGAAGGAAGGACGATGAGAAAGAAAAACTACATAATTTCACTTTTTTTGGTTTCAATTTATTCGGTGAGCAATTTGCATGCACAGGATAAGGAAGTAGAAGAACTTTGGAAAAATCAAATCGATACCGGAAGAGTTGTTTTTACAAAGTCGATGTATCTGGAAATTAACGAGCAGCAGGTATTGGATTTATTGGACCGGCAACCCAGTTTTGGTATGTACAAGGATAATTACTTTACCACTGGAATTCCGACCAATAAAAAAATAGACCAATATTCGGCTGATGCCAAGTTTCAGATCAGTATCCGTCAGCGGTTAACCAAAACCGTTCTGCCGTTTAATTCTCTTTTAATGCTGACTTATACTCAAAAGTCGTTCTGGGATATTTATCAGGATTCTTATCCGTTTGCCGATAACAACTATAATCCGGGGCTGGCCTTGATAAAACCGATTGTGGTCGACAACAAGCTGGGAGGGCTTGCAATTTTGGCTTTCGAACACGAATCGAATGGTTTGGCCGACAGCCTGAAATCGCGCAGTTGGAATTATTTTGTGTTTACAGGCACCTATTTTTACAACATGTACTTTACATTCCAGGCAAAAGTGTGGGCTGGATGGGTCAGCGACGATAACCCGGACTTGTTGGACTATCGGGGATACGGGCTGCTTGCTGCAAATTACCGAAGTAAGAATGACCGCTTTGGGATTTCGGCCATCATAAATCCGCGGAAGAAACTGACCCGCGCGAATACGAAGCTGGAGCTCAATTATAAGCTCGCTCCAAAATTTAATCAGTACCTGTTTTTACAATGGTACAACGGATATGCAGAAGGTCTTTTGGAGTACAATCGGTACAGCTCGATGGTCAGATTGGGGATTTGTATTAAACCTCCGATGCGCAATTTTTATTAGCAAACAACAAAAGCTGATACAACAAAATGCGGCATAAATAGGGATTACTTAAGCATCGTTTATTGCAGGATTTCAGTCTGGTGCTTCAATATTGAAAGATAGTTCTACGATTCGTTGTATGATAGGTGTTATGTCTAGTAGAAAATAATTAAAAGGGGTGATTTTTACCATGAGAAATTACATTCAGATTACAGATAATTTGAAAAGAGTGCTTTCAAAAAAGGAAGACGTTTCAGATGATTTGGCGGCTCATACGGAGTCTGCAATCGGTCAATGTAAACTGGCTTTGAAACAATTGCACGAGTTAGTATTGGCTATCGGTTTTCCAGACAAGAAATCTGAAATTTTCTTTTTTAAAGTAATCAAGCCCAGGGTATACAGTCAGCTGTTATATTTTCAGGCAATTTTGGAGCTGGAGAGTATCCGCTTAAGTTCTAATGCCTTCAATTACAATATAAAGCTAGTCGGGTGTCAAGAGAAAATATTGTCGTACTTCGAAGAGCATAAGATCGACGTAGGATATTTTCGTTATGGATGTCAGCATCTTGACGAAAAATATTTCATGCGGGACGAACAGGAAATTCCCAGCCAACTTCGGAATAATCTTCATTTATCGGATGAACAATTCTATACTTGGCATGATCATACCTTTTCATTGATTATGGTCTATGATGTGTTACTCGAATATATTGCGAATGAAATGCTGAAAGGGAGTTTGGATCTGTAAGACAATCCACTGAGTAATAGACAACCAATCTTAACGAAAATTATCATGATATATAATCATCTCAAATTTGTTAGAAATGCAGATCTAATTTCACTGTTTATTGCATGTCCATTTAAAAATCGTGATTTGAATTGCCCATTTTCTCATTTTCATTATTTAAAAGATGAGTCAGCGCAAATACAGCAAATTCTTTTTGTTCCCCAACACCGGTTGGATGAAATGCGGCTCATCCATAGGGCCTGTTTTGAACGGTTAATTTCCGAGCAAATGGTTTCGATGAGTAACGATTGGCAAAAAGCAATTACCGCAAGTCGTCTGGCTATGAAATAGACAACTGATGAATTCCTGATTGACCACATAAGCGTTACGATATAACTTTTTTTAAACGGATACAAATGCAACTATTCATAAATAGAATTAATCTTTTGTATTTCGTGTTGAAGAAGCTTGTGACGTTTATTCATTAACTGAAGGTATAAACAGAAAACAAGGCTATGAAAACAACTAATTACCACTTTAAAAGGGGATGGGGCTGCTTGGTTTTGGTCCTATGTCTTAGTTCCTGCGAGCTTTTTGAGTACCATCCGTACGATACACAAAACTTCAAAAAGACTGATGTAAATGCCGTTAACATTGCTAAGATTGAACTACAGGATGACAATTCGGACACGCTTCGCTTTGTATTTACAGGTGACAGCCAACGCTATTACGACGAGATAGAATTATTCGTTGATAATGTCAACCAACGCGGTTGTATTGACTTTATAATTCACGGAGGTGACATTACTGACTTTGGTCTCAGTAAGGAATACAACTGGATGTACGACATTTTGAATCGACTGGATGTACCATTTGTGACCTTGATCGGCAACCACGATGTTTTAGGGCAAGGCAAGGACGTTTACCTGGAGGTCTTCGGGGACTATAATTTCTCATTCGTTTCTCACCGCACACGTTTTATTTGTTTAAATACAAACGCGCTCGAATTTGACTACGCTACGCCAGTTCCTGACTTTGATTATATGTCAGGTTTCCTGAATGACACAAACGGTGTTGACCAAATGATTGTAGTAATGCATGCACCTCCATACAGCGATGAATTCAATAATAATTCTAGTGCTATGTTCAATTATATCATCGAGCAGTATAAAAACGTACGTTTTTGCTTGTATGCGCACAACCACCAGTTTGAAATTAATGACTTTTTTAACAACGGTATTGAATACTTCGGTTGCGAAGACATTTCAAAACGAAGCTACCTTGTCTTCACTGTCACACCTGACGCTTTCAGTTACGAGCTTGAACCCTTTTAATTGATTTAATTAATGAAAACAACAATCATATTGAGTAGCTTACTACTGCATTTCTCTGCTGCCGGGTTTGCGGAAGGAGATTCGGAATATACAGAACGGGATATTCGGAAATCACAAAAGGAAGAGAAAATAAGAAAACAATGGGCAAGGCTACTCCCCCGACAAAACAAGCTTCAATTCGCAGGCTCAATGGGGATGTTTTCCGGTTCGTTCGGATGGTACTACGGGAAGAAGAACCAATGGGAAACCGATTTATTCCTGGGCTTTATTCCGAAAATGAACCGGCAAGACGGTCATGTCACTATGACTTTGAAAGAAACGTATACTCCCTGGAGGATTGAGTTAAACGAAGATTTCAGTTATGAACCATTAACGACAGGGATTTATATTAATAAAATATTTGGAGAATACTTTTGGAGTAAGCTTCCTGAACGTTATCCTGATGGATACTATTTCTGGGCCGTTAATACACGATTCAATATTTCCTTGGGACAAGCAATTTCTTTTGAACTAAATAAATCGCCCTTGTTTGGGGAAGAGATTTCGTTTTATTATGAGTTAAGTACGAATGACCTTTATCTAATTAGCGCGATTGGAAACCGGAGTATACGAACTTGGGATATCATTGGCTTATCGTTGGGAATTCGGTACCGAATGTTTTAGAAAATTTTGGAGAGTTTTCGGTTACCCAGAAAGCTGAAAATGGAATTCTTGAAATAGAATCTGTTTCAGGTATAAAAGTAAAACGTCTTTTCTCCTATAGAATTCAATATATTCAGAATACGATATACAAGCGGGGTATCCTGGAAAGTTCTCATGTCAGAACTTTTGAGAACGGAAAACTCAATTCCGATATCTGATTGAAACGTCGACGTGGCTTGTATCTGATTGTTAGTGACGGCGATACAGCAAGGGTTAATGATTTAATAACCTACAGCGGAAGCCTGGTTTATTTTAATGAAACCAAAGAAGTTAATAAAATATTTAAAGAGAGAAGCGCAGAATCGGAATTCATAAGCAAATCAAGTGTGCACGAATACATAATTAAAGATAAAAATGGCAGGAAAACCAATAAATATTTCTACAAAGAAGGCCTATTAAATTTGCCGAAATGAAACACTTCATGGGAATTGTTGAGTTAAAACTAATATCATCAAGCAGAGTAAATGATTGAATTTAAGGGTCAGCAAAATTTCTGTTTGATCGAATGATCTACTAGGTAGATCATTCGCTGCTTGTTACCCTTTTCTTTCAATGTATGGCAAATTAAAAAGACATTACAAATGAAAAATTTACTTGTATTATCAATTATTTATTTAATTGGGATTAGCTTATTGTTGATATTTAATGAATTAACGTATCGTCGACTTGGTCCAAAAGGAGAAGTAACACGAAAATTTGCTCACTTCTCTTCTGTTTTGGCAACGATACCGTTTCCTTATATTTTTCCTTCACATTGGTATGTTCTGGTATTCGCGCTTCTATTTGCAATTGTGTTATTTCTTACCCAACACAGTAAGCTACTTGGTTCGATACATGATATTGGACGAAAATCGGTAGGAAGTTATTTGTTGCCAATTGCAATTTACGTCGCTTTTCTTTTTGCTGACTTGCAAGAGAATAAATTTATCTACATACTCCCTATGCTAATTTTAGCCGTTTGCGACCCCATGGCTGCCATTCTTGGCACTAACATTACAACTCATAAAGGAAGGATCAAAATATTCGGGAAAAAGTTTAAAAAAACTTGGCTCGGAAGTGGTTTATTCCTTCTCATAGGTTTCGTAATCAGCATTATAGCTCTTTGTTTTCACAGAGGAGTATTCGATTTTAAAGCATTTTGGCTGGCCATGCTCCTATCTGTGGTAACTATGGTTGCGGAATTGGTAAGCTGGCGTGGTTCTGATAATCTCAGCATACCTTTAAGTGCTGCAATAATCCTGGTAATATTTCTCTAAAAAACAGATAAGAGTCTGAGTCTAAAATATTATAAAATAAAAGAGATGTTAAAAATAATTATTAATGGAGCAAACGGTTTTGTCGCATCTAACTTCATCAACGAGTTATTGACGCAACATTATGAAGTCGTTGCATTGGTGCGCGGAAACAAGAAGTATTCGGCAGAAGAACGCATGTTCGATGTTATGAATGATATCAATGATGGAGCTTTTACGGTGCCTAAGAACCTAAGGATATTTAATTACTCATTGCTGGATGAGAATTTTGGTTTACCTGAAGAAACACTTTCAGAGTTGTACCAGGGCGATGTCGATTATTATCACTTTGCAGCCAGCTTGAAGTATGATTTTAAAGCCAAGGATGAAATCTTCCAAACGAATATGGATGGCGTAGAAAATTCGGTTGCTGTGTTTTCAAAATATGCAGCAAGCAGTAATTCGCGCTTTTTCTTTATTAGTACGGCCTATTCTTGTGGAAAAATGGCAGGTCGGTTCGAAGAAAAATTCTACGACATTGCAGATATCGAAGAATTCCGGAATTATTACGAACAATCCAAACGTTACGCGGAAAACCTGATTCGGAAACATATGGAAAACGAAGGGTTGAATGCACATATTCTTCGTTTGTCGCAAGTAGTTGGTAACAACAAAACCGGTATAACCAAGACTGATTACGGAATCTTTGATTTCTCAAGACGAATTCAAAGTTTGGCAACAAGAACTCCGGATTTGAAATTGCGGGTTAAAGTTGATCCTGAGTCGACACAAAACCTTATTCCGATTGATAAGGTTGTAAGCTACCTGGTGCAAACGGTAAAGATTCAGCAGTTACCGGTGATCTTGAATATGGTTGCAAAGAATGCAGTTCGTAATAGCGACATCCTGAAAACTCTGGGACAACTGCTGCCCATCGAATTGATTCCGCAGATGGATTTGGATAAATCAGAAATGAGTGTGTATGAGAGAATCATCTCAATTGGTATGTCGTTTACTGCCAGTTACACAGGAACAAATATTCAATTTGACACAACAAAGCTGGACGAAATAATGGAGGCTGATGATAACGAAGCGACCGCCGAGTCTATTCATCGCATGATCACTTATTTCCTTGACGAAAATTCCGGCAAAAAAGCCAAAGTTGCGTGTTAAACAACAAGAAAACAAAACAATGAAACAGATAACAGTAAGAGGAGAGAAAATTATAAATGTGCCTAATTTTATCAGTCTTTATCGGCTGTTGGCATTTCCACTCATTTTTTACTTTGCACTGACGGGGCAAGAAAAATACTATGTGATTTTTTTGTGTATCAGCTTGGTCAGTGATGTGCTTGATGGCAATATTGCTCGTTATTTTAAGCTGCAGACGCATTTTGGCGCAGCGCTGGATAACCTGGCCGATATTTGTACTTATGCGATGGCTTTGCTCGGTTTATTCCTGTTTAAGTGGACCGAAATTGAACCGCATGCCTGGCTTTTGTATTTATTCCTTACGGTGTTTGTATTGAGCTACATCGTTGCATTTACCCGTTTTGGAAAAATCCCCGGATTACACCTTTACTCAGCTGTTTCGGCCGGGTATATTCAAAGTATCTTCTTTTTCATACTTTTCGTTTTCGGCTTTTATACCTGGATGTACTACCTGGCGGTAGGCTGGGGTGTGTTGGCTTATATCGAAAAGATTTTTGTATTGCTTCGTCTCGATGATATCCGTATTGGAGTGAAGGGGCTTTACTGGTTGATGAAAAGCGAAAAAAGCAGATCCTAAAGTTCAGAACCCATGTTAAGGATATTTACTGTTGCCATTTTTATGGCTGTTGTAAGTTCCGGGGTTTTTGCGCAGGGAGTCTCAGGTGTTATGCGCGAAGCAGACACGAAGGACCCAATTCCTTTTGCCAATATATGGATCAAAGGAACCTTGCAGGGAACCCAATCGGATCTGGACGGACGGTTTAGCATACCCTCTCCCAAAGGTGATACGCTCGTTGTATCCGCAGTTGGTTTTGTCCAACAAGAATTTATTCTGAAGAGAAATCAGCGGAATGAATTTACTGTTGACATGCAAAAGGATGTCAAGAAAATTGATGAAGTTACCGTAAAATCGGATATTCCGTTTGCTCGCATCGTATTCAACCAAATTCAGAAACACAAAAAGGAAAACCGCGATAAGCTGGATCAGATTCCGGCTTATAAAATGCTCGAGAATACGACCGTTTATATCGCCGTGGACACAACCGCAAAGGTCAGCCGTTTCTTTAATAATATGTCGGAAGTAACCGTCAGCCTGGAAGGACAGGATATGCGTTTTTCACCGATTTATCTGGAAGAGGTCGCCGAGAATGTTCAGGGTGATTCTACAGAAATTGTCTATGACAAGAAAGACGGTATTTTCCCTCGGTCGGAATCTTTCATCGAAAGTTTTGTGTTGAAGAATGTGGCTGTAGATATGGATTTCTACAATGAGCATATCCAGATTATGGACCGCGGATACGTATCGCCGATCAGTAAGAGTGCATTGCTTTTTTACGACATCTATTTCAACGATACGATCTTTCAGGATGACCATAAGTACTATCATTTAACTTATGCACCCAAGAATCCCCGAAACCCGCTATTCTCCGGCAGTTTTACGGTAGATGCGGATACTTACGCTTTAACCAAAATTGATGCTTTTATTTCGGGTAAGGCAAACCTGAATTTTATCAATGGCTTTCGGGGAAGTGTGAAATATCAGATCGATCCTAATGGCAATTACTTTTTCGATCATCAGAGTGTTGACATCAATATGTCGCTGAAGGCGAATAAGGATTCAACGAACACATACAGCTCCAAACGCCTTGATAATATTGCGAGCGGTAACTGGTTGATCAATAAGACTACAAGCTATTCTACATCTATAAGGTTAGACGACGTTGCTGCCCGCGATTGGAAGGCCCAACCGGAATTTGATGTTAGTCATCTGGATGACGAAACTTATCAAAGTGTCAATAATTTGAAGCAGGCTCCGATTGTAAAGAATGTTGACAAAATCGGAGGTGTTGCTCTGACCAGTTTTTACAATATGGGGAAAATAGATGTTGGGCCGGTGTTCGATATCTATTCAACAAACATGATTGAAGGGAACCGAATTTCAATTCCGTTGCGTACCAGTGAGCAAATGTTCGAGCGTTACTCAGTTGGTGGATTTGTGGGCTATGGTACAAAAAATAAGGAATTTAAATTTGGAGCCAACTTCGACATGCAACCGGGCAAGACTGATAAGTTTGTGTTTCGTTTCCGCTATTACAACGATTATAACTTGATCTCGCAGGATCGCTTTTTGCGTTTCATCAAGCATAACCCGAATAATAAGGGGAATAGTAACTTTATTGCGGTTTTCACAACGAAAGAAAAGAATCCCTACCTGAAAGAGGAGAAATATCTGGAAGGACGTATTGAGTTTAATAACTCAAAAGACTTGCACCTGGAGGCTTCACCCTATGTAAATTGGAATTTCAGCACGCCGTATGTTTCGTTCACCAAGGATGGAATTGCTTACGATAAATACACGAACTACGGGGTTGTGTTGGATGCCCGCTTTGCGTTCGGACAGGATTACGACAAGTATTTCTTCGATCGGATCTACTACGTAACTCCGGTTCCGGTAATCAACGTTGGTGTTGATTTGGGCCGAATATCGGTTCCCGGGATGGAAGATGACCAAGGCTTTTATGCGCGGTTCCATTCTTCAATTCAAGGACGTTTTTTACTCGGTCAGATGTTTTTCAATTATATGGTGAACGGGGGGTACTTATTCGGCGATGCACCGTACGATCAGCTTGACTTGCCGGTAGGCTCCATGTCGTTGGGATATGCGAAGTTTCGCTTTAACTTGTTGCACCATGCATCGTTTGCGCATAACGCTTACGTAAATCTTCATTCGCACCTGAATGGCGGTGGCGTTTTATTGAATAAAATTCCTTTAGTTCGGAAATTAAAATTGCGGGAGGTGGTGTCACTTAAAGCGCACTACGGTAAATTGACAAACTCGTATCATGGTGTTTTTGATTTACCCGACTTCTTCCATTATGAAAAGAATACACCTTATGCTGAAATTGGCTTTGGTGTAACCAATCTTTTCAAGGTGTTGCGCATTGAATATGTGCGCCAGTTAGGAAGTACCTACCGAAATAGTGACTTTACCTATAAAAATGGTATCTTCTTCCGGACGGAGATGAGTTTTTAAATTTGAAAGCATTATTAAGATGATAGAATATACAACCAAACTACGGAAA
>ERZ1645187.1721-NODE-1721-length-19880-cov-7.530744_pt1 | contig 19880 bp, 15 predicted proteins | sample MGYA00575352_ERZ1645187 | MGnify/ENA primary metagenome ERZ1645187 (study PRJEB40837, sample SAMN11349314) | freshwater sediment metagenome | isolation source: river sediment | host: Sediment | place: India: Wazaribad , New Delhi | collected 2017-02-21 ... | reverse complement strand
GGTCCAGCGGTAAATCCACCTGCTGCCCGACACCGGATTGCATGGCAGCATTGAGCACTGCCGTCATGCTGAGCTCACCCGTGCCGACTGCAGCATAGAGCTCGTTGAGTGATTTCTGCTCGAGTTTCTGCGCTAGCAACTCGAGGTCAAGTTGCGTGGAGAGAGCCAGGCGCTGGAAAGCGCGATCGAGGATGACGCGCCCGCTCTCGATGTTCTCGTCCATCGCCTGCTGCCGGAACCAGTGCTGCACCCGCGACCGCGCACGGGCTGTGTGCAGGTAGTTCAGCCCCGAGGTCAGCCAGTCGCGGCTTGGCGCCTCGCGCTTACCGGTGATGATCTCCACCTGGTCACCGGTTTGCAGTGGCTGGTACAGCGGCACTACGCGGCCATTGATGCGGCAACCACGGCAGCGATGACCGACGCCGGTGTGGATGTGGTAAGCAAAATCCAGCGCGGTGGCACCGGAGGGCAAATCAACGACATGACCTTCCGGGGTGAAGACGTAGATCCGATCCTGCACGATATCGGACTTGATCTCCTGCACCAGCTCCAGGCTGCCGCCGGTTTCCTCGTGCCATGCCAGTACCTGCCGCAGCCATTCGATCTTGGCATCGTAGCTGTCATGCTGGCTCGCCTTGTCTGCCCCCTTGTATTGCCAGTGGGCACATACCCCGAATTCCGCTTCCTTGTGCATGTCGAAACTGCGGATCTGTACTTCCATGACCTTGCCTTCAGGGCCGATGACAGCTGTGTGCAAGGAGCGGTAACCGTTTTCCTTCGGGCTGGCGATGTAATCGTCAAACTCGTTGGGGATATTGCGCCACAATCCATGCACGATACCGAGAGCGGTGTAGCACTCCTGGACGCCCGGCACCAGGACGCGCAGCGCCCGGATGTCATACACCTGCGAAAACCCGATCCCCTTTGCGCGCATCTTGCGCCAGATGCTGTAGATATGTTTCGCCCGGCCACTGATTTCCGCTTCAATGCCGGCCGCGGACAACGCCTCGCCGAGTTGCTCCCTCGCATGCGCGATGAAGTGCTCGCGGTCGAGCCGGCGTTCATCGAGCAAGCGAGCAATATGCTTGTAGGCATCGGGTTCCAGGTAGCGGAAGGCGACATCCTCCAGCTCCCACTTAAGGTGACCGATGCCCAGGCGATGGGCCAGCGGGGCATAGACGCTCATGATCTCGTGCGCCACACGCCGGCGCTTGGCGTCCGGGGCATTCTTGGCGGCACGGATTGCACAGGTGCGCTCGGCAATCTTGACCAGCGCAACCCGGACATCATCAATGATCGCCACCAGCATCTTGCGCAGGTTCTCCACCTGCACTTCCGCTGCACGCCCGAGCACGCGCTCGTCACTGAGCGTCTGCAGGGCACTGACAGAGGCCATCCGCAACACCCCTTCGATCAGCTTCGCGACACTGGCACCGAACTGCTGCTCGACCTTGGCCAGCGGCAAACGCTCCTCACGCACGGCGCGGTACAGGATGGCACCCACCAGGGTTTCGGCATCCTGGTCAAGCTCGTTGAGGATAGTGGCCATTTCGAGGCCAGTATGGAAACAACTCGTATCTGCCCAGCGCTTGTCGGAATCGGTGCGATCCTGTTCGGCGTAAAAACTGAGCTGGCAGGCCTCACGCAACTGGTCGACCTGCTCGGCAGAAAATGCCTGTTTTTCCTGGATGGATGACAACCAGGCCTCGATATCGATCTTGCCCTTCTCTTCCAGCGGGTGATGCTCGCGAATCTTGACCATAAGGACTACCGCAAAAGGGGCTTCAGGAATTGAACACGCCGGATGACAGGTAGCGGTCACCCCGGTCACAGACGATGGCCACAATCGTCGCATCAGTGATTTCAGCGTCAAGCTGCAGGGCTGCCGCCACCGCAGCACCGGATGATACGCCGCAGAAAATCCCTTCACGCCTGGCGAGCTCGCGCATGGTCTGCTCTGCCGCCTGCTGGGAGAGGTCGATGACGCGATCAACGCGTGACTGTTCAAAAATAGCCGGCAAATATGCCGCCGGCCAGCGCCTGATACCCGGTATGCTGGCGCCTTCCTGCGGCTGCAGGCCGACGATCTGTATCGCCGGATTCATCTCCTTCAGGTAGCGCGAGGTGCCCATGATCGTGCCGGTGGTACCCATTGCACTGACGAAATGCGTGATGCGGCCTGCAGTCTGGCGCCAGATTTCCGGGCCCGTGCCGCGATAATGTGCCAGCGGGTTGTCGCGATTGCCGAACTGGTCCAGCACCTTGCCACGCCCTTCGGCCTGCATCTGCAAGGCAAGATCACGGGCGCCTTCCATGCCCTGCTCACGCGACACCAGGATCAGTTCGGCGCCATAGGCGCTCATCGCCGCCTTTCGCTCGGCGGTCATGTTGTCCGGCATGATGAGGATCATGCGATAGCCGCGGATTGCAGCAACCATGGCCAGCGCAATACCCGTATTGCCGCTGGTGGCTTCTATCAGTGTGTCACCGGGGGAGATATCGCCGCGCTGCTCTGCCTCGGCGATCATGCTGGCTGCCGGGCGATCCTTGACGGAGCCTGCGGGGTTATTACCCTCCAGCTTGAGCAAGATGGTGTTGCGCTTGCCCTGCCCCAGCCGCTGCAGGCGCACGAGTGGCGTGTTGCCGATACAGCTTTCAATTGTGGGATAATCCATCGGGAAGGCAGCCTTGCAGCACCTGACAAGGCGGCCATTCTAGCGTGCTTTCATTGACGATAACAAAAAGTGAAGCCGATGATCCTGACCAGCAACCTGCGTAGCCGCATTGCCATGTTCGCCCTGCTGCCCGGCATTGCGTGTACCTTGCTGATCGGCTTCTATCTCACCTATGCCCTGGTGAGGGACATTGCCCATTACGAAAACGAAATGGCTTCTGCGTATAGCGAGCAGATCGCCATGCAGGCTTTTTACCTGATACAGGACGATAACAGGGACGCCCTGCAACGCACAGCCCAGCTGGCACTGGAATATCCCCTGCTGCGCGCCATTACTTTCTATGATTCGGACCGACAGGAAATCGTGCGTGCCGGACCGCGTCACAGCGCGCTGGAAAACTCGCCACAGGATACGTTTTCCCTTGTCACGGTTCAGCTGGACACAGCAGATACCCGACAGGTATTCGTGCCGGTGATGCATGCCCGACTGGCCACCAGCCAACCGGACAGCACAAGGCATCCTCCTGATAGCAAGACCATTGGCTGGGTGCAGGTGGAATTTTCCCGCAGCTTCCTCATGCTGCACAAATACCGCACTATCCTGTTCGATATTGTTGTTATCGCCGTGATCCTCGCGATAGCCTTCTGGCTGGCGATGCCATTCAGTGACCGTCTGGCCAATACCTTGCGCGACATGGCCAATGCAGCACGCGCAATCAGCCGGGGCGATGGCGATGTGCAACTGCCTGACAGCAACATCAAGGAGTTACAGGATCTTGGCCTGGCCATCGCCGAGACACAAGCTGCGCTGGGTGAGCAGCAGGACAACCTGCAACATCACATAGAACAGTCGACACAGGACCTGCGCGAAACGCTGGAGACCATCGAGATCCAGAACATCGAGCTTGACCTGGCACGACGCGAAGCCGTGCAGGCCAGCCGCATCAAGTCCGAATTCCTCGCCAACACCAGCCATGAAATCCGCACACCGCTCAACAGCATCATCGGCTTCAGCAAGCTGCTGCTGAAGACACCACTGGACAGCCAGCAACAGGATTACCTGCAGAGCATCCGCAAGTCCTCCGAAAACCTGCTGACCATCATTAACGACGTGCTTGACCTGTCCAAGATCGAAGCCGGCAAGCTGGTGCTCGATTATGTCCGCTTCGACATCAACGAAACACTCGAGGAAATCCTGCAGATCCTGGCACCCGGTGCACATGACAAGGGGCTTGAACTGCTGCACATGATCTACAGCGATGTGCCGCGCCATCTGCTGGGCGACCCATTGCGACTTAAGCAGGTACTGACGAACCTGATCGGCAACGCCATCAAGTTTTCCGAGCAAGGTAGCATCGTGGTGCGCATTGCCGTGGAAAATGCTGACCAGCAGCAGGCATTGCTGAAAATCGAGGTCAATGACGCCGGCAAGGGCTTGCCCAACAACAACCAGATGATTTTCCAGGCTTTCACCCAACTCGACGGTTCCAATACCAGGGAATTTGCCGGCACCGGACTGGGGCTGGCGATTTCGCGCAAGATCGTCGAGCAGATGGGCGGCGAGATCGGCTATACCAGCGAACCCGGCAACACGACCTTCTGGTTCACGGTTCGCTTTGACATTGCCAGCCCGGACCAGCAGGGCAACCACCGTGAACTGCAGGGGCGCTGCATACTCGTCTATGACAGTGAAAGGCTGTGCCGGCTGGCGATCAGCCACTCGCTGACACAATGGGGCGTGCAACCGGTGCTGGCAGATACGATCGAACAGATCGAACCCGCGCTGGAACGCCATGCGGGTACGGAGCAGGATATCGACGCGGTGATTTTCGGTTTGCCGGTGCAGTTCAATCCACCGGCATTGCAACGCTGGCTGCAACAAGCCAGCCAGATCCGCGAACGCTTCCATTGCCCGGTGCTGTTGTGCGCGCCATCCACCGTGCGCCATGAAAGCGGCTACGACGCCTTGCAGAGGCTGGTCCAGCTGCCGAAACCGGTGACGGAAAAGCGCCTGTTTGATGCGCTCTGCCATGCGTTGGGACTGGCGCAGTCGACCAAAGCCGGCGCCGCAGTACCGGAGCAACAGCCGTTGCCAGAAGAATCTGTGCGCGTGCTCGCCGTGGATGACAATGCATCCAACCTGAAACTGATCAGTGCCATGCTGCGCGATCTCGGCGCCGCCGTTTACCAGGCAGACAATGGCGAGGAAGCACTGGCGTTGCTGACCAGGCACCAGGACATCGACCTTATCCTGATGGATATCCAGATGCCGGTCATGGATGGCATTGAAGCCACCCGGCGGATCCGGCAGCAGGAGAACCGCACTGGCACACATACGCCGATCATCGCCCTCACTGCCCATGCACTGGCGGAACAACGCCAGCAACTGCTGATGTCCGGCTTTGATGACTACCTCAGCAAACCGGCCAGCGAACAGCAGCTGCAGCAGATCATCGAGAAATGGGTCACTGCGGAGCAGATGCCGATCAACGCCGTGCGGCGGATTGCCAGGGAAAACGGCCAATCAGGGCGCCAGCATCGCTGCATAGACCGCGCTGCCGCATTGAAAACCTGTGGCAATCGCCTTGAAATTGCCATCGAAATGCTGGAAATGCTGCTGCGCACATTGTCCAGTGACCGGCAACTGATCGTGGCCGCAATCGAGGGTAATGACCTGCAAACGGCGGAAACGCTCGTGCACAAGCTACACGGTGCCTGCTGCTATTGCGGGGTCAGTGAACTGAAGAATTGCTGTAGCGCGATGGAAACGCTGATCAAGAAAAACATGAGCGAACACTTGCCCGACGTACTGGCACGCTTCAATGACGCTGTCGATGACTTGCTACAATGGTCAGCGCAACACTCACCAGAGGCGTTCTTCCGGCAACCGTAAGCGACCGCGCTTGGGCCGCCGGATTGATCACTCCGGCATGCGCTGTGCCTGTTGCATCACGGCTGGCGGCTCGTAGCCATCACCCAGGCAGCTCACCGCGTTTTCGGTGAACCTGGCGAACGCGGCATCGTCCTCCCAGAACGGCTTCCTGTTCAGCGTCAGGCGGGTGAAACGCTGGCTGGCCATCTCCGAGGCTTTTTCCAGGAACGGTTGTGCCCAGTGCGTCACGGCACCGAGCAGCATGGGCTCACGCGTCAGCGCCTTGAACGGGCCACCCCAGATCTCTTCCAGGCGCGTGTCAAACGACTTGAGCACAGCCTTGCGCTGATCGTCATCCGGTAACTCCTGCGTGGTCACCCCGCCATGGAACTGGTGGAACGAACCTTCACCGGGCAGCACGAACAGCTGGATGTCCGGCAGCGTGCCGAGTCGACGGTAGATGTAGAGGTTGATCGAGCCGCCACCGGGCTGGTCAAAACGCTCGTCTGCACCGCCGATGCGACGGAAATTGTCAGCCGAGCAGAACAGGGCATTGCACTCCTGCATCGGCTGCAAGTAACCGCGCTGGTTGCTGGAGCTCCAGCAAGCCCACTTGAACAGCCGATAGCCGTTCTCGCGCCAACCCAGTTGTTCCAGCTTCGCGATTTCCAGTTGTTCGGTGTGGCCGGTCTGCAGGTGGAATTTCTGGTCGCGCTCGCCGAGATGGTAGCCCGGCACCATGACAAGGGCCTGTTGCGAGATACGCGCTGCCAGCAGGGCATACTCGATGACTCGCGGCGACACCATGCGGGCGCCGTCGATGATCAGGCCAATCTGTTCGCCGCGACATTGCGCCAGACCGAAATTGACTGCCGGCGCAGGCGAAACTCCGGTTTCAGCGCGCAGGAAATAGCGGAACTGCGGCCCCAGTGCAGCCAGTGCGCCGGGATCCAGGTTATTGGCCGACCGGTTTTCGACCACGATGACCTCATAATCATCCGCCGACACATTTTTCTGGTACGGCAGCGACAAACTGAACAACGTGTTCAGCGCCTGCCGCGGCATGTTGTAGACAATGACAATGATGGACAGCAGCGGTTTTTTCATACTGATCATGGCCAGTCCCGCGGGATTTCCTTGCGGTTTTTCATGATGGTGCTCGCCGAATGGCGCGCGAACTTGGCCGCGCAGTCAGGCATGGCACCGAACAGGATCGCCCGCTTCAGCGGCGGCCGGTAAGGTCCGCCGCGCAATTCGGCATACTGGTTGAAATGGCTCTGCATGATGTCGAGCCGCTCCTTGCCCTTGGTGCCTGTGGTGATGCCACCGTGGAACTGGTGGAAAGAGCCTTCGCCGATCAGCGTGACGAGCACCGTTTCCTCCAGCTCGACCGCACGCTTGTGCAGGTCAAGGTTGCACTGGCCACCGCCGGTTTCAGTGAAGCCGGGGTCATAGCCGCCGAGCTTGTCCCAGATATGGCGTGGCATCGCCAGCACGTTGCTCTCACCCAGCGGCTTGAGCCAGCCACTGTGGCTGGTGCCGGACAGGCAGGAAATCTCGAACAGGCGGTAACCGTCTTCCGGCCAGCAAATCTTGTCCAGCAGTGTCTGCTCATAGGCTTCGTCATACCCCTCGAGCATGGCTTCCTGCTGCACTTTGTCGCCGAGGTGATAACCCGGCACTGCAACAATCGCATTCGGGTGCAGCCGCTCGGCCGCGATGATGTAGTTGACGATACCGGGCGACACCATGCGCGCGCCATCGATCATGACAGCTACCATGCTGCCCAGCGCCTGGGTGGCACCGAAATTCATCGCGTTGACCGGTGTCGGCTTCGTTTCCGGATAGGCAATGTAACGAAAATTGTTACCCCACTTTTCGGCGTCAACCCTGCCGAGCATGTTTGACGAAGGGTTCTCGACAACGATGACCTCGTAATCCTCCTCGCTCACGCCGCGCTGGTAGGCGGCGCTGAGTGAATAAAGTGTTTTCTTTGCCTGTTCCGGCATCTTGTACACCATCACGACGATCGACAGCCGCAGGCGATTGCCTTGCAGGTAGCCCGCAGGAGCAACGGGCACCACCGGCATGGCAGGGTCAAAAAACATCACCGACGTCGGGGCATTCGGGATATTTTTCGGGGTCGGCTGTTTTTCCAGCTCGTCATGCGCTGGGTGCTCGCCCTGTTTCGCGGGATGGTCGCCATGTTTTCGGGTCATGGAGGGTGCTCCTTTGTCAGGTGCTGCCAGCCAGCTGGCCGGCCGATATGGCCTCGAGTTGTTCGTACAGCTCGCGGATTTCTGGCTGCAAGTTCACAGTGCTGTCGGCTGTCTGTTTGTGCAATGTCTTGGTGTAGAAGCGCTCGTCCGGCGGCACCGGGCGCAAGCCCAGTTGCTGGTGTAGCTGGTCCAGGCGATGGTGGAAAGTTTCCTCGTCCCAGTCGAAACACAGGATCGGGAACGGCTTGCGGCGGTACTGGCGCAGCAATTCACGGTTGTAGATGTACCACATCTGCAGGCCTTCCTCGATCGTCACCGGCAGTGCCGGGCGACTGGCCAGCGATTGCGCCACAGCCATCGGGTGGCGATAGATGCCGACGAATTCCATATCCGGCACCAAGCGGCGCCAGCCGTCCAGCAGCATCAGTGTGCGCGGGTCCTTGAAGCCCCACAGCGGATGCTCGGCATACTCCGCCATGATTTCCCGGGCGCGGGCAACATGTTGCGGCTGCCAAACGGGTGCCGGGTGGCGCCAGAGCGTTTTCCAGCTGGCCGGGCGCAGCGGCTGCTTCCAGTTGAGGCCATTGGCGCGGAAAACGGCTTCATTCAGGTTGACCACATCCTGGTTTTCCCGGTTGCCCTTGCGGTTATAGTCATTCCAGGTGTGGTGTTTGCCGAGGAACAGGCCGCCCTGTTGCAGCGAACCGGTCAGGCAGCTCGTCCCCGAACGGTGCATGCCGAGGACGCAGAGGATGCGCTTGGGTCTGGCGGGAATCATGCAGTCAGCAGGTATTGTTATCGGGTTGGTCAGGCATCATAAACAGGCCGGCAATACACTACAATCACGGCCATGCCAACGGATAACAACCTGCAGACACCGATCTACCTGTCCATCGCGACAGTCCTGTACCGCTCTGGCGACGAACAGCTAGAGCGCTTTCGCGACAGCCTGGTCCGGTGTGTGCAGCATTTGCGCAGCGAACGGCCGGTGGCGCGGGTGACGCTGGCGGTGGTGGACAATGCCGCGGCCGAAGATGGCGATCGCCACTCGCGCCAATTCACTCGCCTGGCGGGAATCGATTCGATCCGCTTCATCCAGCCCGACCATAACCTCGGTTACGGCAAGGCGCACAACCTGTGCATGCACCAGGGCAGTGACTTTCACCTGATCCTGAACCCGGACGTCTACCTCGCGCCCGACGCGCTGGTGGCCGGCATTGATTATCTGCAGCAACACCCGGCCACAGGCATGGTGACGCCCTACGGCGTCGATGACCATGAGCAGCCGCTGTTCCTGTCAAAACGCTATCCGACGGTGCTGGATTTCCTGCTGCGCGGCTTTGCCCCGCCCGCCTTGCGCAGGCTGTTTGCCAACCGGCTGGCGCACTACGAAATGCACCGGGAATACCTCTCGGGGGAAGCATCGGATGCGGTGGAAATCGCCAGCGGCTGCTGCATGTTGTCGCGCACGGCCCTGCTGCATCGGCTGCACGGTTTTTGCGAGGACTATTTCCTCTACTTCGAGGATTTCGACCTGTCGGTGCGTTTGCGGCAGCACGCAAGGATCACACTGGTGCCAGCCATGCGCATCGTGCATGACGGCGGCCATGCCGCGCGCAAGGGCTGGTGGCATATCCGGCAGTTCTCACGAGCCGGTTACCGTTTTTTCAGCACCCACGGCTGGCACTGGTGGTGACTCTCCTGCATCTAGCGGCACCAACTTCATGACGCGGCCGGGATTGCGTGGGTCACCGAAAGTGAATACCTGCTGGCAGCGATAAAGCGCGTTCTCGCGACAGAAAATGGCCAGCGCGCCGGCATTGTCGACCAGATAGCCGATACCTCGCTCGCGCAGGTACTCCGGCTGCCGCTTCTGCCAGTGCGCGCGCAACGAGCGATGGTCGACCACGCCATCAAGGTTTACCACCTTACGCTGCGCGAGATAACTGAGGATGCCGGAATTCATCGAACCGATGACTGCATCGGCCGGCGTATTCGTGTTCAGCCAGTCCGCCACCACAAAATGGGGCGAGCGCTCCGCAGCGACGCCCGGCAGTTTGGCTGGAGAATGCAGCGACAACACCGCGACAACCGACAGCAGCAACCCTGCCAGCGGCCAGCGCTGGCCGCGCCAGCGGATCGCGACTGCGGCCAGCAACAGCACCAGCACCAGGCCGACGGGCATGTGGTACCAGATACGTACAAAACTGCGCATGCCGGCGTTGTAACAGAACACGGCAAACACGGCGAGGCAGAACACGGCCAGCGCGCGCAGGACAGGAAAAGGGTTGCGCGCCGACAGCAGCTGCCAGCACAGCAAGGCGCCGGCTGCCAGCAGCAATGCCGACTGCAAGGGCAACGCCGAAGGTACGGCCGCAATGAACAGGCGCGCCGTGTCCTGCAAATGGGAATAGACCGCCATCGGCGTCAGCAACAGGCGATACACCGTGGCTCCGAGACTGAAATGCGGCTCGCCCCAGTGGATGCTTTCGACCTTGCCGCTGCTCTGCACCATGCTGCCGAACTGCAGCTGGTTCCACAGCAACCACGGCGACACCAGCAACAGCGCCACGAGCCCGGCCAGAAACAGTCGCGGCCATACCTGCACCAGAGCCCCACGCGCCTGCCAGGCCAGTGCGGCAAACAGCAGCACCAGCGTTATGGCATTGTCGGTGCGAGTGAGGAAGGCTGCGGCGGCGATGAAGCCGAAAAAAACATAGCGACGCAAAGCACCCAAGGGCTGCAGCCACACAGTGAGGAAAGCATTCAACAGCAGCAGCAACACCAGCATGTTGAGCGAGGTTTCCAGGCCGTTCATCTGCATGTCGACGAAGGTGGAATGCAGGCACAGTATCGCGCTGGCCAGCATCGCCACCAGCCATCCGCCGCGCAAGCGCAACACCGTGAGGTACAGCGCGACAATCGCCAGCAGGTGCAGCGCCAGCATCAGCCACTGCACGCGCGCCACAAAACCTGCACCGTCCTGCGCAGGCGTGTAGAACGGCACGATCAATGACATCCACAACGGGTGGAAGCCGTTGGCCAGCCCCTCGCCGTCGTAGCTGATGCGATGCTGGAGAAAGATATTGGCGGCAATCTTGTAGTAGTAAAACGCGTCATCTGCCAGGTAACTGGTCAGCAGCGAGTTGAAATCCAGGGTGACAATCTGCCAGCGCGCGACCACGGCGACGGCACAGAGCAGCAATACTGTCAGCCCGTGCTGGCTGGCAGAAACCTCGCGCGACGTGGGGTGAACTGGGGTCATGGCGGTTCCATCGTCAGAATCCTTACATTTTGTGGCGTCGCCAACGGAAACGCCAGCTTTTAGAATGCCGGGTAATTGCTGCCGGATACCCTCCACGTGACCTTGCCATTGCGCACTGCCCGTTTTGCCTCACTCGGCGACACCTACTACTCCGCCGTGCGCGTCCAGCCCTTGCGCGCGGCACGCTGGGCAGCCTTCTCACCCGGCACCGCTGCACTGCTGGGGCTGGACATGGCACAACTGGCCAGCGACGAGGCCCTGCACCTGTGCAATGGTGTGGTCGCGTCGAGCGTGACACCGCTGGCGATGGTGTACTCCGGCCACCAGTTCGGCAGCTACAACCCGCGCCTCGGCGATGGCCGCGCCATGCTGCTCGGCGAGATCGGGCATGCAGGCAGGGTGCATGAAATCCAGCTCAAGGGTGCCGGCATGACACCGTACTCCCGCCAGGGCGACGGCCGCGCCGTGTTGCGTTCCAGTATTCGCGAATTCCTCTGCTCGGAGGCGATGCACGGCCTCGGCATCCCGACCACCCGCGCACTGGCGCTGATCGCCAGTGAGGAGCCGGTGTACCGCGAACAGGTCGAGACCGGCGCGATGGTGCTGCGCGTGTCGCCGTCGCACATCCGCTTCGGCTCCTTCGAGTATTTCTTCTACACGCGCCAGCACGACGCGCTGCAACAACTGGCCGACTTCGTGATCGAACACCATTACCCGGAAGCACTCCGTCACGAGAACCGCTACGCAGCCTTCCTGCAGGCGGTGGTGACACGCACCGCCCGGCTGATGGCGCACTGGCAGGCGGCGGGCTTCGCCCACGGTGTGATGAACACTGACAACATGTCGATCCTCGGCGAGACGTTCGATTACGGACCTTTCGGGTTCCTCGACGACTACAACCCGCAGTTCATCTGCAACCATTCCGACTACAACGGTCGCTACGCTTATGACCAGCAGCCATCTATCGGCTTGTGGAATTGCAATGCACTGGCACATGCGTTGTCGCCACTGGTTCCTGTCGAGACGCTGCGCGAGATACTGCACAGCTACCAGCCAACCATCGAACAGCAATACCTGCAGCTGATGCGGGCGAAACTCGGCTTGCACACTGCACAAGCTGCCGACAACGCGCTGATCGGCCAGCTGCTCGGCCTGCTGCAGCAGTCGGCGGTCGATTACACGATTTTCTTCCGCCGCCTGTGTGACTTTGTGGCCGATGCCCCCAACCCGGGCCTGCGCGACCTGTTTGTCGACCGCGAGGGCTTTGACCGCTGGTCCAACCAGTACAGCATCCGCCTTGCGGCAGAGCAGAGCCGTGATGGCGAGCGCAGCACGCGCATGAAACAGGCGAACCCCAAGTACATCCTGCGCAATTACCTGGCACAACAGGCCATCGACAAGGCGCAGCGCGAACAGGATTTCAGCGAGGTGAACAACCTGCTGCGCGTGTTGCAGGACCCGTTTGCCGAACACCCGGAGCAAGAGCACTATGCAGCCTTTCCGCCCGACTGGGGCAAGCGCCTGGAAATCAGCTGCTCATCCTGACAACCGAGGACCACACCATGAGTTTCACCTGCATTCCCGCCGCCGCCGCCAAACAGATGATGGATAGTCGTGAGGTGACGATCGTCGATATCCGCGATCCGGCTTCCTTTGCTGCCGGCCACGCCCCGGGCGCGTTTTCCCTCAACAACAGCAACGTGGACGAATTCATCCGGCAGGCAGACCTGGACAAGCCGCTGCTGGTGTTCTGCTACCACGGCCACAGCAGCCAGGGCGCTGCCGATTTCCTGGCTCGGCAGGGCTTTGCCGAGGTCTACAGCGTCGACGGCGGCATGGAAGGCTGGAAACGGCAGTACCCGGTGAGCCGGTAGGGCGCGATAAATCGCGCCCCTACAACAACCCCTGCAACAGGCTTTCCAGCTTCTCCGGCGTCATCGGCCCCTGCACGACCTTGTCGAGCGCGATGTTGGGGCCGTTGACGCAATTGCCGAGGCAGCGGAACGGTTCCAGCCGCACGTTTTTGCCGGCATCGCACTGGTAGAAGTCGGCGCCGAGTACCCGCTTCGCCGTCGCCGCCAGCGCCAGACCGCCTTTCGCGCAGCAGTTATCTGCCGAGCAGACATACAGCAAGTGTTTGCCTGGCGGCTGCAGCGTGAGCGAAGGTGACAACTCGATCGCCTTGTAGATCGCCGGACGCTCAACGCCGGCGGCATCAGCAATGAGTGCGATAGACGGCGGCGGGATATAACCCAGCGCTTCCTGCAACTGGGTCAGCAGATCGACAAGGTCATTGTCAGGCACGAAAGCGGCGATGATTTCCGCCGCGCGGTCCAGTACTGAAGTGGCCGGGATGGTCATGATGATTGTGCTGCCTCCATCAAGGGCAATGCCTGCTGCACCATTTCGCGCTCCTCGTCGGTCGGCACGACGAATACCTGCAAGCGTGCTGCAGGCGGGCTGATGCGCCAGTCGTGTTCATGGTTAGCCTGTTCGTCCAGCGCCGCGCCAAGCCAGCCGAGGCGCTGCACTATGCGCGCACGCGTTGCCGACTGGTGCTCGCCGATACCGCCGGTAAATACCAGCACATCAATACCCTGCATGGCCGCTGCCAACTCCGCGATTACCGTGCAGCAGCGCTGCACGAACAGCTCCACCGCTTCTTGTGCCGCCTCACGGCCATCCTGCAGCAGCTCACGCAAATCACCCGTGGTGCCGGACACGCCGAGCAAGCCGCTCTGTTTGTACAGCAATTTTTCCAGTGCCTGCACATCCGCACCTTCACGCAGCAAGTGCAACAACACGCCGGGATCGAGCTGGCCGCAACGCGTGCTCATCACCAGGCCATCCAGCGGGCTGAAACCCATGCTACTGGCGACACTGCGGCCGCCCTGCACGGCGCAGGCGCTCGCACCGCTGCCGAGATGGGCGATCACCACTTTGCCCTGCTGCAACGCCGGCTCCTGCGCATACAGCGCGGCACTGACATAGGCATAGGAGAGACCATGGAAACCGTAGCGCTTGATGCCGCGCTCATGCAGCGCACGCGGCAAGGCATAACGGCGCTGCAAGTCGGTTTGCGTCTGGTGGAAAGCGGTATCGAAACAGCCGACATGCAGCGCCTGCGGCCACTGGTGGCGCGCCGCCGCGACGATGTCGAGGTTGAATGGCTGGTGCAATGGCGCCAGCGGCACGAACGCACGCAGCGTCGCGAGCACAGCGTCATCCAGCACGGTCGCTGCCGCAAAACGGTCGCCACCGTGCACGATGCGATGCACGACCAGTTGTGGCGCAGCCGGCAGTTCACCGGCGAGCCGGGCAAGGCCGGCATCATCACCATCTCGCGCGACATTCCAGTGGCCATCGCGCAGCAATGCACCGCCCTGCAAGGCAAACCACGCCGCCTTGACGGTTGCCGAGCCGCCGTTCAGTGCCAGGATGTTCATTTTTTCAAGGGGGATTGCTGCTGCAAGGCCACCAGTGCAGCGAGAGCCGCCGACACCACCCGCGAGGCGACATTCTCCGCCCGGCTGGTCAGCGCCACCGGCACACGGGCGCCCATCACCAGGCCGGCGGACGACGCGTGGCCGAGAAACGTCAGCTGTTTGGCCAGGATGTTGCCGGAGACCAGGTCAGGAACGACGAGGATATCCGGCTCACCGGCGACCGGTGACTCGATGCCCTTCTGCTCGGCTGCTTCCAGTGAAATGGCATTGTCGAACGCCAGCGGTCCATCGAGGATCGCACCGGTGATCTGCTTGCGGTCGGCCATCTTGCACAGCGCCGCCGCATCAATGGTCGACTGGATTTGCGGTTTCACTTTCTCGATGGCCGACAGGATCGCCACTTTCGGTTTGGCATTGCCAAGCGCGTGGGCGAGATCGATCGCGTTCTGCACGATATCGCGCTTGGTGGCGAGATCGGGCTCGATGTTGATGGCCGCATCGGTCACCAGCAGCAGTTTCGGGTAGTCCGGTACCGACAGCACATAGACATGGCTGGCACGACGCGCCGTGCGCAGGCCGCCACTGTGGTCGATCACGGCCGACAACAGCTCGTCACTGGAGATGGCGCCTTTCATCAGAGCACCGACTTTCCCCTCACGGGCGAGCTGCACCGCCGTGGCGGCCGAGGCATGGCTGTGCTCGGTCTCGATGAGCTCGTAGCCACTGATGTCTGCGCCCAAGGCAGCAGCCGCCTTCTCGATCCGCGCACGCGGCCCCACCAGCACCAGGTCCACCACGCCGGCTGAGGCAGCCGCCAGGGCGCCTTCCAGCGACAGGTCGTCGGTCGGGTGCACCACCGCCATGCGCTGGCGCGGCTGGCTGCGCACCTGGTCGATCAGGCTGGCAAAACGGGGATCCAGGTCAGGTGAATTCATTGCGTGATTCTCTACTGCTGCCGGGGTGGTGTATCATAACGCGCCAACCGGGGCAGCCCGGTTTTTTTGTGTCCGGCCGCTTGCCGGCCCCTATCCCGAAGTGACTGACCGACAGGTTTGACATGAGCATCGCTGATCGCTGGTTATTGCCGGATGGCATCGAGGAGCTGCTGCCAGAACAGGCCGCGCGCGCCGAGGCGTTGCGCCGCAGCCTGCTCGACCTGTATGCCCGCTGGGGCTACGAGCTGGTGATGCCGCCACTGGTCGAATTCACCGAGTCGCTGCTGGTCAGCGGCAACCACGACCTCGACCTGCAGACCTGCAAGCTGACCGACCAGCTGTCCGGCCGGCTGATGGGCGTGCGCGCCGACATCACGCCGCAGACCGCCCGCATTGATGCCCACGGCCTCAACCGGCCCGGCGCCACGCGCCTCTGCTATGCTGGCAGCACCCTGCACGCCCGCCCGAAAACGGCACTGGCCTCGCGCTCGCCGATCCAGGTCGGCTGCGAATTCTATGGCGTCGCCGGTGTCGAAGCCGACTGCGAGGTCATCTCGCTGATGCTCGAGACCGCCAGGGTCGCCGGCATCACCAAAGTGACCCTCGATCTCGGCCATGTCGGCATTTTCCGCGGACTCGCCAAGCTGGCCGGGCTCGATCCCGAACAGGAGCAGGTCCTGTTCGACATCCTGCAACGCAAGGCGCTCAGCGAGCTGGACGATTTTGTCGCCGCGAGTGTCAGTGACAAAGGCACCGCGGCCCTGCTGCGCGCGCTGCCGGACTGGAAAGGTGACGCATCCTTGCTGGCCCAGGCCGGCGCCGCGCTGGCCGATGCTCCAGCAGCAGTGCGCGATGCCATCAACCAGTTGCAGGCCATTGCCAGCTGCATGGCCCAGCGTGCACCGGACGTGGCACTGTATTTCGACCTCGCCGAACTGCGCGGCTACCATTACCACACCGGCGTGGTGTTTGCGCTGTACGTCAGTGGCGTCGGTGAGGCCATTGCCAACGGCGGGCGCTATGACAACTTCGGCGCAGCTTTCGGGCGGGCACGGCCAGCCAGCGGCTTCAGTGCCGACCTCAAGCACCTGATGGATCTCGGCCAGTCTGAAGCGCAGGCAGCCAATGCTATCTGGGCCGCGCTGGACGGTTCTGCCACCCAATGGCAGGCCATCGCCGCCTTGCGCGCGCAGGGCGAGTGCGTCATAGCCGGCGTCAACGGCGAGGCGCGCCCGGGTCACTGCCAGCGCGAACTTGTGCAGGCTGGCATGCAGTACCTCGTCAGGACTCTTTCTGTTTAATCACCGGTTTGAAAGCGGAGTATCGCAGTGGGCAAGAATGTTGTTGTGTTGGGCACCCAGTGGGGCGATGAAGGCAAGGGCAAGATCGTTGACTTGCTGACCGACCAGGCCGAGCTGGTAACGCGTTTCCAGGGCGGCCACAACGCCGGCCATACGCTGGTCATCGACGGCAAGAAAACCGTGCTGCACCTGATCCCGTCCGGCGTGCTGCGCGAAGGTGTGCTGTGCCTGATCGGCAACGGCGTTGTGCTGGCACCGGACGCGCTGCTGAAGGAAATCCGCGGCCTTGAGGCCAATGGCATCCCGGTGCGCGAACGGCTGCGCCTGTCGCCAGCCTGCCCGCTGATCCTGCCGCACCACGTCGCGCTGGACCAGGCACGCGAGGCCGCCAAAGGCAGCGCGAAGATCGGCACCACCGGCCGCGGCATCGGCCCGGCCTATGAAGACAAGGTCGCCCGCCGCGGCCTGCGCCTCGGCGACCTGCGCAATGAAAAAGCGTTCGCCGAGAAACTGCGCGAGGTGATGGAGTACCACAACTTCGTGCTGACCCATTATTTCAAGGCGCCGGCTGTCGACTTCCAGAAAACGCTGGACGAAGTGCTGGCCCAGGGCCGCGAAATCCTGCCGATGATGGCCGACGTGACCGGCCTGCTGCACGAGGCGCGCGAACGCGGCGCCAACATCCTGTTCGAGGGCGCGCAAGGTTCCCTGCTCGACATCGACCATGGCACCTACCCCTATGTCACCTCGTCCAACACCACGGCCGGCGGCACTGCCACCGGTTCCGGTTTCGGCCCGCTCTACCTCGATTACGTACTCGGCATCACCAAGGCCTACACGACGCGCGTCGGCTCCGGCCCGTTCCCGACCGAACTGGTGTACGACGCCGCCAGCGACCAGGGCGACGCGATCGGCAAACACCTCGGCACTGTCGGCCATGAATTCGGCGCGACTACCGGCCGCCAGCGCCGCTGCGGCTGGTTCGATGCCGTGCTGGTGAAGAAGGCAATCCAGATCAACTCCGTGTCGGGCCTCTGCCTGACCAAACTCGATGTGCTGGATGGCCTGCCGGAAGTGAAGATCTGTGTCGCCTACCGTGACGCCAACGGCAACACGATGGTGGCGCCGCAGCACAGCGATGATTACGAGGGCATCGTGCCGGTGTACGAGACGATGCCCGGCTGGAGCGAATCCACCATCGGAGCGAAATCACTGGCCGAGTTGCCGCAGGCCGCGCGCAACTATATCCAGCGGCTGGAGCAACTGACCGGGGCACCGATCGACATCATCTCGACCGGACCAGACCGCATCGAGACCATCGTGCTGCGCCACCCGTTCAACTAAGTGCGCTATGCTCTCCCTGTCTGCGCCAGGCAAACGCCGGGCGCCACAGGGAGACCACCATGCGACACCTCGCCATCACACTGTCCTGCTTTTTCTTCAGCCTCTTCCTGATCGCTGCAGCACCCACCGTCCAGGCTGGCCCGGCTTGTGGCCTGGTACTCGCTACTGCGGGCGAGGTGTTGATCCAGCGTGGCAATGCCACTATCGCCGCCGCACGCAAGACGTCGTTGCATGTGGATGATGAAATCCGCACCGGCGACAACGCACGCGCCCAGCTGCGCCTGGCTGATGGCACCATCACCACACTCGGTGCCAATACCGCTTTCCGTATCCGGCAGTACACCTGGCGCCAGCAAGATGAACCGTCCCGCGTGCAACTGGAACTGGTGACGGGTGCCTTTCGCGCGGTGACCGGCAAGGTGCTGGATGCCAGGGGCTCGCAGCTGGATGTACAGACCCCGGCCGGCGTGATCGGCATCCGCGGCACCGATTTCTGGGGCGGCTATCTCGATGGCGATGCTGTCGATGTGCTGCTCATTGATGGCAGGCATGCCGTCGAGGTCAGCAATGCGAGCGGCAAGGTGCTGCTGGAGAAGCCGGGCCAGGGCACCACGCTGAAAGCGGACCAATCGCCCCTCGCCGTGAAGGAATGGCCCAAGACGAAAGTCGAGCGCGCCGTCGCCACCATTACCTGGCCGGGCGGCAGTACCCCGCCAACCGAATAAGCCTCAGCCTGCCAGGCCGAAGAAACGGCGGATACTCGCGAGGATGCGCGCCTCGCGCTCATGCACAGGCAGATTTTTTTCTTCCCGCGCCGCGACCAGCTGGGTCTCGCGCTCACTGAGGATACGGGCGCACTCCCCGGCGATTTCCGGCCGCGCATGCAGGATCTGCTCGAAGCCTGCCTTATCCAGCCGGTAACAGAGGGCATCCGTGCGCGCGGTCACGGTCGCACGGCGCGGCTCGCCGGTCATCAGGCCCATCTCGCCGAACACCGAACCCGCCTGCAAGGTGGTGAGGTGGCGCCGCTCGCCGCCATCCTGCTCATACCAGATGTCTGCCTCGCCCTGCACGAGCAGGTAGAGCCAGTGCGCCACAGCGCCCTGCCGCGTCATGACATCACCCTTGCTGAAGGGGGTATCGCGCAACGAAGCGGCGAGCTGCCGTCTCTCCTCCTCGCTGAGGCTGGCAAACAGCGGCACGGTCTGCAATGCCGCCTGGCGCTCCTGCAGGGAAGATTCGCGGCGGATTGCGGCCTGGTCGGCGTCCTCTGACACCAGGTGCGCACTGACCACCGGTGAAGCCAATGCCAGTCCCTGCCGTTGCAGGGCAGTGTAGATATGCATGCGCACATGCGAATCGGTGGTGTCATCATGCAACGGATCGGTCAGCCAATAGCGCGCCGCGTAGATGGTGTTGCCGTCGCGGAAATCCATCACTATGCATTGCGGCATCGGCTGGGCACTGACACAGGGAATCTCCGCCTGGCGCAAAGCCTGTTCAACAACACCGAGCACCTGCTGCGGAGAAACTTCGCTACTGACCGGGAAATAGACCCAGCGGCGGAACAGTGGCCGCTCACTCGAACAGAACACATCGACTTTCGACTTCATCAGTATGCTGTTCGGTATCACGACAACATCGCCGTTGTTGGTCAGCACAGCGGTGTGGCGCCAGTGCACCTCGATGACGCGGCCGCGCACATCGTCCACCTTGATCCAGTCGCCGATGCGCACCGAGTTGTCCAGCTGCAGCGCAATACCGCCGAGGATATTGCCGAGCGTCTCTTGCATGGAAAACGCCACGATACCGGTGATGACCGCC
>ERZ1645187.1720-NODE-1720-length-19887-cov-6.756958_pt1 | contig 19887 bp, 16 predicted proteins | sample MGYA00575352_ERZ1645187 | MGnify/ENA primary metagenome ERZ1645187 (study PRJEB40837, sample SAMN11349314) | freshwater sediment metagenome | isolation source: river sediment | host: Sediment | place: India: Wazaribad , New Delhi | collected 2017-02-21 ... | reverse complement strand
GCTGGCGTCGAGCGCCGGGATCACCGCTTCCTTGCGCACGTTGCAGAACAGCGCGATCTTGGCGCGTTCGCCTTCCGGCAGCGGCTTTTCGCAGCGGCACAGCAGCAGATCGGGCTGAACGCCCAGCGCCGCCAGTTCGCGGACCGAATGCTGGGTCGGCTTGGTCTTCAGTTCGCCGGCAGCGGCGATATAGGGCACCAGCGTGACATGCACCGAACAGGTCTGTTCGCGGCCCAGTTCGTTGCGCAGCTGGCGCAGCGCCTCGATGAACGGGAGGCTTTCGATATCGCCGACAGTACCGCCGATTTCGCACAGCACGAAATCGAGGTCGTCGGTGTCCGCCTTGGCGAATTCCTTGATCGCGTCGGTCACGTGCGGGATCACCTGCACGGTCGCGCCCAGGTAATCGCCGCGCCGTTCCTTGGCGATGATGTCGCGATAGATCCGGCCAGAGGTGATGTTATCAGCCTGACGCGCGGAGACGCCGGTGAAGCGCTCGTAGTGGCCCAGATCGAGGTCCGTCTCTGCGCCGTCATCGGTCACATAGACTTCGCCGTGCTGATACGGGCTCATCGTCCCCGGATCGACGTTCAGATAGGGGTCGAACTTGCGAATGCGGACCTTGAAGCCACGCGCCTGCAGCAATGCCGCGAGGCTTGCCGCCATGAGACCCTTGCCGAGCGAGGAGACCACGCCGCCGGTGATGAAAATGAACCGCGCCATGGGAGTTGCGCCTTAATCCGAACAGGGGGGACACCGCAAGCAAGGCTTGCGGCAATCCACAGTTGAAATCAAACAGCCCGCCGCACCCGCACGGCAGCCATTGGCTGAACGCGGGCGAAAGCGAGCGGAAAAGCGGGATTATTGCTTGGTCGCGCTGCCGAGCGGATCGGCCGGTGCCGCCGGAGCCGCTGCTGGGGCCGTCCCCTGAGCGGGCTGCGCCGCCGCGCCGAGCGGATCGACCGGCGCGCTTTGCACCGGGGCCACGCCGCGCTCCAGCGAGGTATCAAGCTCGCGGCTGGAGGTGGTGCCCACCGCCATGACTGCCAGCGCGATGCTCAGCACGACGAACAGCGTCGCCAGAATCGCGGTCGAGCGGGTCAGGAAATCAGCCGCGCCGCGTGCCGACATCAGCCCGGTGGGGCTGCCGCCCACGCCAAGACCACCGCCTTCGGACTTCTGCATGAGAATGACCGTAACCAGCAAAGTGGCAACGATCGCCTGGACGACGGTAAGGAAGATGAACAGCGACATGGCTTTCCTGCGAATAACAGCAATAGCCGCGCATCTAGGCGTGCGCGGCCCGGCTTGCAAGCCGAAGGGGGATTATTCGCTGACCGATCCGCCGGCAGCAACGACGATGGCCAGGAAGCTTTCCGCCGTCAGGCTGGCCCCGCCGACCAGCGCGCCGCCCACTTCGTCCGCACCCAGCAATTCAGCGGCATTGCCCGCGTTGACCGAGCCGCCATAGAGGATCTGCACGTTCGCGCCGTCTTCGCCATAGATCGCGACGAGGCGTTCCCGAATCGCGCGGTGCATCGCGCTGACATCCTCGACCGAGGGGACGCGGCCCGTGCCGATGGCCCAGACCGGTTCATAGGCCACTGTCACCTTGGCGGCGACATCCTCACCTGTCGGCAAGGACCCTTGCAACTGCGCGCAGACCACGGCTTCGGCCTGCCCGGCATCGCGCTCTGCCTCCGTCTCGCCCACGCAGATGATCACGTCCAGCCCGGCGGCCAGCGCGGCTTCCGCCTTGGCCAGCACCACGGCATCGCTTTCACCGTGCATCGCGCGGCGCTCGCTGTGGCCGACGATCGTGAAGCTGGCACCGGCATCCTTGAGCATGGGGGCGGAAATGTCGCCAGTATAGGCGCCGGACGGCTGCACGTGGCAGTCCTGCCCGCCAACGGCGATTTCCTGCACGGCTTCGGCCATCGGGTTGACCAGGGTAAACGGCGGCGCAATCGCCACCCGCACACCAGACGCGCGCGCCGCACCGCGATCAATCGCCCTGGCTTCTGCCAGCAGCGCGCGGGTTCCGTTCATTTTCCAGTTGCCGACGATGTATGGGCGATGAGCCATGAAGTATCCCTGCTTTGTCGTTTATGCATCCGCCTGACGGGGGCGGACGGTTAATTCAGGAAATTGCCTAAGCAAGCTTGGCTGCGCTTGTCAAAGCCCCCGGCCATCTGCGGTTGCCGGGCAGGCGATCACGACCACGCGCCGCCCTGCGCCATTGCGGGATGGGCGAATGGTGCTTAAAGCCGCCACAACAGTGCGGAAATCCGGTACGATTCCGGCAGCAAGGGTTTGACGACAAACACATGATCCAGTTCATTCGCAGCATGTTCTCGTCCAAGCTGGGCGCAATTCTGGCGCTGGGCTTTGTGGCGCTGATCGCCGTGGCGTTCGCGGGCGGGGACATTTCATCCACAGGCTCGTTCGGTGGCGTGGGCGGCGGGGATCGCGTGGCAACCGTCGGCAAGGGGCGGATCGACACGGCTGAACTGGAACAGGCCAGCGCCCGCGCGGTCGAAAATCTGCGCGATCAGGATCCGACGCTGACAATGGCCAGCTTCGTCAACCAGAACGGCGTCGACCGGGTGCTGGACAACCTGATCGACATGACCGCGATCCGCGCCTTTGGCGAAGCGCACGGCATTCATATCTCCAGCCGCCTGATCGACAGTGAAATCGCGAAGATTCCCGATGCGCGCGGGATCGACGGCAAAGTCAGCGATGCCAGCTACCGGGCGTTCCTGGCCCAGCGGCGGCTGACCGACGCGCAACTGCGCAACCAGATTGCGCAGAGCCTGATGGCCCGCCAACTGGTCGGCGCGACCGAGCTGGGGCTGGCGGTGCCCAACGAACTCGCGGTGCGCTATGCCGGCGTGATCACCGAACGCCGCACCGGCCAGATCGCCCTGCTGCCGTCGGCGGCCTTCGCGCCCAAGGCCGTGCCGAGCGATGCGGAACTGGCGACCTGGTACGGGGCCAACCAGAAGGACTATGTCCGCCCGGAAAGCCGCGTGCTGCGCTATGCCGTGTTCGATGACAGCGTGCTGAAGGCCGTTCCGACCCCGACCGAGGCGGAAATCGCGGCGCGCTATAACGCCAACAAGGCGCAATACGCCGCCTCTGAATCGCGCCGGATCGTGCAGCTGGTGCTGCCCACCGATGCCGCCGCGAAGGCCGTCATGGCCGAAATTACCGGTGGCAAGACGCTGGAAGCGGCAGCCGCGTCCAAGGGGCTGGCTGTCGCCAACCTGGGCCTGGTCAGCCGCGAAAAGCTGTCCGGCCAGACCAATGCCGCAGTCGCCGAAGCCGCCTTTGCCGCCGCCAGGGGCAAAGTGATCGGCCCGCTCAAGACCCCGCTTGGCTTTGCGCTGCTGCGCGTCGACGCGGTGGACGGCAAGCCGGCCCGCACGCTGGAACAGGTTCGCGCCGAGCTGGTCACGGCCATCGCCGCCGAAAAGCGCCGCGCCGCGCTGACCGACTTTTCCGCCGGGATCGAGGAAGAGTTCGACAACGGTGGCTCGCTGGCCGATGTCGCCAAGGAACTGGGCCTGACGTTGGCCAGCACGCCCGCGCTGACGGCGGATGGCAACGTGCTGGGCAAGCCCGGCGAAACCGCCCCGGCGGCGCTTGCACGGGTTGTTCAGGCCGCTTTCGCGATGGAATCCGAAGGCCAGCCGCAATTGGCCGAGGTTGAGGCGGGAAAGACGTTCGTGGTCTTTGACGTCGCCCAGATCAACGCGTCCAGCGCCCCGCCGCTGGCGGAGGTCAAGGCCCAGGTCATCGCGGAATACCAGCTGGCCAAGGGGGCAATCGCCGCCCGCGAAGCCGCCAAGAAACTGGAATCCGCCGCGAAGAAGGGGGCTGATCTGTCCGCCGCCGTCGCCCAGCTCGGCCTGCCCCTGCCCCCGGTCGACAAGGTCGACATGGAGCGCGAGAAGCTGCAGGCGATGGGTCAGCAGATCCCGCCGCCGCTGGGGCTGATGTTCGCCGCCGCCAAGGGCAAGGTCGGCCTGCTCGCCGCGCCGCGCAACCGCGGGTGGTACGTGGTCAAGGTGACCGACGTGATCCCCGGCAAGGTCGACCCGACCGATCCGCGCCTGCCCGAATTCCGCCAGACCTTCCAGCAGATCACCGGCCAGGAATATTCCGCCCAGCTGGTGGCCGCGATGCGCAAGGAAGTGGGCGTGAAGCGCAACGAAGACGCGATCAAGGCCGCCGCCAACCGCCTCAAGGGCGGGAACTGATCCGGAGTTGCACGATGTCCGGCATGCGGCCTGAAAACTGGGATGCAGCCAGAGCTGCGCTATCGGACGGACGGCCTGCGCTGATCTGGCGTCAACTGATCGCCGACACGGAAACCCCGGTCGGCGCGGCGGTGAAGCTGATCGAGGACGGTCGCGGCGATTTCCTGCTGGAAAGCGTCGAAGGCGGCGAGGTGCGCGGGCGCTACAGCCTGCTGGGCCTCGACCCCGACCTGGTGTTCCGGGCGACCGGGGCGGCCTGCGAAGTCAACGCCGACTGGCGTCATGACCGCGCGGCGTTCAAGGCGCTGCCGGGTGACAGCCTGACCGAGCTGCGCGCGCTGGTCGCGTCCTGCCGGATCGACGTTCCTGCCGCGCTGCCGCCGGTGCTGGCCTGCCTGGTCGGCTACTTTGGCTATGAAACCTATGGCCTGGTCGAAAAGCTGCCGCGCCCGGCGGACAATCCGCTGGACCTGCCGGACATGCTGTTTGTCCGCCCCGCGCTGATCCTGGTGTTCGACCGGCTGAGCGATGCGCTCTATTGCGTCGCGCCGGTCTGGCCGGCAGCCGCCGCGCCCGAACATCTGCTCGAAGCCGCGCAGGAGCGGATCGACGCGGCGCTGCGCAAGCTGGCACAGGCCGCGCCCGTGGTCGCCAGCGCCCCCACCCTGCCCGAACCGGCGCTGATTCCGACGATGGCCCCCGGCCAGTATGCGGGCATGGTCGCCCGTGCGAAGGACTACATCGAGGCGGGTGACATCTTTCAGGTGGTGCTGGCGCAGCGCTTTACCTGCCCGTTCACCCTGCCCCCGCTGGCGCTCTACCGCGCGCTGCGCCGGGTGAACCCCTCGCCGTTCCTCTATTTCCTCGACCTGCCGGGCTTTGCGCTGACCGGCTCAAGCCCCGAAATCCTGGTCCGCGTGCGCGACGGCGAAGTGACGATCCGGCCTATCGCCGGCACCCGTCCGCGCGGCAAGACGGCGGAAGAGGACAAGGCCAACGAGATCAGCCTGCTGGCCGATCCAAAGGAACGCGCCGAACACCTGATGCTGCTGGATCTGGGCCGCAATGACGTCGGCCGCGTGGCCGAAGCCGGCACTGTCCGCGTGACCGACAGCTACACCATCGAACGCTACAGCCACGTGATGCACATCGTCTCCAACGTGGTCGGGCGGCTGGATGCGGCGCACCATGACGCCATCGACGCGGTCTTCGCCGGGTTCCCGGCCGGGACGGTCAGTGGAGCGCCCAAAGTCCGCGCGTGCGAGATCATCGCCGGGCTGGAGCCGGAAACGCGCGGCGCTTATGCTGGCGGAGTCGGCTATTTCGGGCCGGACGGCAACCTCGACAGCTGCATCGTGCTGCGCACCGGCGTGGTCAAGGACGGGCTGCTGCATGTGCAGGCCGGGGCCGGGATCGTCGCGGACAGCGACCCCGCTTATGAACAGCGCGAATGCGAAGCCAAGGCCAGCGCCCTGATCGCCGCCGCGCGCGAGGCGGTGCGGGTGGCGGGCGAAGCAGGGTTCGGCCAGTAACAGCTGGACCAACGGGGCCTTGACCGGGCCAGCATGACGGTTAGCACTGCCGCCCATGCACACGACTCCCCGGTTCCTTGTCCCGTTCGCCGCCGCCGCTTTGGCGCTGTCGTCCGCTCATCCCGCCATCGCCCAGCCTGCCGCCCCACCGGCCGCTTGGGCCGCCAGGGCCACAGAGCGCACCGTCACGCTGAAGGACTTCCGGTTTGCCAGCGGGGACACCCTGCCCGAACTGAACATGCACGTGACCACGCTTGGCACCCCGCGCCGCGATGCCAGCGGGCGGATCACCAACGCGGTGATGGTGCTGCATGGCACGGGCGGCACCGGCAAACAGTTCTTCCGCCCGCAGTTCGCCGATGAACTCTATGGCCCCGGCCAGCCGCTCGACATCCGCAAATATTACGTGATTCTGCCCGACAACATCGGCCACGGTGCTTCGTCCAAACCCAGCGACGGCCTGCGCATGGCTTTCCCGCGCTATGACTATGACGACATGGTTGCTGCCCAGCACCGGTTGCTGACCGAAGGGCTGGGGGTAACGCGGCTGGAACTGATCCTCGGCACCTCGATGGGCTGCATGCACGCCTTCGTGTGGGGCACCACCCGCCCCGGCTTTGCCCGGCGGCTCGCACCGTTCGCCTGCAACGCGGTCGAGATTGCGGGGCGCAACCGCGCCTGGCGGCGTATGTCGATCGAGGCGATCAAGGCCGATCCGGCCTGGAATGGCGGCAACTATACCCGCCCGCCTGAACAGGGGCTGCGCACCGCGCGGTACCTCACGCTGATCGCCGGGGCAAACCCGGTGGCCTTGCAGGCCCAGTATCCAACCGCCGCGCAGGCCGATGCCTATCTCGGTTCGGCCTATGCCGCCGCCGCCGCGGGGGGAGCGGACGCCAACGACCAGATCTATCAGCTTGACAGTTCGCGCAGCTACAACCCCGCCCCCTTGCTGCGGAAAGTCACCGTCCCGGTGTTGTGGATCAATTCGGCGGACGATTTCATCAACCCGCCCGAACTGGGCATGGCCCAAAAGCACGCCCGCCAGATGCCCCGCGCGCGCTTCATCCTGATCCCGGCCAGCCCTGAAACCAAGGGCCACGGCACCCACACCTGGGCTAAATTCTGGAAGCGCGATCTGGCAAAACTGCTGGCGAAACCGCCCGTCCGCGACTAGAGGCGGCAGTCATGATCCTGGTCATCGACAATTACGACAGCTTCACCTGGAACCTGGTCCATTACCTGATGGAACTGGGGGCGGAGGTTGAGGTTGTGCGCAACGATGCCATGACCGCAGCGCAAGCCCTCGCCAGCGGCGCGGAAGGTTTCCTGATTTCGCCCGGCCCCTGCACCCCGAACGAAGCGGGGATCAGCCTCGATCTGGTCGGTGCCTGTGCGGCTGCCGGTAAGCCGCTGCTGGGCGTGTGCCTCGGCCACCAGTCCATCGGCCAGTACTTCGGCGGCACGGTCGTGCGCGGCGGGCTAATGCATGGCAAAGTCTCGCCGGTCAGCCACGATGGCACCGGCCTGTTCAAGGGCCTGCCCTCGCCCTTCATCGCCACGCGCTATCATTCGCTGATCGTGCAGGACATTCCTGATACGCTGATCGTCAACGCCACCAGCGATGACGAACACGTGATGGGCTTCCGCCACCGCGATCTGCCGATCCACGGCGTGCAGTTCCACCCGGAAAGCATCGCCACCGAACACGGCCACGCGATGCTGGCCAACTTCCTCAACATCTGCGGGATCGAGGCGCGCGAGCTCGCATGACGCTGTCGCTGGCCGATGCCGAGGCGCTGTTCGGGCGGATGCTCGATGGCGAGATGGAAGACGGCGAAATCGCTGCGACCCTGATCGAACTCGCCGACCGGGGCGAAACCGCCGCCGAAGTGGCCGGGGTCGTCCGGTCGATGCGCGCGCGGATGCAGCGGATTACCGCGCCCGCCGGGGCGATCGACGTTTGCGGCACGGGCGGTGACGGGCAGCACAGCCTGAACGTTTCAACCGCCGTGGCACTGGTTGTCGCGGCTTGCGGCGTACCGGTGGCCAAGCATGGCAATCGCGCGGCATCCAGCAAGGCGGGCGGCGCGGACACGCTGGAGGCGCTCGGCCTGAACCTCGCCCGCGCGTCGGAATTGGCCGAACAGACCCTGCCGGATCTGGGCATCGCGTTCCTGTTCGCCCAGGCCCACCACCCGGCGCTGGCCCGCGTCGGCCCGATCCGCAAGGCGCTAGGGCGGCGCACGATCTTCAACTTGTGCGGGCCGCTGGCCAATCCGGCAGGCGTCACCCGCCAGCTGGTCGGCGTCGCGCATCCCTCGCTGATCGCGCTTTACCGCGATGCGATGCAATTGCTCGATACCGAGGCCGCGCTGATCGTCTCTGGCGCGGAAGGGCTGGACGAGCTGTCGATTGCCGGGACCAGCTACATGGCGAGCATCGGCCTGACCGGGATCGGCACTGAGATCACTCCTGACAACGCGGGCCTTGCCCCGCACCCGCTCGACGCGCTGCGCGGCGGGGATGCGGCCTATAACGCCGCCGCACTGCGCCAGTTGCTGCTGGGCGAACCCGGTGCCTACCGCGATGCCGTCCTGCTCAATTCCGCCGCGGCACTGCTGGTGGCGGGTCAGGTGGAGGACTGGCTCGAAGGGGTCGAGGAAGCCGCCGAGGCCATCGACAAGGGGCTGGCCAAGGGCCTGCTCGACTGCTGGATCGATACTGTACAATGACCGACAAGCTGACCGAAATCTGCGACACCAAGCGCCAGGAAGTCGCCGCGCGCAAGCCGCTGGCAAGCCTCGCTGACCTCGCCGCGCGCGCCGCGACGCAAACCGCTCCGCGCGGGTTTCGCGCTGCGCTGGAAGCGAAAGCGGCAACCGGCTTTGCCCTGATTGCCGAGATCAAGAAGGCCAGCCCCTCCAAGGGCCTGATCCGGCCGGATTTCCACCCGGCCGACCATGCCCGCGCCTATCAGGCCAGCGGCGCGGCGTGCCTGTCGGTGCTGACCGACGCGCCTTATTTTCAGGGGCATGAGGATTACCTGATCGCCGCCCGATCGGCCTGTGATCTGCCGGTCCTGCGCAAGGATTTCATGGTCGACACCTGGCAAGTGGCCGAAGCCCGCGCGATTGGCGCGGACGCGATCCTGATCATCGTCGCCGCGCTGGACGATGCGTTGATGGCCGAGATCGAGGCTGCCGCGCTGGACCTTGGCATGGACGTGCTGGTCGAAGTCCACAACGAGGACGAGATGGAGCGCGCCGCGCGCCTGAAATCGCGCCTGATCGGGGTCAACAACCGCGATCTCAAGCGCTTCGTCACCGACATCGCCACGACCGAGCGGCTGGCCCCGCTGGCTCCGGAAGGCACCCTGCTGGTCAGCGAAAGCGGCATCAACAGCCACGCCGACCTGCTGCGCCTCGCCCCCTGCGGCGCGCGCACGTTTCTGGTGGGGGAGAGCCTGATGCGGCAGGCCGACGTTGCCGCCGCGACCCGTGCGCTGCTCCATGGCTGACCCTACGATGACGTCAAGGCGGTGAATCGGACCTCTCGCAAGATAGCTCCGAAACGGCGGAATTGCTTGACGGGCGAATCGAAGTTGCTTAATTGTTCCGCATTCGTTCACTGAACGGTGCAGGAACATTCCCGTTTCCCGCGCATCGTTTGCAAAGGAGTGATGCGCGCATGCTGACCCGCAAGCAGCACGAGTTGATCCGCTTCATCCAGGTCCGGCTGGAGGAAACCGGCGTGTCCCCATCGTTCGAGGAAATGAAGGAAGCGCTCGACCTCAAGTCGAAGTCCGGCGTCCACCGCCTGATTTCCGCGCTGGAAGAACGCGGTTTCATCCGCCGCCTGCCCAACCGCGCCCGCGCGCTGGAAGTGCTGCGCCAGCCGGAAGACGTCGGCACCAAGCCCGCGCCGCGCGCCGCCAACCTCAACAGCGCCGCTGCCGTCGTCCGCCCGCCAGAGGCGAAGCCCGCCCCGGCCACCGACGTGATCGAAATTCCGCTGCACGGCCGGATCGCCGCCGGTGTTCCGATCGAAGCTTTGGAAACCTCTGCCACCCTGCCGGTCCCGGCCGCACTGCTGGGCGCGGGTGAGCACTACGCGCTGGAAGTGTCGGGCGATTCGATGATCGAGGCCGGCATTCTGGATGGCGACTACGCCCTGATCCGCCGCACCGACAGCGCCCGCGACGGTGAAATCGTGGTGGCGCTGGTACGCGGCGAGGAAGCGACGCTGAAGTATCTGCGGCGCGAGAACGGCAAGGTCCGGCTCGACCCCGCCAACGCCGCCTATGAACCGCAGATCTACAATCCCGGCGAAGTGCTGGTTCAAGGCAAGCTGGCCGGATTGCTGCGCCGCTATCATTGAGTCGCAACTGCCGGTCCGGTTTGCGAAGCGCCCGTAGCATCCGCTGCGGGCGTTTTCGTGTCCGGTCAGGTAGCGGGCTGGACCACTGCTGGTGCCGGTGTGGTCCGTGCTGCGGCGGTTATGGGCAGGTTGCCCGGCGCAGACGGCGTCGCGCGCGGCGCCGGCGAATAGGCCGGTCGAGGGCTCCACCAGCCATGTTGCCCCTGGCTCTCGGCCACAGTTCGCACCTTGTGTGCTGCCAGGTCGATGGTCAGGCCGCCGGTGTTATCCAGCATCCGCCGGTCGGCCTTGATCCAGCGCGGACGACAACTGCGCGGCAGGTAGCGATCCGAAATCACGATGTCGACCCGGTCACATGCGGCGGCGAGTTCACGCTCGGCCACCATGTCCGCACCACGGGTCATCAGCAGGTGCCATTGCCGCCCCGCGCGGGTCAGGTGCAAGGCGCAAAAGTCCTTGTTGCAGCGCGCGCCGGGCCAGTTGGCCAGCGAACGGGTTGCACCCGACATGCCGGCAAGTTCGGTCAGGTTTTCACGCGCAAAGTCACTGCGTGATTCGCGCAGGACCAGCAACGCGTCCGGCAGTTCACCGGTAATGCCGACATGGCGGCCATCACCGGAAATCAGCACGTCAGGCGGCGTCACCCCCGCCAGCAAAATCGCGCCAGCACCGGCGGGGACAAAGCCCAGCAGCCGCACCCGCCCGCTCCACAGGGCAAGCCACAATCCGCCGGCCACGAACAAGGCGAAGGCGCCATGCCCCATGCCGGGCATCCGGCTGACCGAACCGGGCATGGCCGCCGTCCAGTGGGCCAATGCCAGCAGCGCTTCCAACGACTTTCCGGCCAGCCACCAGAACGGCGCTCCGGCGCCAACCAGATCGAACAACAGCGCCAGCGCGATCAGCGGCATCGACAGGAACGTCGTCAACGGAATCGCCACGACATTGGCCAGCGCGCCGTAAACGCCGGACTGGTGAAAGTGAAACAGGCCAATCGGCATCAGCGCCAGTTCGATCACCAGGCCAGTCGCGGTGATCGCCGCCAGGTTGCGGCCCAGGCGCGTCCACCACGGCTCCTCGCGCGGCGCAATCAAGGCCCGCATCCGCCGCGTGCCATGCAAGGCGATGATCGCGGCCACGGCCGCAAAGCTCATCTGGAAGCTGGGCCCGATCAGCGCTTCCGGCCAGAACAGCAGCACCACGAAGGCGGCCACGGCCAGCAGCCGCAGTGACAGCGGCTCACGCCCCAGCGCCAGCGCTGCAAGTACCAGCAACGCCCCGATGCAACTGCGCACCGTCGGCACTTCCGCGCCGGTCAACAAAGTGTAACCGACCCCGGTTGTCGCGCCGATTGCTGCGGCGATCAGCGGCACGCGCACCCGCAAGGCCAGCCAGCCCCACAAGGCCAGCAGCCGACTGGCCAGGTAATAGGTCGCCGCGATCATCGCACTGACGTGCAGTCCGCTGATCGACAGCAGGTGGGTCAGCCCAGCGTGGCGCATCGCCACTTCGTCAGCTTCGGCAATGGCGCCGCGATCCCCGCTGGCGAATGCGGCGGCAATCGCACCCGGCGATCCGTCCAGGTTCGCACGGACATGCGCGGACAGGAACCGCTGCGCCCGGCGCAAGGCGCTGCCCTCCCCCGCCGGCGCGATCACCGTGACCTTACCCAGCGCACTGCCGGTCGCGGCGAGGCCAGAAAACCACGCCGCGCGGGCAAAGTCATAGCCACCCGGCAGCATTGGCGGGGCCGGCGGCATCAGCCGGGCACGCAGACGGATGACGGCGCCCTCCGCAATCCCCGGCTCGTCCTGCACCAGCGGCAGGTTGACGCGCACCCGGATGGCGCGCCCGGTTTCCGGCTCCCGCGTGGCCAGCAACAGGCGCACGCGCCCCTCGGCCGGTTGCTCGATCCGGTCGATCACGGTCCCCGTCAGCACCGTCACCAGCGGACGGGCGATCGGCGACGTGCCAACCAGCGCGGACTTGCCCCACACCAGCAGGCATCCCGCCGCAATCATCGCGGCCAGCGCCACCACGGCCAGGCGCATATAGGGAAATCGGCCATCGCTGCGCAGGCCGGCCAATGCCGCCAATGCCAGAGCGCCACAAGTGGCCAGCATCCCCAGCCATTCCCACCGATTGTCCAGCAGAAACCAAGCGGCAATGCCCGCACCGAACGCCACGACCAGCCACGGCGCGCGATCGAAGCCGCGGCGTTCAAGGAATTGCTCAACTCGCGCAAGCCCGCTTGCCAAGTCGGCGCGGTTGCGCCAATGGCGATGCTGCAATGCAGCGCCATCAGGCGGCTCGTTGCCCAAGGGGATGGTTGGCGGCGCGCTGCTGGCCATGTCCCGCAAATGACAGGATGGATGGGTCGATGGCAAGCACAAGCGTAACCGGCGGAGCAGTGGCGGATGGCCGCGACGTCGTGACGCGATTTGCGCCCTCGCCCACCGGCTACCTGCATATTGGCGGTGCCCGCACGGCGCTGTTCAACTGGCTGTTCGCCCGCCACCACGGCGGCAAGTACCTGCTGCGGATCGAGGATACCGATCGCGCCCGCTCGACCGAGCCGGCGATCGATGCGATTTTCGACGGGCTGGAGTGGCTGGGCCTGGGCGGTGATGAGCCGGCCGTGTTTCAGTTCTCGCGCTCGGACCGTCATGCCGAAGTCGCACACCAGCTGCTCGCGGCGGGCCATGCCTATCGCTGCTATCTGACGCCGGAAGAGCTGACCGCCCGCCGCGAGGCTGCCCAGGCGGAGCGTCGCCCGTTCCGAATTGTCAGCGAATGGCGCGATGCCGATGCATCGACCTGGCCAGAGGGGCAGCCCTATGTCGTGCGGATCAAGGCCCCGCGCGATGGCGAGACGGTGATCGCGGATCTTGTCCAGGGTACGGTCACGGTGGCGAATGCCGAGCTGGACGATTTCGTGCTGCTGCGGTCTGACGGTACGCCGACTTACATGCTCGCGGTCGTGGTCGATGACCATGACATGGGCGTGACTCACGTGATCCGGGGCGACGACCACCTCAACAACGCGTTCCGCCAGTTGGCGATCATCGACGCGATGGGCTGGCCGCGCCCGGCCTATGGCCACATCCCGCTGATCCACGGATCGGACGGCGCCAAGCTGTCGAAGCGCCACGGCGCGCTGGGCGTGGACGCGTATCGCGATGAGCTGGGCATTCTGCCGGAGGCCATGTTCAACTACCTGCTCCGACTGGGTTGGGGCCACGGCGACAACGAGATCATCAGCCGCGAACAGGCGATCGCATGGTTTGATATTGACCATGTCGGCAAGAGCCCGTCGCGGTTCGACATCGCCAAGCTGCAGAACCTCAACGGGCATTACCTGCGCGAAGCCGACGATGCCCGGCTGGCCGAACTGGTCGGCGCCCGGATGACGGGATCGGTCGATCTGGACCTGCTGGCCCGCGCGATGCCCGTGCTCAAGGTCCGCGCGAAGGATGTGAACGAACTGGCCGCCGGCGCCGCCTTCCTGTTCGCCCCGCGTCCGCTGACACTGGAGCCGAAGGCGGAAGCACTGCTGACCGACGAGGCACGCGCGCTGCTGGGCCGGATCAACGCCCGGCTGGCCGCGCAGGACGACTGGTCGCTGGAAGCGCTTGAAGCCGCGCTCAAGGCGATGGCCGAAGAACTGGGCCTTGGCCTGGGCAAGCTTGCGCAACCCTTGCGGGCCGCGCTAACGGGGCAGACAACCTCCCCCGGTATTTTCGATGTGCTGGTTCTGCTTGGGCGGGACGAAAGTCTGGCGCGGATTGCCGCGCAGGCAATCGCCGCCTAAGGACGAAACAGTTTTTATGGAGTGAGACAGGTGGGCAATCAGGTAAAGCTGAACACCGGCAGCGGTGACTTCGAATATCCCGTGCTTTCGGGCAGTGTCGGTCCGGATGTGGTCGATATCCGCAAGCTCTATGCCCAGACGGGCATGTTTACCTATGATCCCGGCTTCACCAGCACGGCCAGCTGCGAAAGCGCGCTGACCTATATCGACGGTGACGAAGGCGTCCTGCTGCACCGCGGCTATCCGATCGGCCAGCTGGCCGAAAATTCCAGCTTCATGGAAGTCAGCTATCTGCTGCTGAACGGCGAACTGCCCAGCGCGGATGAACTGGCGAAGTTCGAAACCACCATCACCCGCCACACCATGCTGCACGAACAGCTGGCGACGTTCTATCGCGGGTTCCGCCGCGATGCGCACCCGATGGCGATCATGTGCGGCGTGGTTGGCGCGCTGTCGGCGTTCTATCATGATTCGACCGACATTTCGGACCCGACCCACCGCAAGATCAGCTCGCACCGCCTGATCGCCAAGATGCCCACCATCGCGGCGATGGCGTACAAGTATTCGGTCGGCCAGCCGTTCGTCTATCCGGACAACAAGCTGTCCTACACCGGCAACTTCCTGCGCATGACCTTTGGCGTTCCGGCCGAAGAATATGAAGTGATCCCGGCGGTCGAAAAGGCGATGGACCGGATCTTCATCCTCCATGCCGACCACGAACAGAACGCCTCGACCAGCACCGTGCGCCTCGCCGGTTCGTCGGGCGCGAACCCGTTTGCCTGCATCGCGGCGGGCATCGCCTGCCTGTGGGGTCCGGCGCATGGCGGCGCGAACGAAGCCGCGCTCAACATGCTCAAGGAAATCGGCACGCCCGACAAGATCCCGCACTATATCGAACGCGCGAAGGACAAGAACGATCCGTTCCGCCTGATGGGCTTCGGCCACCGCGTGTACAAGAACTACGATCCGCGCGCGACTGTCATGCAGAAGACCGTGCGCGAAGTGTTCGACGCGCTGAAGGTAACCGATCCGCTGTTCGAAACCGCGCTGCGGCTTGAGGAAATCGCGTTGAGCGATCCCTACTTCATCGAGAAGAAGCTGTTCCCGAACGTGGACTTCTATTCGGGCATCATCCTTTCGGCGATCGGCTTCCCGACCACGATGTTCACCGCACTGTTCGCGCTGGCACGCACTGTCGGCTGGGTGGCGCAGTGGAACGAAATGATTTCCGATCCCGGCCAGAAGATCGGCCGCCCGCGTCAGCTCTACACTGGCCCGACGCAGCGCGACTACGTGCCGATCGGCCAGCGCTGATAGCGAATGGCCTGCGGTTGCCCACCGGGTAGCCGCAGCGCCTACTGGCCATGTTCAACCTGCTACGCGTCATTCATTACGCTCTTGCCCTGGTGGCAATTGCGGTCGGTATAAAGTGGATCGCCAGGGGGCTTGGCTACATCGATTGACGCGACAACGGCTCAGCCTTCGGCTGGGCCGTTTTCCGTTTCATCCTCATGCCCGGTTGTCGGCGCCTGCGCGAGCAGGTCGGCTGGGACTTCGAGTATGAACCGCGCGCCCTGCCCCGGTGCGCTTTCAATGGCCAGGTCTCCGCCCATGGCGCGAGCGAGGCGGCGGGAGATGTAGAGGCCGAGGCCGGAACCGCCCTCGTCGCTGCGGCCCAGTCGCTCGAACTTCTCGAACACGCGGGCCTGCTGGTCAGCATCCAGCCCCGGTCCCTGATCGGCCACGATCAGCCGCGCCCGCGCGCCGGCATCTTCAAGCCTGATCCAGATCTGCGAATTGTCAGGCGAATAGCGGATGGCATTGCCGACCAGGTTGAGCAGTACTTGCAGGACGCGGCGAAACTCGGCGATGGCGGGCAAATGCTCGCCCACGCGCGGGGCATCGATGGTGATCCCGCGTTCCTGCGCGCGCACGGCCAGAATCCCGGCGGCCCGGCGGGCGACGTCGGCCAGGTCGATCCGGTCCGGCGCAGTGTTGAAGTCATCCGCTTCGACCACTTCCAGGTCGGCCAGATCCTCGACCAGCGCCAGCAGGTGCTGGCCCGCTGCGGCGATGTCGGCGGCATACTGGCTGTATTCATCGGCCAACGGCCCGGCCAGCCGGGTACGGATCGTTTCCGCATTGGCAATGATCCGCGCGATCGGCTGGCGCAGCACCGGGGCAATGTCACGCCCGACCAGGCCCGGCCCGTTCTGCGGCATGACGTTAGCAGGCAAGACTGCCGATTGCCGCTGAACGGCCGGCAGGGGCTGCTCGGCCGTCAGGCACAGCTCGAAGCCCAGCGGTTCACCGACGGGCTGATCCTGCGGGAACAGGCTGGCACGCCAACTGCGGCTCGATCCGGGCAGTTCCAGCACCGCGCCATCCAGCAATCGCCAGTGCAGCGGTTGCCGGTGCGCGCTGCCAGAGATTGTCACAAAATCGGTCCAGGGCTTGCCAATTCCGGCCCGCATCGCTGCGGCCAGATCGGCAAGGTCAGGCGCGGTCGCTTCAACCGCGAGCACCGATTGCTGCGCATCGAGCCGCGCGACCAGTTCCGCGACGGCCCGGTCGATTGCCGCCCGGCGTTCTGCCGCGTCCTGCAAATCTTCCGGCGGCAACGGCACCGCCTGCCAACTGCGCAGCACGATCTGGCACCCTTGACCGGGTTCGCCGGGCGTCACTTCAACCCAGGTCGTGATCGTATCCTGACCATCGGTGGCCTTGATCGTCCGGGCCAGCTTTAGGCCATAATCGCGTGCCTTGCGGACAACTTCCAGCAAGGCCGGAATCGCGACAGTACCGGGAATTTCGCCGCCGCACCGCCGTTGCAACCCGGCCAGCGGCTCATCCGCGCGGGTCAGGCAATCCGCGTCGTCGCAGTGTGCGGAGGCCAGGATGGCGGCGTCAGACACGCTGCATCAGCCGCCAGGGTACGCGGCGGAGCGTGCCAGCAGCGCAGCCGCGCGGTCGGCGCTCAGCGAATCCAGCCCCTCCGGCAGGCTGATTTCCGGGTGAAGCGTAACAAACTGCTCCTCCACCGCGTGCGATTTCAGTCCAGAGGCACGCAGCGCCAGTGCCAGTCTGGCGAGTTGTCCTTCGTTGGTCGAAAGCACTGCGGTATCCCGGTTTTGCCCGGATGCCAGCGACAGGGCACTCAGGAACATCGCGGCACCGGCGTGGGTGATCGACAGTGCCGCACTGGCGCCGCCGCCCATGCCCGTAATCAGCCGGGCGATCAGGCCCAGCCGGCTGCGGCTTTCATCATACTGCCCACGGATCGCCGTTTCGGCGGCAAGGCGGTGAACCTCCTCACTCCCATCCAGCGCCCGCAAGGCTTTGAGCGCGACATGCAGCAGGTCGGCCGGCAGCTCCGCCAGCGGCAACTGCATCCGGCGCTGGTTCTGAACGAAGCGTGCCTGCGCGGCCAGCAAGGCCATGGCGGTCGCTCCGGTCGTGCCATCCGGCGACGCGACCAGTGCCTGCACCAGTGGCGACAGCACGGGATCGAGCGCAAGGCGCGATTGCAGCCGTTCTGTCAGCTGCCATTCCAGCGCCAGCGCGTGAACGTGGCCCAGAAAGCTGTGATCGGCGATGAAGGCGTGCACGATGGCGTCCGACGCTTCCGCGGGATGATCACGCGTGTCGGCCTGCCCGCCAGCGACCGCCAGCGCATCCAGCAGCTGCCGCGCAACGTCGTGCATCATGCCGCGCACCCTGGCGATGATCTCGTCACTGAACAGCGAATGATCGTCATTGGCCAGCAGATGGCGCAGGATCGGCGCGATTGTGCCGAGCAGCGCATCGCCATGCGCCAGATCCTCGCTCAACGCGACGTCAGTCTGCGGACCAGCCGGAACAGGGGCAGTATTCTCGTTCATCGCATCGCTATAGCGCGCCTTGGTTAAGGCGGCGTTATCCGCGACTGGAGGCTGCTGGCAATCACGCCGCCCGCCGCCAGCGCCAAAGCCGCCACCTGCACCGCCCCGGTGCCGACCCCGGCCATGACCGCCACGGCCAGCCCCAGACCAATCACCGCGCGGTCATGCAACCAGGCCGTCCAGCGATGTTCGATGGCGCGCGGCAATATCCGCAGCAACCCAAACAGCATCAGCGGCGCAAAGAACAGCTCTGGCGATGGCGAACCGCGATCCGGCGCGAGGTCCCACGCGAGCAGCGTGACCATGATCGCGTCCATCAGCCAGGCATAGGCGGCCCGGCTGCCCGGTCCGGCCAGTCCTGATCCGGGCGACTCGCGCTGAATCCGGGCCAGCATGACGGCCGCTTCGCGCAGAATCCAGCCAATGGCGCACAGGATGAGGCCCAGCGGAACCAGGCCGAACCACCCTGCCCCCAGCCCCAGCAGCGCCATGACCGCCGCCGCCGCGACCACCGAACCGGCCCCGCTGCCGGCATGCAGCAGGCTCGGCCCGAAACTGTGAACCCCCATCCGGGCCATGGCGCGGGTCAGGTTGAGCGGTTCCCCGCCTCCGGTCCGCTGCCGTATCCAGAGCGGCTCCAGCGCGTGGGCGTCCGCCTCGCTGCGAACCAGTGTCCAGAATACGCCCTCCTGTCCCAGCGGCGGCAGGCCGCGCTGGGGCACTCCAGCTTGCAAGGCAATGCGCTGGAGGGCGGACATCGCATCGCAATCGGTGGGCAGTTCGGCGATTCGCTCAACCAGACGGCCCGGCACGCGCATGGCGGCGGCGGCGGCGTGGTTCAGGTCGATCCGCTCAAACCCGGCGGCCAGCCCCTGCTCGATCGCCTGGACCAGTACGACGCTCCCCTGCCCCAGCAGCACCGCAGCGGCGGGGACGGACGCGAACAGGCCATCCCCCAGTGCGATCACTTCATCGCCCGCAGTCACCAGTCCTAGCAGCGCGCGCGCATTGGCGATGACATGAAAACTGGCCCCGGCAGCTTCGGCCTGATGCTGAAGTTCAACGATTTCCGGCGCGACGTCACTGGCCAAGCATACAATCCGTTCCGCCTGAAGCGCCAGCGCCAGGTTCAGTTGCTGACGCGCAACTGTAAGCCCGCCCACGCGCAGGAACGCACGGGGGGATCCGCCGGGAACGGCTGGTTCCAACATCGATAGCAGGGCGACCCGCAGCGTCCTTCTCCGCGCGTTCCGATTAACAGGCGCGCGTTGTAGTGGTTCGCTCCGGTCATGCCAAGCCAAACCACCGACCAGCGACCGCAGCGCTCAGGCGGCGGTGAATTCGTCCAGGAAAGCCTGAATCCGGCGTACGACCGTCGGTTCGCCCGGTGCGGCCTCAAGCGCTTCGTCGGCCAGGACGATCAGCGGCTCGGCATGAAAGCTCGCCGCCAGCCCCTTCAGGCGCATTGCGGCCATCTGCCAATTACCGTCGCACCGCGACCGGCGGAGCAGATCGACCTGCCTGCCAAGGCTGTCGATGAAGGCTTGTCGCAGCTCTGCGAACAAGGCGGAATCCTCGCCGGCAGCAGCAGCAAGGGTCGCGTCGAGGGCTCCGGATTCGTAGGCCATGCAAACGGTTTAGGGCGAAGTGGTTAAACTGGGGTTTATCCACAAGCGGTCCGTGGTAAACTGACGTCATGACCGGGGGATCACGCATCATTGCAATCGACGCAGGGGGGGATAATTCCCATCCTGAACAACAATTTGCCGCCACTGGCGACGTGCAGTCGATGGCCGAAGAGGTCCCCGCCTGGGACGATGAATCCCTGCCCAGGGAGCGGCGCGACTGGTTCGGACTGACGGCAGCGGTGCTCGCCGTGGCCCTGATCGCCGGGTGGAGCGGGCTGTTCTATCTGGTCAATGGTGCCGGATTCGCCAGCGGTGGATCGCCCGCGCAATGGAGCATCTGGATCCGGGACTGGTCCATTCCGGTGTTGCTCGTGGCGGTGTCGTGGCTGG
>ERZ1645187.1719-NODE-1719-length-19893-cov-45.880129_pt1 | contig 19893 bp, 16 predicted proteins | sample MGYA00575352_ERZ1645187 | MGnify/ENA primary metagenome ERZ1645187 (study PRJEB40837, sample SAMN11349314) | freshwater sediment metagenome | isolation source: river sediment | host: Sediment | place: India: Wazaribad , New Delhi | collected 2017-02-21 ... | reverse complement strand
AGCGCGAGAACGTGGACGAGGACATCGCCGCCATCGGCTCCGGCCCGTTCAAGGTGGAAGTGGACCTGATGCAGCCCATCGATCCCAACAAGGCGCCGAAGGTGCACGATCCGCAGCTCAACCACATCGGGCTGTGGATTGACAATCTGGCGGCGGCGGTGGAATGGCTGACCGCGAAAGGGATGCGTTTCACGCCGGGTGGCATCCGCAAGGGCGCGGCCGGCTACGATGTCTGCTTCGTCCATCCCAAGGGCAACGACGCCGCGCCGCTGTCCGGCGAGGGCGTACTGATCGAACTGATCCAGGCCCCACCGGAAGTAGTTGAGGCGTTCGCCAAGGTGCAAGTCTGAACGGCAGCTCGTTATGAAGCCAAAGCCCGGTATAAAAGCCGGGCTTTTTTATGTTCACCATCAGTATCGGCAAGCTTGCCGTTTGCGCCACGCGGTTTTGGCTCTAGCCACGACCATCGCTACCTGCCCTACATGAGGGGGCTGGGCGGCTATCGGAGCGTCATACCATGATATAAATAAAAATTATAAATTTATGGTTAAAAAATTCTTTATTTGCATATAACCGCAATGTTAAGGTTGCCGCCGAATACTCCAGGGCGCCGAGCGCCTGGGTGGAAAATGACCGGACTTCCGGGCGGGAACCAACACCATGTATCAGTACGACTCCTATGATCAAACCCTTGTAGACGAGCGGGTGGCCCAATACCGGGACCAAGTCCGGCGTTACCTGGCGGGTGAACTGAGCGACGACGAATTCCGGCCGCTGCGGCTGATGAACGGCCTCTATATCCAGCGCCACGCGCCGATGCTGCGGGTCGCCATTCCCTATGGCCTGCTGTCCTCGCGCCAGTTGCGGACCCTGGCCCGCATCGCTCGCCGCTACGACAAAGGCTACGGCCATTTCACCACCCGCCAGAACATCCAGTTCAACTGGCCCCGGCTGGAAGACACGCCCGACATCCTCGCCGAACTGGCCCAGGTCCAGATGCACGCCATCCAGACCAGCGGCAACTGCATCCGCAACGTCACCGCCGATCATTTGTCGGGCGTGGCCCCGGATGAGATCGAAGACCCGCGCCTCTACTGCGAAATCATCCGCCAGTGGTCCACGTTCCACCCCGAATTTTCCTATCTGCCGCGCAAATTCAAGATCGCCGTCACCGGTGCGGTTCACGACCGCGCGGCGGCCCAGGTGCATGACATCGGTCTGAATCTGGTCCGTAATGAACAGGGTGAAATTGGCTTCCGGGTGCTGGTTGGGGGCGGGCTGGGCCGCACGCCGCTGATCGGTCAGGTCATCCGCGAATTTCTGCCCCGGCGCGACCTGTTGACCTATCTGGAAGCCATTCTGCGGGTCTACAACCTGCACGGTCGGCGCGACAACCTGTTCAAGGCCCGCATCAAGATTCTGGTCAAGGCGCTGGGCGCGGCGTCTTTCCGCGACCAGGTCGAGGCGGAATGGGCGCAGATCAGGGATTCCGGGCTGGTCCTGGACGATGCGGAGATCGAGCGGGTGCGCCGCTTTTTCGCCCCACCGCCGTATGACGCCGCTGCTGCTGCCGATCTCAGCTTCCCACAGTGGCTCAAGGGCGACAAAGCGTTTGCGACCTGGGTGCGCCACAACGTCGCCGAGCACAAGGTCACCGGCTATCGCAACGTATTCGTGGCGTTGAAGGAACCGGGCGCCCCGCCGGGCGACATCACCGCCGACCAGATGGACGCGGTGGCCGATCTGGCCGACCGCTACAGCTTCGGGATGATTCGTTCCACCCACCACCAGAACCTGCTGCTGACCGACGTGCGCCAGGCCGATCTTTATCCGCTGTGGCATGCCCTGAAAAGCCAGAAGCTGGCCGCACCGGTGATTGGCACGCTCGCCGACATGATTTGTTGCCCCGGCCTGGATTTTTGCAGCCTGGCCAACGCCAGTTCGATTTCGATTGCCCGGCAGATTAACGAAAAATTCGACCGCCTGGATGATCTCTATGATCTCGGCGATCTCCGCCTGAACATGTCCGGCTGCATGAACGCCTGCGGCCATCACCATGTCGGCCATATCGGCATTCTCGGCGTGGACAAGAAAGGCGAAGAGTGGTACCAGATTTCGCTGGGCGGCTCGTCGGAAAATGACGTGGCGCTGGGTACTATTCTCGGTCCCTCAGTGCCCAAAGCCGAGGTCGCCAACACGCTGGAGCGCATCCTGCGGGTCTACGTGGAACGGCGCGAAGACGGCGAGCGGTTTCTCGACACCTTCCGACGGATCGGCTTGGAGCCGTTTCGGGTGCAGGCCTACGCGCCGGGCAGCAACGAGGCGAAACAGGAGGAGGAGCGTTATGCGGTCGGTTATTAAAAACCGGCAAATCGTTGAGGACCACTGGCAAGCGGTCGCCGATGACGCCGCACTGCCGGATGGACCGGTGATCGTATCGCTGGCGCGCTGGCAACGGGAGCGGACGGCGCTGCTGGCGCGGGGTGAACCGGTCGGCGTTCGCCTGCCCAATACCGCCAACGTCGCCGACCTGGCCGCCGACCTGCCGGTGCTGGCGCTGGTGGCGCTGGAATTTCCCAGGTTCGCTGATGGCCGCGCCCACTCCCAAGCCCGGCTGCTGCGCGAGCGTTATGGCTACCGGGGCGAACTGCGCGCGGTAGGTGATGTACTGCGCGACCAACTATTCTTTATGGCGCGCAACGGTTTCGACGCCTTTGAACTCCGGGCGGATCGCTGCTTGGAAGACGCCCTCGAAGCCTTCGGCGATTTCAGCGACAGTTATCAACCCGCCGCCGACCAGCCGCTGCCGCTGTACCGGCGGGGACGGTAGGTTCGGCGTTTGCGTTTCCTGCTGCCCCCCCGCGCTCGGTAAGCGGCGACGGCAGGCCTGGGCCGTGGTGCAGCCCATGGCGGTTCAGGTGGTAAAACTATAAACTTCTGTGGCATAAAGAGCCGTTCGCCACCCTGATCCCGGCCCGCAAATCCAGATTTGCGGGTTTCTCCATCCCGGTAAAGCTACAGCCCCGCCATGCAGTCCGAATTCGTCAATGCCCTGTTCGCCTGGGTCGCCACCCATCCGGGCTGGATGAGCTTTTTCATCTTCGCGTCCGCGGCAGCGGAATCGCTGACCATCGTCGGCGTCATCATCCCCGGCGCGCTGGTCATGTTCAGTCTGGGTGCGCTCATCGGCCTCGGCCACCTGGAATTCTGGTCCGCCTACTGGTGGTCGGCGCTGGGCGCGGTGGTCGGCGACGCCATCAGCTTCTGGATCGGCCGGGTGTTCCATCAGGGTGTGCGCCGGGTCTGGCCGTTCACCAAACACCCGGAGATGATCACCCGCAGCGAAGAGTTTTTCCGCAAGCATGGCGGCAAGGGCGTGTTGTTCGGGCGCTTTTTCGGCCCGGTGCGCGGCACTATTCCGACCGTGGCCGGGATGATGGACATGAGCTGGCGCAATTTCATGATCGCCAACGTGGTCTCGGCCATTTTATGGGCGCCGGCTTATCTGGTGCCCGGCATGGCTTTTGGCGCGTCACTGGACATCGCTTCGCGGGTAGCCGGGCGGCTGGTGGTGCTGATCCTGGTGATCGCGGTAGTGTTATGGATGACGACCTGGCTGGTGAAGCATCTGGTGCGGTTGGCTCAGACCCATGCCGCCGACTGGGCGCCCCGGTTCTACGCCTGGAGCCAGGGCCGGCGCTTTATTGGTCCCATCACGGCCTCACTGCTGGACCCCGAAAAGGGCGAGGCGCGCGGGCTGATGGCGCTGGCGGCGGCGTTGCTGGGCGGCATTGTCCTGCTCGGTCTGAGTCTGGGCGCGGCGGGCCAGCAGTTGCCGAGCGGCCTCGATCTGAGCCTCTATCACTTTTTCCAGGAACTGCGCACGCCTTGGGCCGACGCTCTGATGGTGTTCACCGCCGGCCTGGGCGATTATCCGGTGACGCTGCCGGTCAGCCTGGTGGTGTTTGGCTGGCTGCTCTGGCGGCGCAATCACCCAGCGGCCTGGCACTGGCTGGCGGCGCTGGGGTTCGGCATGGTGACCAACCTGCTGTTCAAGGGATTGTTGCCGGTCTCGAGTCCCGCCGAGGTTTCCCAGGGCGTGCTGGGCTACTCGTTCCCGTCCAGCCACGCGACGTTCAGCACCCTGGTATTCGGCTTTCTGGCGGTGCTGATCGCCCGCGAAATTCCGCTAGCCCGGCGCTGGATCGTCTATCTGGCGGCGGCGCTCATCATCGTGCCGATTGCATTCGCCCGGCTGTATCTGGGCATTCACTGGCTGACCGATACGCTGGCCGGGTTGTGTGTGGGCCTGATCTGGGTGGCGGCGCTGGGGCTGGCTTACAACCACCATACGACGCAGGCGCTGGACTGGCGCCGATTGCTGGCTTACAGCGTCATCGCCCTGCTGGCGACTGATCTGTTGCACGTCAGCGTCAACTATCGTCAGGATTTGCAACGCTACCAACCGCAAGTCGCCGAACAGATTCTGAGTCGCGCGGCGTGGTGGGAACGGGACTGGCAACGGTTACCGCAGCAGCGGCTGGATTTTCGGGGCATTCGCCGGCAGGATTTCGTGTTGCAGTGGGCGGCGACGCGGCAGGAACTGGAGCAGCGATTGCAGCAGGCCGGCTGGCAACTGGCGCCGCCGGTAGATTTAAAGAGTATGCTGCTGTGGCTAAGCCCCCAAGTTGCCTTGCGGGAATTGCCGGTATTGCCGCAAACCCATGAGGGCAGCGAGGACGATTTGACCCTGGTGCGCTATGGCGATGACCTGGGTACGCGCTGGCTGTTGCGGTTCTGGGATGTGGGCGCGCGGTTGCAGGACGGCGGGCCGCCGATCTGGGTCGGCAGCGTCAGCCGGCAGAAGCTGGAGCCCCGCATGCGGTTATTCACCTTCGCCGTGGACGATCCACAGACCCGCGCCCCGGCAGATCTGCTGGCGCCCGCCTGGCAAGGGTGGCAAACCCGGGTGGTGAAGGGGAGCAATCCCAATGAACGCATTACTCTGATCGCGGATTGACGCGGAGAAAGCAGGCCATGCTCATGAGAGTCGAAACATCCTGTCTGCTGGTGGTGGATTTCCAGGAACGATTGATGCCGGCGATTCACCAGGCCGATGTGGTAGTCGCCAATGGCGCCTGGCTGATTCAAATCGCTCAGCGACTGGGCGTGCCGGTGCTGGCGTCGGAACAATATCCACAAGGGCTGGGCCACACGGTGGCGGCGATTCGCAACTTGCTGCCGGCGGACGCCTTCATGGAGAAAACCCATTTTTCCTGCGCCGCCGAGCGGGACTGCATGCGGCGTATTGATGCACTGAACCGCGAGCAGATCGTCGTGATCGGGGCGGAGGCGCATGTGTGCGTGTTGCAGACCGCGCTGGATCTGCGGGCTGTCGGCCAGGATGTTTTTCTGGTCGCCGATGCGGTCTCTTCGCGCTCGCCGCGCGATGTCGAACTGGCGCTGGAACGGATGCGCGCCGAGGGCGTGCGCATCGTCAGCCGGGAGATGGTGGCGTTTGAATGGCTGCATCAAGCGGGCGATGACCGCTTCCGCGCCATCAGCCGCGAATTTCTGCGTTGAGTGCTCCAGGGTGGGAGCGGCCTTGGTCGCAATAGCATAGTCGCGGCCAAGACCGCTCCCACGGAAACTGTTGGTTCAGCCCGCCCAGGTAGCGCCATGACCCACCATTCTGCCCCTGTTCCACGTCGTTCCTGTATCGCCGTCCGCGTCGGTTCCGTGACCGTCGGTGGCGATGCGCCCATCGTGGTGCAGTCCATGACCAACACCGACACCGCCGATGTGGACGCCACCGCCGAACAGGTGGCGGAACTGGCGCGGGCCGGTTCAGAACTGGTGCGCGTGACGGTCAACACCGAGGAGGCCGCCGCCGCCGTGCCGCTGATCCGCGAGCGCCTGGCGGCGCAGGGCGTGAATGCGCCGCTGATTGGCGATTTTCATTTCAACGGTCATCGCCTCCTCAGCCAACATCCGGCCTGCGCCGAGGTGCTGGACAAGTACCGTATCAATCCCGGCAACGTCGGGCGGGGCCGGAAGAAGGACGAGCAGTTCGCCACCATTGTCGAAATCGCCTGTCGGCACGACAAGCCGGTGCGAATTGGGGTGAACTGGGGCAGTCTGGATCAGGAACTGGCGGGGCGGCTGATGGATGAGAACGCCCGCTTGCCAGCGCCGAAACCGGCGCCGGCGGTGATGCACGAAGCGATGATTCGTTCCGCGCTGGACAGCGCGCGGCGGGCCGAGGCCATCGGCCTGGGCCACGACCGCATCATTCTGTCGGTAAAGATGAGCGGAGTGCAGGACCTGATCGCGGTCTACCGCCAACTGGCGGCGCGGTGCGATTACCCGTTGCATCTGGGGCTGACCGAGGCTGGCATGGGCAGCAAGGGCGTCGTGGCCTCGACCGCCGCGCTGGCGGTGCTGTTGCAGGAAGGCATCGGCGACACGATCCGCGTCTCGCTCACCCCGGAGCCGGGCGGCCGCCGGACCCAGGAAGTCGTAGTCGCTCAGGAAATCCTGCAAACCATGGGCCTGCGCTCGTTTACCCCGGCGGTGGTGGCTTGTCCCGGCTGTGGCCGGACCAGCAGCGACTATTTCCAGCGCCTGGCCCAGGATATTCAGGCCTATTTGCGCAACCAGATGCCGGTCTGGCGCAACCGCTATCCCGGCGTCGAAGATCTGACCGTGGCGGTGATGGGCTGCGTGGTCAACGGGCCGGGCGAAAGCAAGCAGGCGGACATCGGCATCAGTCTGCCCGGAACCGGCGAGGTCCCGGTGGCGCCGGTCTACGTGGATGGCGAGAAGACCGTGACCCTGAAGGGCGAAACCATCGCCGCCGAATTCCAGCAGATCGTGGAAAATTACGTGGTTCGCCGGTACGGAACGCGGTGATGGCCTGAAGTGATTCGACCGCCGTGTTTGGGGCGGATGCGTTCACCTGGGAACACACACCAGGGCCAGTGGCCCATGGCGGACGGTATTGAGGATCTGGCGCTGCTTCGGCGGTCGCCAAGCGATTTCTCTTTACCTGACGCCCGTTTCAGACTATTTTCCGCGCCATTTCGCCCATCGTGCTATTCCCATGATCAATGCCTTCGAACTGCAAAACGGTCGCCTTAAGCAGATTCAGATTGAAAGCAAGTCCGATCTCGAACGGACCCAGCCCATCTGGATTGATTTCGACGATCCTACCGACGAAGAGCGACTGTGGGCGAAAGAACTGTTCAAGTTGACCCTGCCGGACGAGGACGATTTCGGCGATATTGAAGCCAGCGCCCGCTGCTTCGAGGATGCAACCGGCGCTCTGCAAATCCGCTCCGATTTTCTGCTGGACAGCGCGGAAGAATCCCGCAACGTGCCAGTCGCCTTTGTGTTGAAACAGGACATCCTGTTCAGTCTGCATGAGAAGGATCTGCCGGCATTCCGTCTGTTGCGGATGCGCGCCCGGCATCGGCCGGGCTACCTGGAAAACAGTCGGGATTTGCTGCTGGAACTCTACGATACCGATGTCGAGTATTCCGCCGATGCGCTGGAGGAGATTTACACGAATCTGGAACAAATCGGCAACCGCACACTGAAAGCCCAACTGAGCGATGAAGCCGCCGCCGAGGTGCTGGCCAGCATCGCCAGCGAAGAAGACCTGAATGGGCGCATTCGCCGGAACCTGATGGACACCCGCCGCACCATCTCGTTCCTGATGCGACGGCGGTTGCTTTCCGCCGACCAGATTGAAGATGCCCGCCAGATTCTGCGCGACATCGAATCGCTGGATGGACACACCTCGTTTCTGTTCGACAAGATCAACTTTCTGATGGACGCGACGGTCGGGTTCATCAATATCAACCAGAACAAAGTGATCAAGACGTTTTCAGTGGTCTCCGTCGCCCTGTTGCCGCCGACCCTGATCGCCAGCATCTATGGCATGAATTTCGAGTTCATGCCCGAATTGAAATGGCAGTTTGGCTATCCGCTCTCTATCGGCCTGATGATCATTTCGGTCGCAGCGCCATTCTGGTTTTTCCGAAGCAAGGGGTGGTTGAAATAGCGGGGCCGGCGTCAGGAGGCTTGCAGGCACAGGTTCCGCCCCAGGGCCGAAGTCTTGCGCGGAGCCAATAGATGATGTCCCGGAGCCTGTTGACCGTGTTGTGCGCCGCCGCGCTGACCGGTTGCGCCGCACTGGAGCAGGGTTTTGGGGTTCCCGTCGCCTCCGCCGCACGCCCGCGAACCGAGAATAGCGGTTCGACGACTACGCCGCCTGTTCTCCCCTCCTCGTCCGCCGCCACGCCATCATCCAGTCCGGCAGTGGTCGAGGAACGCGCCCGGCAGGCGTATGAAACCGGTCGCTGGGATGTGGCGGAGGGTTATTATCTGCAATGGACCCGGTTGCAGCCGAATGACGCGGTTCCCTGGTTTCAACTCGGCAATCTGTACGCCGAACAGGGGCGGCTGGATGCGGCGGAACGCGCCTACCGGGAGGCGCTGCGGCGGCGCGACGAAGCCCGGACTTTGCACAATCTCGGGCTGGTGCAGATCAAACTGGGCATCGGCGCGCTGCGCGAGGCGCAACAACGGTTGCCGCCGGATGATCCGACGCGCCGGGAAACCCACGAGTTTTTGCAAACGTTGCTGGAGGCGGTGCGTTAAGGCTCAAAGCGCAAGGCGCAAGAGTGCAATGACCGCTGGGTGGTGGTCCAGCACTACGCGATCAATCAATGGGAGGGGCAGGTCATGATCTATCAACATATTCTGTTTGCGGCGGATTTTTCCGACGATGCGCTGCGGGTCGGGGAACGCGCTATCGAGATTGCACGGCGTTGTGGAGCGCGCCTGAGCCTGATTCACGTGGTCGAGGACCTGAACATCAGTTTGGGGGGAGGCTACGAATTGCTACCCGTATTGCCAGAACTGCCCGACGAGGCGCTGCTGCGGGAGTCGCGGGAGCTGCTCGGGGATCTGGCGCGGCGGCTGGGCGCAGAGGAGGCGGAAAAATGGGTGGTCAACGCGCCGTCTACCAAGGAGGGCATTCTCGGCGCCGCCCAGGAACATAGCGCAGACCTGATCGTGGTCGGCAGCCATGGCCGCCATGGACTGGCGCTGCTGCTGGGTTCGACTGCCAACGCCGTATTGCACGGCGCGCCTTGCGACGTCCTGGCGGTGCGGATTTGACCGCACCGTAACCCCACGGCGTGCGGTCAGTCTTTGACCAGCGCCGTCCGCATTCGCTCCAGCGCTTCGGTCAGCCGGTCGCGTGGACAGCCGAAGTTCAGCCGCACGCAGCCCGCGCCGCCCGGCCCGAAGTCCGCGCCATGGTTCAGGGCTACGCCGGCCTGCTTCAGGAAAAATTCATGGGGATTGCCGGGCAACCCCGCCTCCCGGCAATCCAGCCAGGCCAGATAGGTCGCTTCCGGGACCGTGACCCGAACACCCGGCAGATGACGAGCAACGAATTCAACTACGTAATCCCGGTTGGCGGCCAGATAAATCAGTAACTCCTTTAGCCAGTCGCCGCCATGCCGATAGGCAGCCAGCGCGGCGCACAGACCGAGAATGTTGACATCCGGCACGATGCCGCGCAGCGCGTGTTTGAATTGCCGCCGTAATTCAGAGTTTTGAATGATGGCGAAGCTGGCGCCCAGGCCGGCGATGTTAAAGGTCTTGCTCGGCGCCATCAGGGTGATGCAACGCTGGGCAATCTCCGGCGCCAGCGTGGCCAGCGGTGTATGCCGCCGCCCGTCCAGCAGCAAATCACAATGAATTTCGTCCGAGCAGATCGTCAAATCATGACGTTCGCACAGCGCCGCCAGCCGTTGTAATTCCGCGACGCTGAACGCGCGCCCGACCGGATTGTGCGGATGGCAAAGGATGAACAGCCGGGTCCGGGGAGTGACAGCCGCTGCGAAGGCGGCGTCGTCAAAACTGTAATACAGCCGCCCCTCACGCACTTCTGCGGTCAGTTCGGCGGTGATCAAGCGCCGCTCCTGGTTGACCGGCGCGGACAGAAACGGCGGGTACACCGGAGTTTGCGCCAGCACCGCATCGCCCGGCTCGCCGACCGCCCGACAAGCGACGTTCAAACCGCAGACCAGCCCCGGCAGATAGACGATCTGTTCCGGCGTCACGGTCCAGTCGTAGAGAGCGGCCAGTCGCGCGCCAATCGTCTCCGTCAATTCATCCGGCGGCGCGCCATAGCCGAATACCCCGTGCGCGACGCGCTCGTGCAGCGCCGTCAGCACCGGTTCCGGCGAGACGAAATCCAGATCTGCTACCCACAGCGGCAGGGCTGCACCGTAGCGTTGCCATTTCAGGCTGTCCGCACCGCGCCGGTCGGGCGCATGGTCAAAATCGTAAGGCATGGGCTGGAATACCTTTGGTGCGATGCGCAGAGGCCATGGTTAAACCAGATCGTACATTTGGCGCAGATGGCCGTATACGAGGCTGGACACATCCCGGATGACATTGCCGCGCGCCGCCTGCCAGGCCATGTAGCTGCGGGTGGGGCGGGCCTTTTCGATAATGCCGATAAAGGTGTAGGGATAGTTGCGGCCATCGCGCCCCCGGGCGACCAAAATGCCCATGTCGCCGCACAACCGGGCGGTGGTGCCGGTTTTGTCAATGACTGCAGTGCCGCGCGGCACGCCCGTTGCGCCGGTATAGACACGGTCGCGGTTCGGCAGATACATCAGCCGCCGGAGTTCGGCGGAATAAGGCAATTGGTCGTACCAGAGCGCTTGCAGGAACCGGTGGTAATCGAGGGCGGACGCCCGGTTGCGATAGGTGCGGCCGCCGCCGGGGATGTATTCGACGATCCGGGTTTGCCGGAATACGCCGGGATGACGCCGCTTGAGGGTATGTTCCGCCTCGGCGGGACCGGAGCGATGGCTGGTCTGGTTCAGCAACTCAATAAAGTGATTGGTGGCGCGATTGTCGCTGTGCTGGATCATCGCTTCCATCTGTTGCTGGCGGAAGGGCGTGTAATCCAGTTGGCCCTGCTGAACCTTGTGAAAGAACGCCAGAGCAATGAACGGCTTGATCATGCTGGCGCTCTGGTACGGCAGGCCGGCGTTGATGGTGACCAGAAAGCGCCCGCTGGTGAAATCGTAGACCAGCCAGGCGGTGCGTTCGTTGACCGCCATCCGCCCGGTTCGACGCAGGTGCGCCACGTAGCGTTCGACCTTGGTGTTCAGGTCGCCCGTGGTCCAGGGTTGCACCCAGGGTTGGGTCGGCGGCTGGTCCCAGTAGCGGGTTGGCGGCTGACTCCAGGAGCGGGTTGGCGGCTGGCTCCAGGAGCGGGTTGGCGGCTGGCTCCAATAACGGGTTGGTGGCTGGCTCCAGGAGCGGGTTGGCGGGCGCCTCCTGTACTGGGGGGCGCGCGGCGACCACTGAGGGCGGGCTACCGGGGGCGGTTCGTCCCACCAGCCGCCGTCCGCGGCGTCGGATGGCGCGGCGACGCCCAAACCGGCAGTGGCCGCCAGAGCCGCCAGTCGGGTGAGGAACCCGCGCCTGGTTAAATCGGGAGCCACATCCGTTGTAGTGATCGGCTTCGGGTCGGGGGATGGAACGAAGGGCATAAAAACGGCCTCCCGTGGATCATGAAGGATTGACTTACCGATTATGAGCCGGAAACCTGAAAGTCAACAATCACCGGATAATGATCGGAGCCGATGGTTGGGCCGATGGCCCGCTGCTGGATCTGAATGCCTGCCGAGAACAGGGCGTGGTCAATGGGAATCCACAGAGGCCACCAACCGACGGGCCAGGAGGGCTGAAGGCCGCGCCCGCGCCGACTGTCGCGCAGGCCGGCATCGGCGAGTAACTGACTGAACCAGGGCGACCACGGGGACAAATTGAGATCGCCAAGCACCAGCAAGGGATGCTGACTCTGGCGAACCCGCGTCGCCAACGCCCGTAGTTGGGCGTTACGGCCCTCGGCCAGATCGGCGCTGACCGGTGGCCAGGGATGGACCCCGATCAGGGTAAACGGCCGGGGGCCGGCCGCGAGCGTCGCCATGATGGCGGGGGGGCTGAGCACATCGCCGAACCGGACGATCTGGCTCTGGATGAAAGGATGGCGGCTGAACAGGGCGATACCAAACGGGTCAGCACTGGGTTCGGCCACTTGGTGCGGATAACGTTGGCTCAGAACGCGCAACTGGTCGAGCAGCCACGGCGTCGCTTCCAGCAGCACGATGAGATCAGGTTGGGCGGTGGCGATCAGGCCCTGGAGGCGTGCAAAATCACGGTTCTCGGCATTCACGTTGACAAGCAGGGCGCGCAGCGTCGGTGAATTTCCGGCAGCAGGTGTCGCCGAAGCCTCTTCCTGAAATGTCGGCAGGAAGAACACCAGGTTGAGCAGGGCGAACACCCCGAACAGCGCCGACCAACTCCACTGACGTAGCGCCAGCAGGATCAGAGTGGACCCGCCCAAGGCGAGGGTGTATTGCACCCGGAAATGGGTGGCGAGTTCAAACCCCCACCAGAAGCGGCCAGCGAAGCTGATCAGCGTGGCCAGGCAAACCAGGAGGCCAGCGGCGGTGAGTAAGCCGATAATGCTGACGTTCGATTTCACGCTAGGGAAAACCCTGACAAGGCCCACGAAATTCCTTATTTACTCCAAGGTTCCAAAACTTAATATTACCCACTTTAGAGTAGGCTTAAGTGATAACATCCTATAAAAAATCAAGAAATAGGTGCCGGGGGAGAGGCGGCGCCGCTGACCATCAAAGTGAGGAATCTCCATAATGAAAAGTGAGATCACGCGCCCGGTGAAGACCAGACGCTACGGAAGCGAGGGGTTGATGCCGGTGGATAAGCATAGTTGTCCCTATCGTGGAACGGTGTCCTGTGTCAGCGCGAGCGGGGGCAGCTATTGCGGTGGTTATGGTGGGGATGCTCCGATCAAGGGCACCCAGATGCATTCGGTCCGCTGCCTGGAAGAAAACAATACGGATTTCGTACCGTATGGCTGGACGGGCGTGTTGCGCCGCATGATTCATCATCCCTGGTCGCCTCGTTAGGGAACAAACCCATGAACGCCCGTCTATGCGTGGGCTGGACGGGCGGCGCCAGAGAGTTTTCAAGGTAAGGCGGAGGTTCGGCGGTTAACCGAATGCTCCGCCTTTGTGTTAATCCGGGCTATTTTTCCACGGTGACCCGCACTTTCCGGTCATCCTGCCACTCACCGACGATCCGCTGGCCGTTTTCGTACATCACCCCCTGTCCCTCCTTGCGGCCGTTGCGCCATTCGCCCTCATAGCGGTCGCCATTGCGGTAGTAGTAGGTGCCCTGACCGTTGGGTTGATCGTTGGCGAAATCTCCGACGTACTTGTCACCATTGGCGTAAAGATACGTGCCCTGGCCATGCTTGCGGCCATTGCGCCATTCGCCCTGATAGCGGTTGCCGCTGCGATAGTAATAAGCGCCCTGACCGCTGATGACGCCGTTGCGCCATTCACCGACGTATTTTTCGCCGCGACCCGCATACACATAGGCGCCCTGGCCGTGCATTTTGGCGTTGCGGAAATCGCCGGAATATTCACTGCCGTCCGGATAACGGTAGACGCCTTCGCCATTCTGGCAGTTGCCGCGCAGGCAGTTGGACGAGGCCGATGAAGCCGATGGAGTAGCGCTGGCTACAGTCTGACTTTCCGCCGCGCGGGGTCGGGGCCGGGGCGGTTCCGCTTCCGCTTCCGGTTCCGGTTCCGCTTCCGCTTCCGGCGGCGGGGTGGTCGGCCTGGCGGCGGCGACTTCCGTCCGTTTGCGCGCCAGTGAGGCCGAAAGCGTGCTTTCATCACCGGCGTTGAGATTCACCTGCCCGTTCCAGTCAACAAAGCCTTCCAGGCGGACCCGAACCTTGTAGGAACCCGGCTTCAGTTCGACCTCCACTGGTGTGGTGCCGATGTTCCGGCCATTGACGAATACCTCGGCGTCTTCCTGGTCGGCGCGCACGAACAGCCGGGCGGGCATGGCAGGCTGTTTTTGCAATTCCTTGAGTTTGGCCCGCGCCGCCGCCGCCTGCCGGCTTTTGGGGTAGGCCGCCAGAAACTGCTGGATTTCGGCGGCATCGCTGCTGTTTTTGACCGCCGCCCAGGCCTGTTCGGCCGTGCGCGCTGTGGCAGCCGTTCCCGAGTCAGGCGGGCGCTCTTCCAGAATACCCTGTGGCGCAGTGGTGATCTGCAAGCTGACGCCTTCCTCGGTTTCGGTGCGGGACAGACGGGCATGGCGATCCTGGGCGATGACCCGGGTTTCGGGTTCCGTCGAGGCGGGCCGGGGCGCCGGAGTCGGCTCGGTCGCTTGCGGAATGGAAACCAGATCAATCGGCGGCGGTTCGGCCGCCGGTTTGGGTTCCGGTTTGGGTTCCGGTTTGGGTTCCGGTTTCGGGGGAGGCTCTGGCTGGGCCACGCGGGGGCTGGGCGGTGGTTCCGGTTCCGGTTCAGCGACGCGGGGCGGCGGGCTGACCGGTTTTTGCGCCTGAGTCAGTTGGTCGCGCAACTCGGCGAGCCGGGGGTCGTTGCGATTCAGCCGTTCCAGTTGGTCAAGCGAACGCTTCGCCGCCTTGCTGTCGCCCCGGCGCACGGCTTCCGCCGCCAGATCGGCGTAGCGATCCGCGATCCGCTCCATCCCGGCCTGCGCCTCGGCGTTGCCGGGTTCGCGCCGGAGAACAGCCCCATAGCAGTCGGCGGCGTTACCGCCTTTGCCGGAGGTAAGCCGGTTGGCTTGCAGATGCGCGGCGCATTCGCGGAGCCGGTTAGCGACCCAGTCCACCGGTTCGGCGGGCGGCTGAACCGGGAGAGGCGGCGGCGCCGGCGGCGCTGTGGCTTCGCGCAGTTGCCGGCGCACCTGGTCGCGCAGCGCCAGCAGCCGGCTATGATCGGGAACCTGGCGCAAACCCTGTTCGATGTGCGACAGGCTGGTTTCATAGGTGCGGTCGCGCTGTGCATCGAGCGCCCGGGCCAGAAATTCATCGGCTTGGGCGCGGCGCTGTTCAGCCTCGGCGCGCAGACGGGCCTGTTCGGCCCGCCGCTGTTCTTCAGCCAAAGCCTGTTGCCGGACTGCGGTTTCCTGCGCCTGACGCTTGGCCTGTTGTTCGCGCACCTCCCGCTGAATATTCAGCAGGCCGGGGTGGTTAGGCAGGGCCTGCAAGCCCTGGTCAATATACGCCAGACTGGCATCCAGGGCGCCTTCCTGGCGGGCGCGCTGCGCCTGCTCCAGCAAGCGTTCGGCTTGTAATTCGGCCTGTAACCGTTGTTCTTCCTGCGCTCGTTGAATCCGGGCGGCATCGAGTTGCCGGTTGACCTCGTCGCGCAGCGCCAACAGTTCAGCGTGGTCGGGCGCCCGTTGCAGAGCCTGCTCGATCAGGGCGCGACTGTCTTCCAGTGTGCCGGCCTGCTGTTGCTGGCGGGCCTGGGCGAGCAACTGGTCGGCTTCCGCACGCCGCTGGGCGGCAGCGTCCACCTCGGGGGGAGTGACGGGCGAAGTGAGGACGACGGGAGGGGTTGGCTGGGCTGGCTCCCGGAGCCAGTAAAAATAGCCGCCACCCGCCAGCGCCAGCCCGGCCAGCGTCGCGGCCAACGTGCCGGTTTTCCACCCGCCCCGCCGCGCTGGCGGGCCAGCCGGACCCGCAGAGGGGGTGATTGGAACGGTAAGCCCCATGGTTTCGAGGGGAACCGCCGGGAGGGTTTCCGGGTGATCCAGCGCCGCGATGAACTCCTGGCCGGTCTGGAAACGCTGGTTGGGGTCCTTGTGCAGCAGTTTATTCAGCACCGGTTGATAGCGGTGCAGCGCCGGCGGCAGCTCGGGCGTCGGCGCGGTCACATGCATCATCGCCAGCGCGAAGCTGTCATCGGCGACGTAAGGCGCGTTGCCGGTGAGCATTTCGTAGAACAGCACGCCAAAGCTGTACAGGTCGGCGCGAGCATCCACCGCCTGGCCACGAATTTGTTCCGGACTCATGTAGCGCGGCGTGCCGAGAGACAGGCCGGTGCGGGTCATGATCGTGCTGCTGCCGAGGCTCTTGGCGATGCCAAAATCGGTGAGCACTGGGCTGCCATTTTCACGGAACAGGATATTTTGCGGCTTGATGTCGCGGTGGATGATGCCGCGATGGTGGGCGTAATGCAGGGCGCTGGCGATGGCCCGGGCGATGTACAGGCTTTCGTCGAGAGACAGGCCGGCGCGGATGTGGTGTTGCAGGGTCTCGCCGGGCAAATACTCCATGGACAGGTAGTAGGTGCCCTCGTAGGAGGCGATGTCATAGACGGTGACGATGTGCGGGTCGCTGAGCTGGGCGATGATCCGACCTTCGTGCAGGAAGCGCTTGGCGAATTCATCGTCCGTGGTGAGGACGGGCTTAATGACCTTCAACGCGACATGGCGATTGAGCGATTCTTGTATGGCCAGATAAACAATCGCCATACCGCCCTGGCCAAGTTCGCGCTCGATCCGATAGCCTGGAATGTGCATGTTTAAATTCCGTAACCTGAGGTCGGTAACCGCGATCCAGCGGCGTCTGAGGTCCTGCGCGGGTCGCCGCAGCGTCGCGCTCGCGCATGGGCAACCTTACTTTTTCGAGGTTGCCGGCGATAAAAACCTGGCTTAATCCACGTCCGAAGTATTATAGCAGGGGGGTTATTCGGATAGGCTTTTGAGGCGCTCTGGTCAAAGTCGTTCCTGAATACATCTGCAAATTGACGTACAAGGCCCGATAGCGCCCTTCCCGGTTCAAATGCTCCATCAGCGCCAGCAGGCAGGTGGTTTTGCCGGTCTGACGCGGGGCATGGAGCAGGAAATACTTCTGCCGCTCGATCAGCGTCAGCACGTCGTCCAGATTCCAGCGGTGCAAGGGCGGCAGGCAGTAATGCAGGTCGGATCGAACCGGGCCTTCGGTGTTGAAAAAGCGCATGGCGGGACTCCGGGAGGTGAGACAAGGCGAGGGCCAATATGTTTCAATATTGGGAATTCAATTTTTGTAATTTGTGTTTCTTATGTTACTCTTACTTACGTTTCGGCCGATAATCTGGAACTGAGATAAGCAAAAATCGGCATAAAATATGCCAGATATCTAGGTTGGCTAGGGCTGTGGCTGGCGTTGCTGCGCAGTTCTGGCTTGACGCTGGCCGCGCCTTACGGCGTGAATTGGACAGGCCAGATCTTCGACGCAATCGCCTTCCAGGGTATTACCTAGTACTTCAACAGACCTGAGTTGACTTGAAGTATGAGTAATATGAGTAGGATGCGGTGAGCGTGCGAACCGCATCCTACAATTCGTCAATTCACCCGGTTGAAACACTAGCCATCCGGGGATGCTCCTTCTCCAAGACTTCACCCCGAGCAGTCTGACCCAGGGAATTTTCCGCATGTCTGGCAACACGTTTGGCAAGTTATTCGCAGTCACCACTTTTGGCGAGAGCCACGGCCCGGCCTTGGGCGCGATTGTGGATGGCTGCCCGCCCGGCCTGGAACTGGCGGAGGCGGATTTGCAACGCGATCTGGACCGCCGCCGGCCCGGCCAGAGCCGCCATACCACTCAGCGCCGCGAACCCGACGCCGTCCGCATCCTGTCCGGCGTGTTCGAGGGCCGCACTACTGGCGCGCCGATTGGGTTGCTGATCGAGAACGTGGATCAGCGCTCCAAGGATTACCGCGAAATCATGGACCGGTTCCGGCCCGGCCATGCCGATTACCCCTATCATCATAAATATGGACTGCGCGATTACCGGGGCGGTGGCCGGTCCTCAGCGCGGGAAACAGCGCTGCGGGTGGCGGCGGGCGCCATCGCCAAGAAATATCTGCGTGAGCGCTACGGCGTCACCATCCGGGGCTACCTGGCCCAGTTGGGTCCGATCCGGCCGGCGCGACTGGTCTGGGAAGAGGTGGACAACAACCCGTTTTTCTGCCCGGACCCCGACAAGGTAGCCGAGTTGGAGCGGTTCATGGACGCGCTGCGCAAGTCCGGCGATTCCATCGGCGCGCGGGTGACGGTGGTGGCCAGCGGGGCGCCGGTGGGCTGGGGCGAGCCGGTGTTCGACCGGCTGGACGCCGATATCGCCCACGCCCTGATGGGCATCAACGCGGTCAAGGGGGTGGAAATCGGCGCCGGATTCGCCTGCGTGGAACAGCGCGGCACCGAGCATCGTGATGAACTGACGCCGGCTGGTTTTCTCAGCAACAACGCCGGCGGCATCCTGGGCGGGATTTCTACCGGCCAGGACATCGTCGCCAGCATCGCCCTGAAACCAACGTCCAGCATTCGCCTGCCGGGACGAACCATCAATCTCCATGGCGAACCGGTGGAAGTAGTGACCAAAGGCCGTCACGACCCCTGCGTCGGCATCCGCGCTACGCCCATCGCCGAGGCGATGCTGGCGCTGGTGCTGATGGATCATGCGCTGCGCCACCGCGCTCAGAATCTGGATGTGCGGGTCGAAACTCCGGCGATTCCCGGCGCCGCGCCGCACGGGGAAGCCGGTTGAGCGGCGGCGCAAAACCTCCTGAATCCGTGCTGACGTTCAACCTGTATCTGCGCCTGTCCGGCTTTTACCTGTTCTATTTCGCCATTCTGGGCGTGCTGCTGCCGTACTGGGGCCTGTATCTGCGGGCGCTGGGGTTCGAGCCAGCGCGGATCGGCGAGCTGATGGCGATTCCGCAGGCGACCAAGCTGTTCGCACCCAGCCTGTGGGGCTGGCTGGCCGACCGCAGCGGCCAGCGGATGCGCGTCGTTCGCTGGGCCTGCCTGGCGTCGGTGCTGTGCTTTGGCGGAGTATACGCCGCAGGCGGTTCGTACTGGGGGCTGGCGCTGGTCATGCTGCTGTTCAGCTTTTTCTGGAACGCGGCCTTGCCCCAGTTCGAGGCGGTCACGCTGAATCACCTGGGCGAACACGTCCATCGCTATAGCCGGGTTCGGCTGTGGGGATCGGTGGGCTTTATCGGCGCAGCGGTCGGCGTGGGATTCCTGGTTGAGGACTGGGGCATCGGCATCGTGCCGGCGCTGCTGTGGGGACTGTTCGCTGCGGTGTGGCTGAACAGCCTGCTGGTGGCCGAATCGCCGCCGACGCCGACGATCCACGGCTCCCCGCCACTCGGTCGAGTGTTGCGCCAACCGGTGGTGATCGCCTTCTTTGCCGCCTGTTTTCTCAATCAGGCCGCGCATGGGCCGTATTACGGATTCTTCTCGCTGTATCTGGAAACCCAGGGCTATTCGCGGGAAGGCATCGGCCTGCTGTGGGGGCTGGGGGTAATGGCCGAAGTGGGGCTGTTCGTATTCTTTCACCACTTGCTGCCGCGCTTCGGGCCGCGCCGGCTGATGCTGGCGGCGCTGGCGCTGGCGGCGTTGCGCTGGCTGCTGATCGGCCATTTTGCCCGCGAGTTGCCGATTCTATTGCTCGCCCAGACGCTGCACGCCTTCAGCTTTGGTATGTTTCACGCTGTATCCATACACCTGATCCACCAGTTTTTCCCCGGAACGCTGCAAGGGCGCGGCCAAGCGTTGTACAGCAGTCTGAGCTTCGGGGCGGGCAACGCGGTGGGCAGTCTCGCCGCCGGCTATCTGTGGGCGGGGTTGGGGCCGACGGCGATGTTCGATCTGGCGGCGGCGCTGGGCGCGCTGGCCTGGCTGATGGCGTGGCGGGGATTGCGGCCGTGAGCTTACCCTCAAACCAAACCCAGCAGATGCTTCGCCTGGTCTTGCGTCATGCCTGATGCGATCAGGCGATCCAAAGCCTGGTGCAAGCCCTGTTGCAGCCCTTCCTGTAAGCCCTCTTCGCGGCCTTGCCGCCGTTCGGCCTCGGCGCGTTGCCGTTCGGCCTCGGCGCGTTGCCGTTCGGCCTCGGCGCGTTGCCGTTCGACCTCGGCGCGTTGCTCAATCTCCACAAAGGTCTC
>ERZ1645187.1718-NODE-1718-length-19898-cov-12.044399_pt1 | contig 19898 bp, 21 predicted proteins | sample MGYA00575352_ERZ1645187 | MGnify/ENA primary metagenome ERZ1645187 (study PRJEB40837, sample SAMN11349314) | freshwater sediment metagenome | isolation source: river sediment | host: Sediment | place: India: Wazaribad , New Delhi | collected 2017-02-21 ... | reverse complement strand
CGAAGCGCGTGGCGTTCCACAGCTTGTTGCAGAAGTTGCGGTAGCCCTCGCAGCGCTGCATGTCGAACTTGATGTCGCGGCCCGGCGAGGCGAGCGAGGCGAAGGTGAAGCGCAGCGCGTCGGTGCCGAAACCGGGAATGCCGTTCGGATACTCCTTGCGCGTGCGCTTCTCGATCTGTTCCGCCTGCTTCGGGTTCATCAGGCCGATGGTGCGCTTCTTCACCAGTTCGTCGAGACCGATGCCATCGATCAGGTCGATCGGGTCGAGCACGTTGCCTTTCGACTTCGACATCTTCTGGCCCTCGGCGTCGCGGATCAGGCCGTGCACGTAGACGTCGCGGAACGGGATCCTGCCCGTGATGTGCCTGGTCATCATGACCATGCGCGCCACCCAGAAGAAGATGATGTCGAAGCCGGTGACGAGCACCGTGGACGGCAGGTAGAGGTCGAGCGCGTCGTTGCTCTTCTGGGGCCACTCGGCGGTCCAGTCGAGCGTCGAGAAGGGCCACAGCGCGGACGAGTACCAGGTGTCGAGCACGTCCGGGTCGCGTTCGAGTCCGCCCGTGTAGCCATCCGCCTTGGCGAGCGCATGGGCTTCGGCTTCGTCGTGGGCGACGTAGCAGCGGCCGTCGTCGGAATACCAGGCGGGAATCTGGTGGCCCCACCAGAGCTGGCGGGAGATGCACCAGTCCTGGATGTTGTTGAGCCACTGGTTGTAGGTGTTCACCCAGTTTTCGGGCACGAAGCGGATCTCGCCCGAGGCGACGCATTCCAGCGCCTGGCCGGCGATGCTCTTGCCATTGGCGCCGGGTTTCGACATGGCGACGAACCACTGGTCGGTGAGCATCGGCTCGATGACCGCGTTGGTGCGGTCGCCGCGCGGCACCATCAGCTTGTGCGGCTTGGTGGAGACGAGCAGGCCCTGCGTTTCGAGATCGGCGACGATGGCCTTGCGGGCGTCGTAGCGGTCCATGCCGCGATACTTCTCGGCGCCGTGTTCGTTGATGCGCGCGTCGAGCGTGAAAATGCCGATCGGCGCCAGTTGGTGGCGATGGCCGACCTGCCAGTCGTTGAAGTCGTGCGCCGGCGTGATCTTGACGCAGCCCGTGCCGAATTCCTTGTCCACGTAGGCATCGGCGATGACGGGAATCGTGCGGCCGGTGAGCGGCAGCACGACGTGCTTGCCGACGAGATGCTTGTAGCGCTCGTCGTCCGGATTCACCGCCACGGCGACGTCGCCGAGCATGGTCTCGGGCCGCGTGGTGGCGACGACGAGACTGCCTTCACTGTCGGCGAACGGATACTTGATCTCCCACATGAAGCCGTCCTCTTCCTCGCTGACGACTTCGAGGTCGGAGACGGCCGTGAGCAGCTTCGGGTCCCAATTGACCAGGCGCTTGCCCCGATAGATCAGGCCCTCCTTGTAGAGGCGGACAAAGGTCTCGGTGACGACCTTCGAGAGGCCCGCGTCCATGGTGAAGCGCTCGCGGCTCCAGTCGGGCGAGGTGCCGAGCCGGCGCATCTGGCGCGTGATGGTCCCGCCCGAATACTCCTTCCACTCCCACACCTTTTCCAGGAACTTCTCGCGGCCGAGGTCGTGGCGCGAAATGCCCTGCGCATCGAGCTGGCGCTCGACGACGATCTGCGTGGCGATGCCGGCGTGGTCCGTGCCCGGCTGCCAGAGCGTGTTGTCGCCGCGCATGCGGTGGTAGCGCGTCAGCGCATCCATCAGCGTCTGGTTGAAGCCGTGCCCCATGTGTAGCGTGCCGGTGACGTTCGGCGGCGGCAGCAGGATGCAGAAGTTGTTCGTCTTGGCGGTGTCCAGGCCGGCGGCGAAATAGCCACGCGATTCCCAGACGGGATACCAGCGCCGTTCGATGTCGGCGGGTTCGAAGCTCTTGGCGAGTTCCATGGTGTTGCCCGAGGAGCGGGTAGGAAAACCGCGGATTATAAGGTTGCGCCGTGCTTCAGTCGGCGTCTTGCGACGGCTGACTTTGGTCCTCGATGACCATTTGCAGCCGGGGCAGCAGCGCGGCTCGCGCTTCCGCGGTGACCTGTTCGATCAACTGGTCCGCGAGACCGTCGAGCACGCGCAAGACGATCTGCGGCAACGCGTCGTCGAGCCAGGCCGACAACTCCTCGGCCAACGCCTGCCGCTGGCGCGGCAACTGGTCGAACAGCATTTCCCGCGCCAGCGCCTCGACGCGATCCGGGGGAGGGATTGCGACCGTCGAGGGTTCGGGTGGCACGGTTTCCGGTGCCGATGCGGGTATCGCGGCGACGATGTCGGTCAGCAAGGGCAATTCCTCGCCGTTCTCGACGACGTGACCGTGGCGGCGCATCAGAAGGTTCGCCTGCTCGATTATCCCGCCGCTTTCGTCCATGGCTCAGACGCCTCGTGAAATGTCGCGTGCTTCCAGTGCGTAGCCTCGTTCGCGGTAGAACTTGAAACGTTCGCGCGCCGGCAGACGGTCGGCGTCCGCCGTGCTGACGATTTCGACCAGCGCCTCGAAGCGGGGGAAGCCGGGCGGCAATTCGTCGGCGAGATTGAGCAGGTAGCTATCGTGAGGCAATCGATCCAGATTGTCGGCCAGCAGTATCGGGGTCTCGTCGGCCAGCGCCGAATCGGCCCGGCAATGCGGCACGAAGCCGGTGGCCGGCTGGGACCAGAGCAGGCGGTCCAGATCGTCGGCGGCCTTCCGGGCGGGAACGTAGACCATCACCCGCTGGCGCCGGGCCCAGGCCTGCCTGAGCCAGCCGGCGGCCGCCGCCAGGCGGTCGGGGGCGCCATGAAGGAACTCGATGCGGGTCACGGCTTGGCGGCCGCGGCACGCGCCAGCAGGAAGTGCGTGAGCAGCGGCACCGGTCGCCCCGTCGAGCCTTTTTCCTTGCCTGAACGATAGGCCGTTCCGGCGATATCGAGATGCGCCCAGTCGTACTTCTTTGCGAAGCGCGAAAGAAAGCCGGCCGCGGTGATGGTGCCGGCCGCGCGGCCGCCGATGTTCGCCATGTCGGCGAAGTTGCTCTGCAATTGCTCCTGGTAGTCTTCCCAAAGCGGCATCTGCCACGCCCGGTCGTGCGCTTCGTGGCCGGCCTCCAGCAGCTCGCGGGCCAGGGCATCGTCGTTGGCCAGCAGGCCGGTGGCGACGTGGCCGAGGGCGATGACGCACGCGCCGGTCAGGGTGGCGACATCGATCACGCAATCCGGATCGAAGCGTTCCACGTATGTGAGCGCATCGCAAAGGATCAGGCGGCCTTCGGCGTCGGTGTTGAGGATTTCCACCGTCTGCCCGGACATGGAGGTGATCACGTCTCCCGGTTTGGTCGCGCCGCCGCCGGGCATGTTTTCCGTGGTCGGAATGGCGGCGACGACATTGAGCGGCAGCTTCATCTGGGCGATCGCCTTCATCGTGCCCAGAACGCTCGCCGCGCCCGACATGTCGAACTTCATCTCGTCCATTTCCGGGCCCGGCTTCAAGGAAATTCCGCCGGTGTCGAAGGTGATGCCCTTGCCGACCAGCACGATCGGCTTCGCGCCCTCCTTGCCGCCCGCGTACTTCAACACGATGAACTTGGGAGGCTCGTGCGAGCCGCGCGCCACCGAGAGCAGGGTGCGCATGCCGAGTTTGTCCATCTCCTCCCGTTCGAGAACCTCGACGGCCATGCCATGCTCCTTCGCGATGTCACGGGCCTGGTCGGCGAGATAGCCGGGCGTGCAGATGTTGCCCGGCAGGTTGGCGAGATCCTTCATCAGCGTCGTGCCGGCGGCAATCGCCTGGCCTTGCGCCAGCGCGTCCTCGGCCGTGGCCAGTTCGTTGCGGCGTTCGACGCAGAATGTCAGCTTGCGCAGCGGGCGGCGGACATCGTCCTTCTTCGACTTGAGTTTGTCGAAGCGATAGAGCGTTTCCAGGGCGACCATGACAGCCTGGCGCACCCGCCAGGTCACGTCGCGCTTCTTGACCTGGAGTTCGGTGAGATAAAGGGTGCCATCGAATCCGCCGGTTTCATTGAGTGTCCTGACCGCGGTGGCGACGGCCGTGCGGAACTCCTTCTCGCGAAACTCCTTTTCCTTGCCGAGGCCCACCAGCAGGACGCGGTCGGCCAGGGTGCCGGGGACGTTGTGCAGCAACAGCGTCGAGCCGAGCTTGCCTTCCATGTCGCCCCGGCGCACCAGGTCGCTGAGGTAGCCGCGGCCGGCATTGTCGATGACTTCGGCCGGAACGGAGAGCTTGCGCGGCTCGAAAATGCCGACGACGACGCAGGCGCTGCGCTGTTTTTCGGGGCTGCCGCTTCTTATGCTAAATTCCACGTGTCACTCCTGTATGCGGGGGAGGGAAGTCTTGATGTTTTTATTCAATTTGAAGACTTTGCGATTATCGCCAATAGTTTTGGCAAAAGTCAAAGCCCCCGGATCAAACCCGGGATAACGCCGAGATGCTCTTCCAGCGCGCCGCCAAGCGCGAATTCGCCCAGACCGCCACGACTGTCTTCGTCGCGCTGTTTGCCATCCTCCTGACCACGCAGCTGATCCGATTGCTGGGTCAGGCGGCGGGCGGCAAGATTGCCTCGGAGGGCGTCATCGCGCTCCTTGGATTCGGTGCGATCAACTACCTGCCGACCCTGCTGTCGCTGACCTTGTTCATCTCGATACTGATGACCCTGTCGCGTTCGTATCGGGATTCCGAGATGGCGATCTGGTTCTCCGCGGGTGTTCCCCTCACGGCATGGGTCAGGCCGGTGCTGAGTTTCGCGCTGCCGCTGGTCATCCTCGTCGGGGTGCTGTCCATCTTCCTGTCACCGTGGGCGCTGACCAAGAGCGCCGAGTACCGCCAGCGCATGGATGAACGCGACGACGTGTCGCGGATCACGCCGGGCGCCTTCCAGGAATCCAGCCAGGCCGAGCGCGTGTTTTTCGTCGAAGCCATCGCCGGCGACCAGGGGCGGGTCAGGAATGTGTTCGTCAGTTCCGTGCATCAGGGCCGCCTGGGGATCGTGGTCGCCGCAGAGGGCCACGCCGAGATGTCCCCCGAGGGCGACCGGTTCCTGGTGCTGGATCAGGGCAGGCGTTACGAGGGGCAGCCCGGCTCGCTGGAGTTTCGTCTCATGGAGTTCGAGCGCTACGGGGTCCGCATCGAGACCAAGGAAGGTCGCGGCGTCGAGCAAACCCGCAAGAACATGCCGGTCTGGGAACTGCTGCGACAGCCGACCCCGGGAAATCTCGGCGAGCTTCTGTGGCGTGTCGGCATGCCGGCCCTGGCGCTCAACCTGGCGTTGCTGGCGATTCCCCTCTCGTTCGTCAATCCCAGGGCCGGGCGCACCAACAATCTCATCTTCGCCTTGCTGACGTTCATGATCTACAGCAACATGATCGGCGTCAGCAAGGCATGGGTTTCGCAAGGCAAGCTGCCGTTCGAGATCGGGGTGTGGGCGGTGCACGCGGCAATGTTCATCGGCATGCTGACCCTGTTTTCGAGGCGCATCGTCGTGGTGTCCTGGAGACGCTGGTGGCGCTGACGGGCGGCATCCGGGTGTTCGAGCGGTATCTCGCCCGCGAAATCTATGCGTCGACGCTGCTTGTCCTATGTGCGTTTCTCGCCCTGTTCGCGTTTTTCGACCTCGTCAATGAGCTGGGCGACCTTGGCAAGGGCAACTACCAGTTGCATCACGCCGTTGGCTACGTGCTCCTGACCCTCCCCGGATATGTCTACGAATTGCTGCCGATCGCCGTGTTGATCGGCACTCTTTATGCGCTGACCTTGCTTGCGCGACATTCCGAAATCACCGTTCTGCGCGCCTCGGGATTATCCACGGCAACGCTCGTGGGGTCCCTGCTGAGGATCGGCGCGCTCTTCGTCGTGCTCACCTTCGTGGTCGGCGAGTTCATCGCGCCTCCCGCCGAACGGGCGGCGCAGCAGTTGCGCTTGCAGGCGATGAGCTCGGTGGTCGGCCAGCAGTTCCGTTCTGGGCTGTGGGTCAAGGACGAACACGCCTTCGTCAACGTGCGCGAGGTCCTGCCCGACGCGTCGCTGCGCGGAGTCCGGATCTACCAGTTCACCGCGGACCATCGCCTGGCATCGATCAGCGAGGCGGAATCGGCGAATTTCCAGCCGCCGAACAATTGGCAGCTCGCCAACGTCGCCCAAACGTCTTTCGAGGACGAGCGGGTACGGGTCGATCGCTACGCTGAACTACTCTGGGAGTCGGCCCTGTCGCCGGACATCCTGACGGTGCTGCTGGTCGATCCCGGACGGATGTCGCTGGTCAACCTTTATCTCTACACCCGCCATTTGGCCGAGAATCGCCAGAAAACCCAGCGTTACGAAATCGCCATGTGGAGGAAGGTGTTCTATCCGGTAGCGGCGCTGGTGATGATGGTCCTGGCGTTGCCATTCGGTTATGTGCACGACCGGTCGGGCAATATCAGCTTCAAGGTGTTTTCCGGAGTCATGCTGGGCGTGGCATTCCACATGCTGAACGGGCTGTTTTCGAGCCTTGGTGTCATCAACAGCTGGCCGCCGCTTTACGCGGCCATTACTCCCAGCCTGCTTTTCCTGCTGGCGGCGGCGGTGATGATCTATTGGGTGGAACGACGCTGATTAGCGCTTGAACGCGATGCGCGTTCCGGCGAGCCGATCATGCAGGAACTGGCGGTCGCGGTCGAGAAGTGCCCAGAACAGGCCCGCGCCATAGAGCATCAGGCTCGGCCAGGCCAGCAGATAGCGTAGCGCCAACTGCGGCCAGGTGGGCGCGCGGCCTCGCGCGGAGAGCAATTGGATTCCCCATGTCTGCATGGCCAGGGTTTGCCCGCCGTGACGCCAATACCAGAGGAAGTAGCCCGCTAGCAGCACGAAGACGTGGAGCACCAGCACCGCTCCCGGCAGGGAAAGCCCCGCGACCGAGCCGAGCGCCATGTGCGGCAGCAGGAACAGCGCGGCGAGCACGCCAAGCAGGAGCAGTGTCTCGTAGAGGATGCTGGCGAGGCGCCGGCGAATGCTCGGCAGTTCCTCGGTCATCGGTTCTGCCCGGCTTTGCCGGTTCCGGAAGCTCCGCCAGGGGCCGATTTGGCGGCGGCTTCTCGCAGGCGTTGCTTTTCGTCGTCGGGCAGCGTCTCGTATTCCGACCACAACTGCTTTACGGCCTCGCGCTGCTCGGAGGAGGCCTTCTGTATGTTTCGATACTTCTCGCGGGCCGCCTTCCGCTCCTCGGGAGTCAGCCGAACCCATGTCCGCATGCGCTGCTGAAAGCGCTCCTGTTCCTGCCGGGTCATTTTGGGATAGCGATCGGCGATCTCCAGCCACTTCTTCTTGCGCCATGATTCGAGGTTGGCCCATTCCGACGACAGCGGCGCGAGGATCTTCTGCTTGTCGGCGGGGAGGTCAGCCCACTTCGCGGGGGCGATGAATGAGGTTGCCGTCACGGCCGCTGGCGCCAGTGCCAGCAACACTATTCCGGCAACAAATATTCTTCGTGCTGAGAGAGGCGGTCGAGCCATGCCATGAAGCCCTGATCGAGATAAGCACCGGGTGATACTTCGTCGCTGAGCAAGGCCATGTCGATCTCCGCCATGGTTTCCAGTTCGCGATGTTCCTGCCAGACGTGCATGCCGAAAGCGCCCATCAGCAAGGCCAGCGTCGCCAGCACTCCCCGATGATGCCGATGCAACGACTGGAAAATGCCATGGCCGCCTCCAGTGGCGCTGGCGGTTGCGAGCGATAGTTCGGCTTGGCGGGCGACGGCGCGCTGCCGGGCATGGCGCAGTTTTTCCGCGACCCGTGCATCGATGCCCGCCACGTCCTGGTCGAGGATCCGACACACGCGGGCAGCGAATTCGGCCTCGTTGTTCTCGTATTTCATGACAACTCCACGCCTCGTGCCTTCAGGGCGGCGGCCAGGGTGTGCGTGGCGCGAGAGCAATGGGTCTTCACGCTACCTTCGGAACAGCCCATGGCAGCGGCGGTCTCGGCAATGTCCATATCCTGCCAATAACGCAGCAGAAATGCTTCGCGTTGACGCGGTGGCAGCCTGTTGAGTTCCCGCTCGATGATGGCGATAAGCTGATCTTGCTCAAGGGACGCCTGCGGGTTGCCCAAGCCCGATACCGAGGCGGTTGGCAGGCTTTCCAGCGGATCGGCATCTTCGTCGTCCGACGAGAAGGCGGACAACAGGGTCGTCCAGGCCGAGCGGACTTTCTGCCGCCGATAGTGGTCCCGGATGGTGTTCTGCAGGATGCGCTGGAACAGCAATGGCAGTTCCGTCACGGGTTTTGCCCTGTATTTGTCCGATAACTTGAACATGGCATCCTGGACGATATCCAGCGCATCGTCCTCGTTGCGCACGGCGAACAGCGCCTGCTTGAATGCTTTACGCTCGACGCTGGCGAGAAAATCGGCGAGTTCAGAGGCGGAAGCCAGGGCAAAATCCTTCTGGATCAAGCAAATGATGGGTGCCGTGCGCCATTGGCCGGACGTCCGCTACCTTGACCAACCGGCTGTGAGCCAGTAAGGTAACGCGCTTTTGGGTCCAACCCCCACGAATTCGGGAAGAAATGATGCAGTTGACTGGCGCCGAGATTGTAATCAGATGTTTACAGGAAGAAAAGGTTGAGCATGTCTTCGGTTATCCGGGCGGCTCGGTTCTTTTCATTTACGACGAGTTATTCAAGCAGGACCAGATCAAGCACATTCTGGTCCGGCACGAACAGGGCGCCGTGCATGCCGCGGATGCCTATTCCCGCTCGTCGAACAAGATCGGTGTATGCATGGTGACTTCCGGTCCCGGCGTCACCAACGCCGTCACCGGCATCGCCACCGCCTACATGGATTCCATCCCCCTGGTGGTGATCACGGGGCAGGTGCCGACCGCCTACATTGGCCAGGATGCCTTCCAGGAAGCCGATACGGTCGGCATCACGCGCCCTTGCGTCAAGCACAACTTTCTGGTCAAGAGCATCGATGAACTGGCGGTGACCATCAAAAAGGCCTTTTTCCTCGCCAACAGTGGCCGCCCGGGGCCGGTGCTGGTGGACATCCCCAAGGACATCACGACGCAGAAGTGCGATTTCCAGTATCCCAAGCAGATCGGCATGCGTTCCTACAGTCCGGTCGTCAAGGGTCATGCCGGGCAGATCAAGAAGGCGCTCCAGATATTGCTCGATGCGCGGCGGCCCATCATCTACACGGGAGGCGGCGTCATACTCTCCGACGCCGCCGAAAAACTGACCAGGCTGACTCATGCGTTGGGGTTCCCCATCACGCAGACCCTGATGGGTCTTGGCGGTTTCCCCGCCACCGACAAGCAGTTCCTCGGCATGCTGGGCATGCATGGGACTTACGAGGCCAACATGGCGATGCAGCACGCCGATGTCGTGCTGGCCATCGGTGCGCGCTTCGACGACCGGGTGATCGGCAATCCTGCCCATTTTGCTCAGATCGCCCGCAAGATCATTCACGTCGATATCGATCCATCGAGCATATCGAAGCGGGTCAAGGTCGACGTGCCCATCGTCGGCAATGTTCCCGATGTGATCGACGAAATGCTCAAACAGCTGGCGGCCATCGATGCCAAGGCCGACGGGAAGTCCCTTGCGGCCTGGTGGAAGGAAATCGAGGGTTGGCGGGCGCGCAACTGCCTGAAGTACAAGCAGGGCAAGGATGTCATCGTGCCCCAGTTCGTCGTCGAGAAGCTCTATGAGGTTACCGGGGGCGATGCCTTCGTGACCTCGGATGTCGGCCAGCACCAGATGTTCGCCGCGCAGTTCTACAAATTCGACAAGCCTCGCCGCTGGATCAATTCCGGCGGGCTGGGCACCATGGGTTTCGGTCTGCCGGCGGCGATGGGGGTGCGCTTCGCCAATCCCAAGGCCCAGGTGGCCTGCGTCACCGGCGAGGGATCGATCCAGATGTGCATCCAGGAATTGTCGACCTGCAAGCAGTTCAGGTTGCCGATCAAGATCATCAACCTGAACAACGGCTATCTGGGCATGGTGCGGCAGTGGCAGGAGATGTTCCACGGCAATCGCTATGCCGAATCCTACGTCGACGCGCTGCCGGATTTCGTCAAGCTGGCCGAGGCCTATGGCCACGTCGGCATGCGCATCGACAAGCCGGCCGATGTCGAGCCGGCATTGCGCGAGGCCTTCACCAAGCACAAGAACGATCTCGTCTTCATGGACTTCATCATCGACCCGAAAGCCAACGTGTTCCCGATGGTGGCGGCCGGCAAGGGCCTGTCCGAAATGATCCTGGCGGAGGAGCTCTGATCATGCGCCACATCATTTCCATATTGATCGAGAATGAAGCTGGCGCCTTGTCACGGGTTTCCGGGCTGTTCTCGGCCCGCGGCTACAACATCGAGTCACTGACCGTCGCGCCGACCGAGGACGCCTCGCTGTCGCGCATGACCATCGTCAGCATCGGTTCCGACGATATCATCGAGCAGATCACCAAGCAGTTGAACAAGCTGATCGACGTGGTCAAGGTGGTGGACCTTTCCGAGGCCGCGCACATCGAGCGCGAACTCATGCTGGTCAAGGTGCGCGCCACGGGCAAGGATCGCGAGGAGATGAAGCGCGTCGCCGACATTTTCCGCGGACGCATCATCGATGTCACCGAGTCGAGCTACGTCATCGAGTTGACCGGCAACACCGCCAAGCTCGACGCCTTCCTCGACGCCATCGATCGCTCCCTGATCCTCGAGACCGTGCGCACCGGGGTCTGCGGCATCGGCCGCGGCGACCGGATACTCCGCGTTTGAACACGTTTTCGCTCCACCATTCATAGCCACTGTTTTCCCAGGAAAGGTTTTGACATGAAGGTTTATTACGACAAGGACGCCGACCTGTCGCTCATCAAGGACAAGAAGGTCACCATCGTTGGCTACGGTTCCCAGGGTCATGCCCACGCCCAGAATCTGAAGGATTCCGGCGTCAAGGTGACCGTCGGCCTGCGCAAGGACGGCGCCTCGTGGGACAAGGCCAAGAAGGCCGGACTGAAGGTCGAGGAAGTCGCCAAGGCCGTCAAGGACGCCGATGTCGTCATGATCCTGCTGCCGGACGAGACCATCCCGTCCGTCTATTACGCCGATGTCGAGCAGAACATGAAGAAGGGCGCGGCGCTGGCCTTCGCCCACGGCTTCAACATCCACTACAACCAGGTGGTGCCGCGCGCCGACGTCGATGTCATCATGGTCGCGCCCAAGGGCCCCGGCCATACCGTGCGTTCCGAGTATTTGCGCGGTGGCGGCGTGCCCTCGCTGATCGCGGTCCATCAGGACAAGAGCGGCAAGGCCAAGGACATCGCGCTGTCCTACGCGGCGGCCAACGGCGGCACCAAGGGCGGCGTCATCGAGACCAGTTTCCGCGAAGAGACCGAGACCGACCTGTTCGGCGAGCAGGCCGTGCTCTGCGGCGGCTTGGTCGAGCTGATCAAGGCCGGTTACGAGACACTCACCGACGCCGGCTACGCGCCCGAGATGGCTTATTTCGAGTGCCTGCACGAAGTGAAGCTGATCGTCGACCTGATCTTCGAGGGTGGCATCGCCAACATGAACTATTCGATCTCGAACAACGCGGAGTTCGGCGAGTATGTCACCGGCCCGGAAGTGATCAACGACCAGTCGCGCGCGGCGATGAAGAATGCGCTCCAGCGAATCCAGAACGGGGATTACGCGAAGATGTTCATCCTCGAGGGCCGCACCAACTACCCGGCCATGACGGCCCGCCGCCGCCTGACCGCCGCACATCCGATCGAGCAGGTGGGTGCCCAGTTGCGCGACATGATGCCGTGGATCAAGGCCAAGGCGCTCGTGGACAAGTCCAAGAACTGATTTGGCCGCGTATCCGCATCCCCTCATCGCCCGGGAAGGCTGGCCTTTCCTGGGCGGTGCCGTCGTGCTCGCGGTCTTGGTCAGCCTTGGCGCCGGGGCCGCATGGTCGGTGCCGTTCTGGCTGGTCGCGCTGTTCGTGCTGCAATTCTTCCGCGATCCGCCGCGCGAGGTGCCGGGCGACGCGCGCAGCGTGCTCTCGCCCGCCGACGGCCGCATCGTGGCCATCCAGCCGGTGCGCGATCCGTGGCTGGACCGGGACGCGCTGAAGATCAGCGTCTTCATGAACGTCTTCAACGTGCATTCCAATCGCAGTCCCGTCGACGGCGAAGTGAAGCAGCGCTGGTATCACGCCGGCAAGTTCGTCAATGCCGACCTCGACAAGGCGTCGGAGGAAAACGAGCGCAATGCCCTGCACATTCGCGCCGCGACCGGCCACGACGTGACCTGCGTGCAGGTGGCCGGGCTGATCGCGCGGCGCATCCTCTGTTACGTCGAGGCCGGGACGCCGCTCGCGCGAGGTCAGCGCTACGGCTTCATCCGCTTCGGCTCGCGCGTCGATCTCTACTTGCCGACCAGCGTGCGGGTCACGGTCACCATCGGCGACAAGGTGCGCGCCACCAGCACGATCCTCGGCGTGCTGTCATGACTGACTTTCGCGGCCGCCCCGCGATTCCCTCCGGCACAAACCGAAGCGCGGATAGCCGATGACGATATTGCGCCCCCGCAATTCGCTCACCAAGACCGAGATTCGCCGGCGGGGGATCTATATCCTGCCCAATCTGTTCACCACGGCGGCCCTGTTCGCCGGGTTTTTCGCCATTGTCCAGGCGATGAATCAGCGTTTCGAGATCTCGGCGGTCGCCATCTTCCTGGCCATGGTGTTCGATGGGCTGGATGGCCGGGTGGCGCGCCTGACCCATACCCAGAGTGCATTCGGTGCCGAGTACGACTCCCTTTCGGACATGGTGTCGTTCGGCGTGGCGCCGGCGCTGGTGATCTACGAATGGGCGCTCAAGGGGCTGGGCAAGCTCGGCTGGATCGCCGCCTTCATTTATTGCGCCGGCGCCGCCTTGCGCCTGGCCCGCTTCAACACCAACATCGACGTGGTCGACAAGCGCTACTTCCAGGGCCTGCCCAGTCCGGCGGCGGCGGCCCTGGTGGCCGGCCTGGTCTGGGTGATGATCGACAACGGCTGGACCGGGGACGAAGTTCGCTGGTACGCCTGCGTACTGACCATGTTCGCCGGGATCACCATGGTCAGCAACATCCGCTACTGGTCGGGCAAGGACATCAACCTTAGAAAGAGCGTGCCTTTCATCATCGTGGTCGCCTTCGCGGTCGGTTTCGCGCTGGTGTCGAGCTACCCCCCCGGCGTGCTCTTCGCGCTGTTTCTCATTTACGCCTTGTCGGGTTACGTCATGACGGCCTGGCAGGCGGGCAATCGCCGCCGCACCGTTGCGCGCCCGGAATAAAGCCGCTATAGTCGCCGCCATGTCCGCGACAATTCCCTCTGCCGCTGCCTTCCATGCCTTGACCAGCCTCCTGCTGGCCAGGCCGCTGCTGCGCCCCGCGCGCTAGCAGACCTCATCCCACATCCCCGAGTTTTACCGGCCCGCAGGCGCAAGCGCCCGGGACGTCGAGAATATTTCTAGACCCGTAGTCCGACAGGAGACGATCATGGCCCAAGACAAGCTGATCATATTCGATACCACGCTGCGCGACGGCGAGCAAAGCCCGGGCGCCTCGATGACGCAGGAGGAAAAGCTGCGCGTCGCCCGCCAGCTGGAGCGGATGCGCGTCGATGTCATCGAGGCCGGCTTCGCCGCCGCGTCGCCCGGGGATTTCAACGCCATCAAGGTCATCGCGGAAACGGTCAAGGAATCCACGGTCTGCTCGCTGGCGCGCGCCAACGAAAACGACATTCGCCGGGCGGGCGAGGCCATCCGGCCGGCGCGTTCCGGACGCATACACACGTTCATCGCCACCAGTTCGATCCACATGGAAAAGAAGCTGCGCATGACCCCCGACGAGGTGGTCGAGGCGGCGGTCAAGGCCATAGGCATCGCCCGTGAATACACGGACGACGTCGAGTTTTCCGCCGAGGACGCGGTGCGATCCGACATCGATTTCCTTTGCCGCGTCTTCGACGCCGTGATCGCGGCGGGCGCCCGGACCATCAACGTGCCCGACACCGTCGGCTACAGCGTGCCGTCCGTCTGGGGCGAGCGCATGCGGACGCTGATCGCGCGGGTCAAGGATGCCGACCGGGTCGTCTGGTCGACCCACTGCCACAATGATCTCGGCATGGCGGTGGCCAATTCCCTCGCCGCCGTGCAGGCGGGGGCGCGCCAGGTCGAGTGCACCATCAATGGCCTGGGCGAGCGGGCCGGCAACGCCTCCCTCGAGGAAATCGTGATGGCCGTGAAGACCCGCGCCGACATCTTCCACCTCGAAACGGGCATCGACACCACGCAGATCGTGCCGGCTTCGCGGCTGGTTTCGCAGATCACCGGATATCCGGTGCAGCCGAACAAGGCGATCGTCGGCGCCAATGCATTTGCCCACGAGTCGGGCATCCACCAGGACGGCGTGCTCAAGCACCGCGAAACCTACGAAATCATGCGCGCCCAGGATGTCGGCTGGACGCAGAACAAGCTGGTGCTCGGCAAGCACTCGGGCCGCAACGCCTTCAAGAATCGCCTGCAGGAACTGGGCATCACCGTGACCAGCGAAGAGGCGATCAACGCGGCATTCGCGCGATTCAAGGAACTCGCCGACAAGAAGCACGACATCTTCGACGAGGACTTGCAGGCGCTCATGTCCGACGAGGGCTTGCCGCCGGCCCACGAGCATTTCAAGCTGGTGTCGTTCAAGTTTCATTCCGAAACCGGCGAGACTCCCCACGCGGAACTGACCCTGTCGGTCGGCGGCGTCGAGCGACACGCCGAGGCCGATGGCGGCGGTCCGGTCGATGCCGCCCTGAAGGCGATCGAAAGTGTCGTGGCCAGCGGTTCGGAACTGCTGCTCTACTCGGTCAATGCCATCACCACCGGCACCGACGCGCAGGGCGAGGTCACGGTGCGGCTCGCCAGCGGCGGGCGTATCGTCAATGGCCAGGGTGCCGACACGGACATCGTCGTCGCGTCGGCGAAAGCCTACCTCAATGCCCTGAATCGGCTGTATCAGGGCAGTGAGCGACTCAACCCGCAGCTTTGATCCCACCCGGCGTGCGGCGCGGTGGCCGCGGGCGCCGCTAGCATCGGCGCGGCCATGCGGCTGCTGGCGCCCATCCGTCTGGTCGTCCGGGTCGGCAGGCGCTTCCTGGCGGAGCGCCTCGCGCAGACCGCGGCGGCCCTGTCGTTCGCGACGCTCCTCGGCCTGGTGCCGATGATCGTCGTCATCGCGGCCTCGATCGATCATCTGCCTTTTGCGACGGCGATCGCGCGGGCGCTCGAGAAATTCCTGCTGGCCAATCTGCTGCCCGAGAAGGCGGGCGCGGTGATCGCCGGCGTCGTCGGCCAGTTCGCCGGGCGCGCCGAGAAAGTCACCATGATCGGTATCGCCGCGCTGGCGGCGACGGCCTTGATGCAGATGCTGACGATCGAGCACGCCTTCAATGCCATCTGGAAAGTCCATGCGCCGCGCCCCTTGCTCCGGCGGCTATGGATTCATGTCCTTGCCCTGCTCCTGGGGCCGCTGTTGTTCGGCGCCGGCCTGGCCGTCACCACGTATCTGGCGAGCATCTCGCTGGGCCTGGTCGCCGAGCCCGCCTGGGTGACGACCCTGGTGTTTCGCATCCTGTCCTTCGGGTTCGTCGCCGGCCTGTTCGCGCTGCTCTATTGGGGGGTGCCGAACCGGACGGTATCGCGCTGGCATGCCGCCACGGGCGGCCTGCTGGCCGCGGCTGGTTTTCTGGGCATGCAGCGGCTGTTCGCCCTGTATATCGTGAAATTCCCCGCCTACGCGCAGGTCTATGGCGCATTTGCCGCGTTGCCGATTTTCCTCGTCTGGCTGTATGCGTCCTGGACGGTCGTCCTGGCCGGCGCGCTGGTGACCGCCGAGCTGCCGAAGGCCCTGGCGCGCGCGCCGGTTACGCGGGGTCGAAGTTCCGCCTGAACTCGAAAATTTCGATTTTCGAGGTTTGCAGCACCAGATGGTGCATCTCGCATTGGGTCACTTGCAGCTTGCCGTCGGCTTCCCGGATGAGCACGAATGGCCCCGTGTCCAACTGGCCGCGCCGGGTCATGAGCGTCTCGTTGCGGTCGAGTCCCGACACCGCCGGGAACAGGAGCGCGGCGCGGCGCCGGGGTTGTTCCTCGCGCTGCTGGACGGCTTCGACGGCGATGGCCGTCGGCGAGATCATTTCCAGTCCGAGCTCGAAATGCTCGGGATTGTCGCTGCGCGCCCAGCGGATCAGACCGATGTGCCAAGGCCGTCCGGGGGCGGTTCGCAGCCCGAGCGCGTCCCCCGGCGCCATGTTGTCGATGGCGCCGGCGATGTGCATCAAGGCGAAGCCGCTCGGGCTTTCGTTGAGCACCATCCAGTCGGTGATCGGCGAGGCGCCATCACTGACTTTGGCGGGCTCGCCCTCGCGCAACATGTTCCAGAGCGGCTGTATCCGCGCGCACAGCTCCACGCGGTAATGGCTTGGCCGCCGGTGGGAATGGCGGCGCGGCACCGACGACCAGCGCTGCTGGGCGCGAACCAGCACCTCGCGATGCTCGTCGAGGCTGCCGGCGGGGAGACCCAATTCCGCGGGCGGGCGGCCGTTGGCCAACTGGATCAGATGCTGGCTGGCGATCTTGCCGAGCGTGGCGCAGGAGAAAAACCGCAGGATGCCCTGGCTGGGAGGCTGGCGCCGGGCGATGGCAACCGGCGGCAGGTCGCGGTTCTGTTCGAGCCAATACCAGCGTTCCAGAGGCGGTGCCGGCGGCTGATTGACCAGTTCCACGGCCGGGCCGAACTGCCGGAGATACTCGATCAGGAAAGCGACTTCGCGCGCGGTGAAGGCTTCCGGCTGGGCCGCGACCAGGGCGAGCATGGCCTTGAGCACATCGTGGCCCGCGCCGACATGGGTCCCCGCCGCCTCGATCAGCCGCAATGCTTCCTGCGCCTGCAACCAGAGCCCGTTCGGCATGGTCGTGGACACGATCAGGGCGATCTGCTGTTGCTCCGCCACGTTGACGAGCACCCGCGCGCAATGATCGGTCAAGTCTTGCGCCGCGGCCGCCGCGGAGTCGGCGCCCAACTGCTGGAGCGAACTCAGCTGGCCGGTCGCCAGCAGGCCGCGCACGTCGAGCAGGCCCTGGGCAATCGTGCGCAACCGGTGCGGCAGGGGCAGCGTCGCATCGAGCAGCCGCGGCCGCAGAACGACACTGATCGAATCGGCGCGCACTTGCAGCAACTCGAGCAGTTTCAGGCGCTGCAAGGGCTGGACCGTTGCGTCGGCCGTCTCCTTCAGATATTGGCGGAGCGCGGCGAGATCGTGGAGAGGCTCGTCGGCGGGCGGGGCTTTCAGCCACGCCAGGGCGCCTTGCAGGACGGGTTGAGACTGGACTCCAACAGGAATGGTCATGGCTTGCGCACGGACGGCCAACGGTGGTCGGTCGCCCGATTCTAGTAGAATCCATGCTCTTTCAATAGCCTCCGCCGGCGCCGATATGAGTACCTTGCTCTCGAACAAGCCAATTGCGCCCGCCGATCGATTGATCGTCGCCCTCGACGTGCCGGAGGCGGAGGCGGCCAAGGCCCTGGTATCGCGCCTGGGGGATCATGTCCGCTTCTACAAGATCGGCCTGGAATTGTTCATGGCCGGAGGCTATTTCGAACTCCTCGAGTGGCTGGTCAAGGGCGGCAAGCAGGTATTCGTGGACCTGAAATTCTTCGATGTCCCGGAAACCGTGCGCTCGGCTGTCCGGGCGCTCGCCGGCAGCGGCGCGACCTTCGCGACGGTTCATGGCAACCAGGCGATCATGGAAGCCGCCGCCCGGGACAAGGGCGATCTCAAGATACTCGCGGTCACGGTATTGACCAGCCTCGACCGGGGCGATCTCGACGACCTCGGTTTTGCCTGCGATGTCGAAAAACTGGTGTTGTCACGGGCGCGTCGCGCCCTGGAGACCGGCGTGGATGGCATCGTCTCGTCCGGCCTGGAGGCGCCGATGATTCGCCAGGAACTGGGCGAGAGGCTGCTGGTGGTGACCCCCGGCATTCGGCCGGTCGAGAACAAGCCGGTCGACGATCAGAAACGGACGGTCGATGTTGCCCAGGCCTTCCTCAATGGCGCGGATTACATCGTTGTCGGCCGGCCCATCCGGCAGGCCGACGATCCGGCGGCCGCGGCCGCTTCGGTGCAGCAAACCATCGCCGGCCTGTTCAGATGATTGAAAATAATTGATGTTTGGCTATAATCCGCGGCTTTTCCCGCTTTCAAGGAACGACACATGGTCGTCATTCGTTTGGCTCGCAGCGGCGCGAAAAGGCGCCCGTTCTTCAACATGGTGGTGACTGACTCGCGCAACCGCCGCGACGGCCGTTTCGTCGAGCGCATCGGCTACTACAATCCGGTTGCCGCCGAGAGCGAGCAGGGCCTGGTGATCAACGCCGAGCGCCTTGCTTACTGGCAAGGCCAGGGCGCGCGCCTCTCGCCGACCGCTGCCCGTCTGACCAAGCAGGCCACGGCAAAGCAGGCTGTCTAGGCAGGCAATGATCGTCCTGGGGCGTGTCCTCGCCCCATACGGCGTGCGCGGCTGGCTGAAAATCCGGCCGTTCGGCGATGATCCGGCAGCTTGGCGCGAGATGCCGCAATGGTGGCTGGGTGCCGAGGCAGACGGCGACCACTGGCAGTCCTTTGCCCCGGAGGGCTTGCGCCAGCACGGCGCGGCGTGGATTGCCAAGCTGGTCGGCATCGACGATCGCGACGCGGCCGAGGGCCTGGCCGGCAGGTTCGTCGGCGCCCCGCGCGAGGAATTGCCGGGCAACGACGGCGATGAATATTACTGGGCCGATCTGATCGGCCTGGACGTGGTGAACGAGCAGGGCGAGTCGCTCGGAAGCATCGACTCCCTGGTGGAAACCGGCGCGCATCAGGTGCTGGTGGTGAAGGACGGTAACAGTGGCGAAGTGATCGAGCGGCTGCTGCCATTTGTCGCGCAGGTGGTGAAGGGCGTGGATCTGACCGGCGGCCGGGTCGTGGTTGCCTGGGGGAAGGACTGGTGACGCTGCGTTTCGACATCGTCACGCTTTTCCCCGAGATGTTCGCCGCGGTCACCGCCGCGGGGATCACGCGGCGGGCGGTGGAGCGCGGCCTGTGGCGGTTGGCGACGTGGAATCCGCGCGACTGGGCGGACAACGCTTACCGGACGGTGGATGATCGCCCGTTCGGCGGCGGGCCGGGCATGGTGATGATGCCGGGGCCGCTGGAGAAGACGATAACGGCCGCGAAGGCGGATCGCGGCGATGCGGGCAGGGTGATCTACCTGTCGCCGGCGGGAAAACCGCTGACGCATCGGCGGGTGTGCGAACTGGCGGCGACAGAGGGCGCGATCCTTCTCTGCGGCCGGTACGAAGGAGTGGATGAGCGCCTGATCGGGCGTTGCGTCGACGAGGAAATCTCCCTGGGGGATTTCGTGCTGTCGGGCGGCGAGATCGCCGCGATGGCCCTGATCGACGCCTGTGTCAGGCAGTTGCCGGGCGCGTTGAACGACGACGCCTCGGCGGCCGAGGAGTCGTTCGTGGGCGGGCTGCTGGATTGCCCGCACTACACGCGGCCCGAGGTGTATGAAGGCATGGCGGTGCCGGACGTGCTGTTGTCCGGCCACCACGAGAACATCCGCCGCTGGCGACTGAAGATGTCGCTGGCGCGGACCCGGGAGCGCCGCCCGGAGCTATTTGCCAAATGGCTGGCGCAACATGCTCGCGGCTTGAGCAAGGAAGCAGCGCAACTACTGCGTGAGATCGAGGCTGGATCGAACCAGTAGCTCTGCGGTCGTAACAAGCAGTTGAATTCACAAGGAGAAAGCGACATGAATCTGATTCAGCAACTCGAGCAGGAAGAAATCGCCCGTCTGGGCAAG
>ERZ1645187.1717-NODE-1717-length-19902-cov-10.821686_pt1 | contig 19902 bp, 15 predicted proteins | sample MGYA00575352_ERZ1645187 | MGnify/ENA primary metagenome ERZ1645187 (study PRJEB40837, sample SAMN11349314) | freshwater sediment metagenome | isolation source: river sediment | host: Sediment | place: India: Wazaribad , New Delhi | collected 2017-02-21 ... | reverse complement strand
AGCCTGACATCGACAATCAGCTGTGTTTACAAGGGTTTTAAACGGGACAGCCCTGATTCTACGTAAAACTCGCCGAAACTTTTTACGTAGCGTGGAAAACCGGGTTTTTCGGCGAACCGCGATTCCCGGCCGCGGGGAATCAGGGGGAATTGGACCAGAGCGACTGGATTTCCTCCGCGGAGAGGGCGCGGTTGTAGATCCGCACGTCGTCGATGCCGCCCCGGAAGTGCTCGTTGAGGATGTAGTCGTTGGGCCGGAAGGAGCGGCCGATGTAGAGGTGGTGGTTGGAACCGATCGGCGCCTCGACGGTTTGCGAGCCGACCAGTTCGCCGTCCAGATAGATCCGATGGTTGTTTTCGGTGTCGCGGGTGGCGGCCAGCAAATGCCACTGTCCGTCGCCGTTGGGCGTTTCGGTCGTTTCGAAATTGGTGAATTCGTCGCCGATGCGGGAAACCATGCGGCCATCCTCGATGGCGGCGAGCTGGATGCCCGAGTAGGGGGAGTCGGGCAGGTTCCAACCGAAGATCGTGCTCCAGTCGGTGTTGGTGGCGGGGGCCCGGAACCAGAGGGACACCGTGGTCGGAAGCGGGATGTCGATGTCGCCGACGTCGACGTAGCCGTCCACGGAACCGTCGAATTCGATGGCGCCCTGATAGGTGCCGTAGCGGTCTTCCACGTAGGCGCCGCCATACAACACGCCGTCGTGGCCGTTGCCCGTGACGTCCAGGGCGTCGCCGTTGAAGGTGTAGTGGGCGATCATGTCGGTGTGGGGCATGTCCTCGGGCAAGGCGCTGACCACGCGGTAGAACATAGGCAGGCGGGCATGGGCCACGGGCGTGGTGACGACGAGGTTCTGGAAGTTCGTCCAATCCTGGTGCCACGGACCGGCGGGCGACAGGGCCCATTCGACGGTGCAGGTGGAATTGACGGACGGATTCCGCCACGTGATGACGCCGTTGGCTTGGGAGATGACTTCGAATTCGCCCCCCCAGGCCAACGTGCCGACAAGTTCCGCGAGAACGGCAAGCCAAACGAGTTTTTTCATGACCGCAACTCCTTATCGAAAAGAATGATCCTGGTTATGGAAACCCGCAAGGAAAATCGGCCGGGTCGGATCCGCTTGCGCCGTTGCGCTCATTTGCGGCGCGGGCTAATTTCTTGACCCGGAAACGGGAGCGGGTTAGGAACAAAGCAAGCCGCCGAAGCGGCATGGGAACGAGGTGACCGGCATGGACGTGATCGTAAAAATGTTCGCAGACGTGAGTTGGACGAGCGTGCTGGAGACGGCGCTGCGCGTGACATTGGCCTTGGTGCTGGGTTGGGGGGCGCTGTTCGCCTTGCGAAAAGCGCTGAACCGGCTGGAAGGCCGCCTGAAATTGCAATACGCGCTGGAAGGCGAGCCCCCGTCCGAGGCGGGCAAGCGGGTGGAAACGCTGTTGCGGCTGGTGCGGCAAGGCGCGCGCCTGGCGATCTGGACCGTGCTCTTGCTGGTCGTGCTGAAGGAAATGGGCGTGGAGATCGGTCCGATCCTGGCAGGCGCGGGGATCGTGGGGGTGGCGGTCGGATTCGGCGCCCAGAACCTAGTGCGGGATCTTCTCTCCGGATTCTTCTTCATTTTGGAAAACCAGATCCGGGTGGGCGACGTCGCCGTCATCAACGGCACCGGCGGCTTGGTCGAGGAAATCAATTTCCGCACGATCGTCTTGCGGGATCTCGAGGGCGCCACCCACATCTTTCCTCATGGCACGGTGACGACGCTGTGCAACAAGACGCGGGACTGGTCGGGCTACGTGTTCGACGTCGGCGTGGCCTACAAGGAGGACACGGACCGGGTTTGCGACGTGCTGCGGGGCGTGTTCCGGGAATTGCGGCAGGATCCGGCGTTCGGGCCGTCCATCGTGGAGGAGCCGGAGATCTTCGGAGTGGACCAGTTCGCGGACTCGGCGGTGGTGATCAAGGGGCGCATCAAAACCAAACCGATTCGGCAATGGATGGTGGGCCGGGAATTCCTGCGGCGGACCAAACTGGCGTTCGACCGGGAAGGCATCGAGATCCCGTTTCCGCATCGGACCATCTACGTGGGGGAAGCCAGCAAGCCGTTCGAGCTCAAAATGCTGGAAAAGACGGGCGACCCGCGGGCGGCGCCGTAGCCGCCGCGCAATATGCGCCAATTCCGCCCGCGGATTGGTCAGGGAGCGGCATCGTCGACGGTGCCCGCGGCAACCACGATCAGCAGATACCGGGCTTCTTCGACTTCCTGACGGCTGTGGAACAAGCGGCCCAGCCACGGAATGGCGCCGAGGACGGGCACGCGATCTTCGATGAGTTTCGCTTCCTGTTCGAGCAGGCCCCCCAGGACGACCGTGCCGTGGTTGGGCAGGGACAGGGTTGTCACGGTGCGGCGGGAGGACCGGATGGGCTGGGGGATACGGGCGGTGCGCGGAATGCCGTCGAGCCCTTCATAGGGGACGTCATATTCCTTCCAAGCCAAGTCCGACGCCACTTCCGCGTCCAGCTCCAAATCGATCCATTCGCGCCGGGCGTCGAGCGTCGGCCTGACCTCCAGCGTGACGCCCTCCTCGATCGTTTCGAACCGGCTCGGGACCACGGCCACGCCCCGCACGACCTCTTCCCCGTTCGTTTCCGCGAAGGAGCGGATATCCATCTCGGTGGGATAGCGATATTCGCGGACCACCTTGACGGTTGCGTTCGATCCGGATCGGGTCCGGACTCTCGGGGCGGACAGCACGTCCATGTCTCGGAAGGCATGAAGAGCGGCGAGAAAATTGGTGTCGTTGAGCGTGGCGGAAGAGAATCCGTCGAGCCCATCCGGTTTCCAGGCTTCGCCCAAGGATTTCGCCGCGGATTCGGAAAATTCGACGAAGCGGACTTCGACCTCGATCAGAGGTGGCGCTCCCTGGGCAGCCATGGCCAAAAGGAGGCTGCTCAACCCGGCCCAAATAGACTTCATGTTTTCGCTTCCTGCCTTGCGGCCCCAACGGCCGCGCTACATGGACAAGGGTAGGCGTTCGAACGGGGGTGAGGCAAGGCAGAACGGCCGGGGAGAACTCAGCTCTTGATGCCGGCGGACAGGTCGCTGGCGACGACGTGGCGCTGGGCGAGGCGGAAGACGAGCAGGACGGGGAGGGTGATCATCACGGCGCAGGCGAGGATGTCGCCCCATTGGATGGGCGGCTGGGTGAACAGGTTGGCCAGGGAAAGCTGGACGGTGCGGCTTTCTTCGCGGGTGCAGACGATGAGCGGCCAGATGAAATCGCTCCAGTGGGTCAGCACGTCGAGCACGAGGACGGTGGCAAGGGCGGGGCGGATGGCGGGGAGAGCCACGTTCCAGTAGATCCGGAAGGGGCCCGCGCCGTCCACGACGGCGGCCTCTTCGAGGTCGCGCGGCAAGGCTAGGAAATGCTGGCGCAGGAAATAGACGTTGAACGCCTTGACGGCGAACGGCAAAACGAGCGCCGCGAGGGTGCGCCCGTGGCCGCCGGTGAGGCCGAGGTCGCGCACGGTCAAGAGCAACGGCACGGCCAGCACCTCGACGGGCAGGATGATCAGCACGAGCACGAGGCCGAACAGCCAGCGCTGGCCCGGAAATTCGAGCCGGGCAGGGCTCGAACCGGGGCTAAATCCCCCCGATTCGATGATGTCCTCAATCCGTTTGCGGGGCGGCTGCTGGGGCAGCGGAGGACGCGCCTAAGCCGCGAGTTTCAGACGGCGTAGACGACGACCTGGGCGGGACGGAGCACGGCCGGGAGCGGCTCGCCGGTCAGCAGATCCTTCTTGGCCGAGGGATGCGGCAGGACGAGCGTCTGCTCGTGGTGCATGTCGCCGTTGCCGAGGACCGCGAAGGCTTTCTTGAAGCCGGGCTTCTGCCGCAAGTAACCGAAGATGGCGCGGTTGCCGGTTTCCAGCGGGATGATCGTGCCGGGGGCCGGATCGCTGAACAGCTCGCGGTATTTGTCGCGCAGGGCGTGCACGCGGCGCAGGTCGGCCACGAGCGTTTGTTCGCGCGTCCAGCCGAGGGCGGCGGCGCTGAAGAGCGGCAGGACGGAAGCCGGCAGCTGCGCGACTTCTTCGTTGGTGAAGTCGAAGCCGGTGTTGACGGGGACGGGTTCGGCCAGCTCGATGCCGTTGTGGAGGTAGGGCACGCCGGGCAGGAACGCGCCCATGGCCTGCGCGTAGAGGGCGTAGGCCGCGCCGCCGGCCCACTTCACCGCGCGCGGGGTGTTGTGGTTTTCCGCCATGGCCATGAAGGGAACCGGCAGGCCCGCGCCGTGGATCCAGCGCAGCCAGCCGCGGAAATTCTCCCCGTTGCGCACGGTCTGCATGAAGGGGCCGACGCAGACGTTGTAGCCTTCTTCGCGGGCGTGCGGCGTCAGGTTGAATTCCTCGGCCCAGAGCGCGAAATCGGGATCGACCTGGCGGGCGCGGGCGACCAGCCCGCGCTTGAGGTCGGCCGGCAGCGCATGGCCCATGTCGATCATCACGCCGTCCACGCCGAACGCCGTCTGGTAGTGGGGAATGACTTCGGTGATCTTGTCCCACAGCGGGCGCACGACGTGTTCGGGGCGCGCGAGCTGGGACGAGTACATCCGCACGGTGTTGTAGGCGATGTAGTTGAAATCGGGATGGTCGTAGAGCCGCAGGTAGGTGACGTCCGTCCACGGCGGCTGCTCGGAATCCGGGCCCCAGTCGCAGAAGGCGCCGGGGATGCGCACGGAAACGGGCTGGCCGTTGCGGGGATCGGTCGACGTGCCGCGCCAGCAGCCGTTTTCCAGGCGGACGGTTTCGGGCTTGGGCGGCGCGGTGAACATGTCGGCATAGATCTGGTGCGGGGGCAGCAGTTCGTGGAAGCGGCCGTTGCCGACGGCGTCGTAGATGCGCTTCAGTTCGTCGGGCGCGAACAGCGGCGCGCCGTAGGTGTCTTCGGATTTCTCGCCGGGCTGGCGATCGGGCACATCGGCGCGGATCCAGTAGAACCACTCGGGGTGTTCTTTCGCCCAGGCGGCGTCCTTGGCGGCGGTGCGGAAGACGAATTCGACGACGATGCGGATGCCGAGGTGGTGCGCCGCTTCGACGAAGGCGGCGAATTCGGTTTCGACGTCGAGCCCCAGTGCGGGTTCGGCGAGGTGCTCGTCGAGGGCGTAGGGATCGCGGATGGCGAAGGCGCTGCCCATGTCGCCCTTGTTGCCGTCCTGGCCGATCGCGGTGATGGGCAGCAAATGGATAACGTTGCACCCGAGCGAGCGGATGAACGGCAGCATGGCGGTCGCCTTGAGAAACGTGCCGGTTTCGCGCCAGCCGGAAGAAAGGGGTTCGCAAGAGATCTTCCCGTCGCCGTCGTGGTCGAAGGCCGCGCCGTAGCGGACGAGGAGGTTGTAGGCGATGGCGTTCTTGCCCCAGTCGCCGGGGACGTCGCCGTCGGTGACGCGCTTGCGGCGGGGCGCAGCCAAAACGCCGCGGAGGCTGTCGAGGAAGAACTGCTCGGGGACGACGGACTGGGCCGCCACGGGCCCCATGGGGTCGATCCAGAGCCCGGGCATGCGAACCGCCGGCGACGGTTGCGCACGGCGTTCTTCCAAGCGGGCGATGACTTTTTTCAAAGCGGATTTCATGGATGCTCCATTCAAAGGGGATCGAATGTAGGCGCGATCCGACAAAAATGGAAGAGAAAAACGATTTACTTAACGATATTTTGGCTATTTTCTTTCGGCTGCCCCGCTCCGCCGAGGGGGTGCCGATGTCTATCTCTGTTCATAGTTAATTAAGTATGAACAGTTATATTATATCGTAATAAAAACAACATAAGTAAGATACAACTATAGTTCAGCAATTCGGTGTTTGCCGAATCGCTTTCAAGAAGCGGTAGGTCTGGATGGTCTGGCGGGCCGGTAGAGATGGGTGCACAGGCCCTCGTGGAGTTCGGCGGTCTCGCCCAGCGTCTCGGATAGCGTGGGATGCGGATGGATGGTCCGGGCCAGATCGGCGACGCTTGCGCCGGTCGCAAGCGCCAGTGCCGCTTCGGAAATCAGATCGCCCGCGCAGGGGCCGGCGATGGCCGCGCCCAACAACTTGCCCGTGCCGGGATCGGCGAGGATTTTCGTGACGCCGTCGCCGCGGTCGAGCGTGAGCGCGCGTCCGCTGGCGGCCCACGGGAATTTGGATACCTTGATCTCTCGGCCCGCTTCCTTGGCCTGCGTCTCGGTCAAGCCGACCCAGGCGATTTCGGGATCGGTGAACACGACGGCGGGCACGGGCGCGGAACCATGAGCTTCGCGGCCCGCCAGTCGCGCAACCAACGCCCGGGCTTCGTGCGTGGCCTTGTGGGCGAGCATGGGATTTCCGGCGATGTCGCCCGCGGCAAACACGCGCGGATTTGCGGTGCGCCCGTCCGCATCGACGGAAATGAATCCCCGCTCGGTCAGCGAGATGTCCGCCTTGTCCAGATCGAGACCGTCGGCGTACGGCCGGCGGCCGATGGCGACGAGGGCCTTCGCGAAAGTCTCTGTCCGCGTCTCGCCGGTCTTGGCGTTTTCGAGGGTCACGCGCACGCCCGCAGGGTCGTCGGCGATGCCGGCGACGCGCGTGTTGAGATGAATGTCCTTGAAAATGCCGCGCAGGCGTTTGGCCAAAGGCACGATCAAATCGCGGTCGGCGCCGGGCAGCAAGCCGCCGGTCATTTCGACCACGGTGACGCGGGACCCGAGCGCGGCGTAGACGGACCCGAGTTCGAGGCCGATGTAACCGCCGCCTACGACGAGCAGCGTCTCGGGAATTTCGGACAACGCGAGCGCGGCGGTGGAATCCCAGAGGTGCGGGTGTCCGGCGGGGAAGCCGGCGGGCAGGACCGGAACGGAACCGGTGGCGAGCAGAAGAGTCTCGAAATCGTGCGCCGCGACGGATCCGTCCGGCGCGGTCAACCGGAGCTGCGTCGGCGCGGCGAAGGCCGCGCGGGCCTCGACGACGCGGACGCCGCGCGCCTTGGCGAGCTGCGCGAGGCCTTGCGCCAGGCGGTCGGTGACGGATTCTTTCCATTCGCGCAGTTTCTCGAGGCGGATGGCGGGCGGCGCGAAATCGAGGCCGATGGCTTCGGCTTCGCGGGCGTCGGCGAGGAGGCGGGCGGCATGGAGCAGGGATTTGGAGGGGATGCAGCCGCGGTGCAGGCAGGTGCCGCCGAGGGCGGGGGAAACTTCGATCAAGGTGGTCTTCAGGCCGAGATCGGCGGCGAGAAAGGCGGCGGGATAGCCGGCCGGGCCGGCGCCAAGGACAGTGAGAGAGGAGGGCGCTGTCATGATGGGCCTACGGTAGGTTTTCGGCCCGCGGCGGGCAAGGGGAAAGGAGCGGCCGTTCGATTCCGGCGGCGGGACGCTACTTCTTGCCGACGATGCGCGGCTCGGTGCCGTTGAGCAGGCGGCGGACGTTGGCGCGATGCTTGACGATCACCAACAGCCCCATCGCGATCAAGGCTCCCGCCAGCAGTTGATTTTCCGCGCCGTAGAGCCAGACGCCGGAACCGGCGACGGCGACGGCCGCGAGGATCGAGCCCAGCGAGACCCAGCGCGTAAGGACCAGCACGACGGCGAACGTGGCGAAGCCGATGCCGACCGCGGCCGGAGCGATGCCCAGCAGCATGCCGGCGCTGGTGCTGACGCCTTTGCCGCCTTTGAACTTCAGCCAGACCGGCCAGTTGTGGCCGGCGACGGCCGCCACCCCGCACGCGAGCCCCAGCCAGGGCGGCGCCGCTTCCAGCAGGCGCGGGAAGAAGAAAGCGGGGACGAACCCCTTCACGGCGTCGAGCGCGAACGCCAGGACGCCCCAGCCCTTGCCGACGCACCGGAACACGTTCGTGGCGCCGATGTTGCCCGAGCCGACCTTCTGCAGGTCGATGCCCTTCAGGCGGGCGATGAGCAGTCCGTTGGGGATGGCTCCCAACAGGTAGGCGGCCAGGACCAACAGCGCAAGCATGAGCGGTGTGTTTGGAATCATGCGCCAAAGGATGCGATGGGCCGTCCCAAAACGCCAGCCAGAAAACAGGAAGAATTTTAGCAGGAAAACAGGAAACACAGGAGAACAGGAGGGGAACCGAAACCTAATGATTCGGATGAATTTTTCCCGGAATTCTTTCCTGTGTTTCCTGTTTTCTTGCTTGGGTTGGCGCCTGGGCTCGACCGGGGCAGCGGGGTGGCGTATATTCGCGAAAACATGCCGGAGGAAAAATCCATTTTGTTGCGGATGCGCGGCCGGGTGCAGGGCGTGGGGTTCCGTCCGACGGTGTTCCGGCTGGCGCACGAGCTGGGCTTGCGAGGGTGGGTGCGCAACGATGCGGCGGGCGCGGAAGTGGCGCTGGCCGGCCGCGAAGCAGCCCTCGCGGAATTCCGCGCGGCGTTGCCGGGGCGCTTGCCGGCCGCGGCCGCGATAGAGGACGTCGAAGAGCGCTCCGCGCCGGCCGATCTGCCGGCGGGCTTCGAAATCCGGGCCAGCGCGGAGGCCGGCGGGGTGCGCGTGGCGGGAATCCTGCCGGATTTGGCGACTTGTCCGGATTGCCTGCGCGAAATCTTCGACCCGCAGGACCGGCGCTACCGCTATCCGTTCGCGAACTGCACGCATTGCGGTCCGCGCTACAGCATCCTGGAAGCCCTGCCCTACGACCGGGCGAACACGACGATGCGGGCGTTCCGGATGTGTCCGGCGTGCGAGGCGGAATATCGCGATCCGCGCAACCGCCGGTTCCACGCGCAGCCGAACGCCTGTCCGGTCTGCGGGCCGCAGCTGGCGTGGACGCGGGCGGACGGAACCGTTCTGGCGGCGCGCGACGACGCGTTGCGGGCCGCGGCGGAAGCGCTGCGCGGCGGCCGCATCGCGGCGGTGAAGGGGATCGGCGGCTTTCACCTGATGGCGGACGCGCGCGACGGCGCGGCCGTCCGGCGGCTGCGCGAACGGAAGAAGCGCGACGAAAAACCGTTCGCGCTGCTGTTCCCGTCGCTGGAGGCGATCGCGGCGGCGTGCGAGACGTCGCCGGCGGAGCGGGCGTGGCTGGAATCGCCGGCCGCGCCGATCGTGCTGCTGAAACGGCGGCCGGGCGCGGACGGATTGGCGCGGGAGGTCGCGCCGGAGCTGCCGTGGATCGGCGCGATGGTGCCTTACGCGCCGCTGCACCACCTGCTGATGCGCGAGCTGGGGTTTCCGGTGGTGGCGACGAGCGGCAACTTGACCGACGAACCGATCTGCACGGACAACGACGAGGCGCGCGCCCGCCTCGGGGAAATCGCCGATTTCTTCCTGCTGCACGACCGGCCCATCGCGCGACCGATGGACGACTCGGTGCTCGCGGTTTGCGACGGCGAACCGGTTCCGATGCGGCGCGGCCGGGGCCTGGCTCCGTATTCCCTGCCGCTGGCCGGCGCGCCGGACGGCCTCGCGGCGGCGGGCGCGCAGATGAAGAGCGCGGTGGCGGTGACGGCCGGCGGAAACGCGGTGATGAGCCCGCATATCGGCGATCTCGACCATGAAGGCGCGGTCCGGCTGTGGCGGCGGGCGCTGGCGGATCTGGCCGGCCTGCACGGGCTGGAACCCGTCGCCGCGGCGGCGGATTTGCATCCGGGTTATGCTTCTACGCGGGGCGCGGCGGAACTGGGCGTGCCGGTGGAAGCGGTGCAGCACCACCACGCCCATATCGCGGCGTGCATGGCGGAAAACGGTTTGGACGGCCCGGTGCTGGGCATCGCGTGGGACGGCACGGGGCTGGGGACGGACGGCACGATCTGGGGCGGCGAATTCCTCGTCTGCACGCGCAAGGAATTCCGCCGCGCGGCTTGGCTGCGGCCGTTTCCGCTGGCGGGCGGGGACGCGGCGGCGCGGGAGCCGCGGCGCGCGGCGCTGGGCGTGCTGCGGGAGATGGGCTCGAACCATCCGCCGCCGGGATTTTCCGCGGCGGAACTCGCCGTGCTGGACGGCATGCTGCGCGAAGGCTTGAACGTTGCGCAAACGAGCAGCGCGGGGCGATTGTTCGACGCCGTGGCGTCCTTGCTGGGGGTATGCCAGCGGATGAGCCACGAAGGGCAGGCCGCGATGCGGCTGGAGGCGCTGGCGGGCGAGGCGCCGGCGGAACCGTATCCGTTCGCTTGGCGCGGCGACGCGCTGGATTGGGAGCCGATGGTGGCGGAGATCCTGCGCGGCGGCGATGCGCCGGCCGCAGCGGCCGCGCGCTTCCACGAGACGTTGGCGGCCATGCTGGCGGCGGCGGCGCGGCGGGAAGGACTGCCGGACGTCTGCCTGTCGGGCGGGTGCTTCCAGAACCGGCGGCTGCTGGCGGCGGCGCGGCGGCGGCTCGAAAAAGAAGGCTTCCGGGTGTGGCGCCACCGGGACGTGCCGCCGAACGACGCGGGCATCTGTCTCGGACAACTGGCGGTGGCCGTCGCGCGGACGTAGATTTTTGGACGGAGGATCGGGCGGGGCTTGCATTGGACGGGGTCGGCATGGTGTAATGCACCCGTTTTCCGGAAATCTTGCAGGAGTTCGAGCATGAAGAAGTGGATTTGGATCTGGGCGGTGGCGGCGATGGTCATGGGCGGCACGGCGGCGACGCCGGCGGCGGCGCAGACCGACGCGGTGCTGTTGGTGGCGCCGGCCCGCTATGCGGTGATGCAGGTGGCCTTCGACGTGGCCCGCCGCTATCCGACCGTGCTGGTGAGCTACCAGGGGTCGCCGACCGAGCCGGTGCTGCACGTGTGGAACGGCTACGAGTGGATGCCGCTTTCGCTGGGGGACTACCAGAGCGGCGCGTTCCTGCAGTCGTATCCCGGCCGCACGATTTTCCTGGGCGACGACGCGCTGCTGCCGGCGGGCGTGCGCTCGATCGGCGCGTGGTGCGACCAGTCCACGCAGATCCCGGTGCTGGAGAAGCACGCGCTGGTGAACGCGATCGGCAGCTATCTGCCGTTCACGCCGGCGGATTGGCGCTGGTTCGCCGGCCGCTACAACCTCACGCTGACGAACCTCAAGGCCGAAGAGGCCGAAGCCGCCAAGCGCGAAACCTGGTATGCCGAAACGGCTCCGGTGAAAGATCCGGCTCCGTCGTTCTTCAAGTATTTCACGCGGTCGCGGCGCCCGCGCGCTTCGGCCGACGCCGCTCCGATCCAGCCGGTCGAGCTCGCGCCGGGCGAAGGGGTCGAGACCGCCCCGTAGGGCCGCCGTGGATCGTCGCGTCCATCGCGGGCGGAGGGAACTGCGGGCTTTGGCGCTGGTGGGCGCCGCTTGGCTGGTCCTGGCCGGCTGCAAAACCATCCACGAAGAGGTGGAACCCATCCGCGAGACCACGCTGACCGTGGCGCGCTCGGGCGGGGACGTGACCTTGTCGTGGATCGGCGTGCGCGGCATGTACTACAGCGTGACCTACACGGATGCGCGCGGCGCGAAGGCGCAGTGGAAGCTGCTGCCGGACGCCGTGAACGTGCGGGGGCTGGCGACGGGGGAACCCATCGTGGTGCAGGACCGCCTCCCGGCCGCGCAGCCCCGCTACTACCGCCTGCTGCAGGACGCCAAGCCGCTCGTGCCCTAGCGCGCCCGCATTTTTTTCGTTGCATAACCGGACGGCAGGCCGTATGGTCCGCGTCCGATTGATCGAGCTCCCCCGGCGCCGATTCGCAAGGCCGCCGGGGGCGTTTGTTTAGGAAAAGAAGGCAAGACATGGCAAGGACGATTCCCATTTCGAAGATCCGGAACATCGGCATCATGGCCCACATCGACGCCGGCAAGACGACGGTTTCGGAGCGCATTTTGTATTACGCGGGCAAGACGCACAAGCTGGGCGAGGTGCACGACGGCGCGGCCACGATGGATTTCATGGTCCAGGAGCGCGAGCGCGGCATCACGATCCAGAGCGCGGCGACGACGCTGAGCTGGAAGGGGCATCTGGTGACGCTGATCGACACCCCCGGCCACGTCGATTTCACGGTGGAGGTGGAGCGCTCGCTGCGGGTGCTGGACGGCGCCGTGGCGCTGTTCTGCGCCGTGGGCGGCGTGCAGCCGCAGTCCGAAAAGGTCTGGCTGCAGTCCGAAAAATACGAAGTGCCCAAGATCGCCTTCGTGAACAAGATGGACCGCACGGGCGCGGACTTCTTCGGCGTGCTGGAGGAGATCCAGGACGAACTGGGCTGCAACGCGGTGCCGGTGGTGGTGCCGATCGGCAAGGCCGAGACCTTCCAGGGCATCATCGACCTGGTGGCGATGAAGGCGGTCTATTTCGACGATCCGGACAGCACGGAGTTCCGCCTCGCGGAGATTCCGGCCGAGAAGCTGGAAAAGGCGAAGAAGTGGCGCGCCAACCTCGTGGAGAAGTGCGCGGAACAGGACGACGCCCTGATGGAGAAGTTCTTCGCGGAAGGCGACCTGTCGGAAAGCGAAATCTGGGGCATTCTCCGGAAGGCGACCATTTCCCGGAAGATCGTGCCGGTCTATTGCGGCGCGGCCTTCAAAAACAAGGGCGTGCAGCACCTGCTCGACGGCGTGGCGAACCTGCTGCCCGCGCCGAACGAGATCCCGCCGATCATCTCGGCCGTGTCGGAAGAGGGCGAAGAACCCGCGCGGCGGCAGCCGACGGACGAAGAGCCCTTCAGCGCGCTGGCGTTCAAGATCGTGGCCGACAAGCACGCCGGCAAGCTGACCTACATCCGCATCTACTCGGGCACGCTGTCGTCGGGCCAGAACGTGCTCAACAGCACGCTGGACAAAAGCCAGCGCATCGGCCGCATCCTGCGCATGCACGCGAACCATTCCGAAAACCTGGACACGGCCCAGACCGGCGACATCGTGGCGGTGGTGGGGCTGGCCCACACGCGCACGGGCGACACGATCTGCTCCGAAGACCATCCGATCCAGCTGACCTCGATCGAATTCCCGGCCCCGGTGGTGTCGATTTCGATCGCGCCGGATTCGACGGCGGACAACGAGAAGCTGTCGGCCGCGCTCTACAAGCTGGCGGACGAGGACCCGACCTTCACGGTGGGTTTCGACCAGGAAACGAGCGAGACGATCATCTCGGGCATGGGCGAGCTGCACTTGGAGATCATCGTGGACCGCCTGAAGCGCGAATTCGGCGTGGCGGCGAAGGTGGGCCGCCCGGAAGTGGCGTACCGCGAAACGGCGACGCAGAACGTCGAGGGGCAGTACAAGCACGTCAAGCAGAGCGGCGGCCGCGGCCAGTACGCGCACGTCTGCCTGCGCCTGGAACACCTGAAGCCGGGCGAGGGCTTCGAATTCGTCAACGAAGTCGTCGGCGGCCGCATTCCGGCCAACTTCATCCCGTCGGTGGAAAAGGGCGTGGTGAAGGCCATGACGAGCGGTCCCTACGCCGGCTATCCGGTGGTGGACATGCGCGTCGTGCTCTACGACGGGTCGTACCACGACGTGGATTCCTCCGACTTCGCGTTCCAGGAAGCGGGCCGCGCCGGGTTCAAGGAACTGTTCCTGAAGGCCAGCCCGATCATCCTCGAGCCGGTGATGTCCGTGGAAGTCTCGACGCCCGAGGAATTCATGGGCGGGGCGACGGGCAGCGTCTGCCAGCGCCGCGGCCGCATCGAGACGATGGACGAGAAGGGCTCCCAGAAGCTCATTCGCGGCATGGTGCCGCTGGGCGAAATGTTCGGCTACGCGACCGCCCTGCGCAGCATGAGCCAGGGCCGCGCCGGCTTCACGATGCAGTTCGAGCACTACGAAGCCGTGCCGTTCTTCCTGACCGAGCAGATCATCAAGGCCCGCCGCGCGGCCAACAAGATCCGCTAGGCCGGTTTTTCCGTCCGCGGCCGCTTGCCGGCGGCCCGAATCCGTTCCGCATCGCCGCAAACGGCGATGCGGAACAATTTTTGTCGGCTCGCAATCCGTTTGATTCCAATTAGTTGCAAAACCGGCCGGTAAAACGATTTTTTAACAATAAAAACGATTGACCCGGCCGGGGCGTCCATACTATTTTGCGCATTGTCACGACCTTTCGTGGCGCGGTTTAAATTAAAAGAAACAACCAAGGAGAAATGATGAAAAAGATTCTGGCATTCGCGCTCGTCGCGATGATGGCCGCCACGTCGTTTGGCGCGTGGGGAATGTGGGCGTCCGACGGGTCGTTCACGAGCACGACGATCGATGGCGTTTCGCAGACGCTGACGGCCTTCGACAGCTACGACTTCGGCACGTTCGATCTCACGCTGGACACCATGATCTTCAGCTTGATCACCCTGAACACGTGGAAGAACGGCGCCTCGGACGTGATGGACGTGAACTACTACTACACGATCTACACGGGCGCCCGTCCGGGAACCCCCACCTTCACCCAGATCGACGGCGGTTGGCTGGCGGATCTCGGCGGCGGCGACCAGTCCTGGGGCGCCACGGGCCTCTCCATCGACCTGCTGGACTACGCGGGCCTGACGGCGGGCACGACCTACACGCTGGAAATCTACGGCGAAGAATATGGCGATGACGACACCTCCGCCAGCGCGCCCTATTACATCTACGACAACAACAATGCCGCTCCGGCCAACTACACCGCCACGTTCTCGACGGCGGCGGCGGTTCCGGAACCCGCGACGATGAGCCTGCTGGGCCTCGGCGCCTTGGCGATGGTCCTGCGTCGCAAGATCCGCAAGTAATCCTTCCCCAAGGATGAACCGAAGGGCGGCCGGAAACGGCCGCTCTTTTTTTCGCCGTTTCGCGGGCGGCTGGCGGCTTTTCCACGGCGTGGAAAACTTCCGCGATCATTTTACGTAGCGTGGAAAAATCGCCCAGGGTTTTTGCCGCTCCGCTCGCGGAGCCTCGCTCGCTCGCCGCGCAAAGCGCGGCGCTATAGACCTCGCGTTCGCCCTGCGTCCCGCGGCCGCGGGACTTGGGCTCGGCACTCGGCTATTTCCGTAGCGTGGAAAAACGGGCCGGCGGGGCGCGTGCCGCGATTCCCCGCAGGACGGGGGCGGCTCAGGGTTCGCTTGCGGGCGCGGGGACGTGGATGGGCAGCGCCCGGAGTTTCTTGGGCTTGGCGAAGGCGTCCTGCAGGATCTGGCCGGCGTAGACGTGGATCGAGTAGCCGTAATATTCGGTTGGCCGGCCCGTTTCGCGGAGTTCCTGTTCGCGGAGGCCCTGGGGCACGACGTAGGTGGCGTTCAGCGGCACGCTGCGGCGGTCGGCGAAGACCTTGCCGAGCGCGATGGGCGAGGGCGTGGTGATGGCGCGGGTCGGTTGCGCGTTGCCGTCCGGATCGGCGTCGTAGAAGGTGATGAACACCTGGATGGCGGCGTTCTTGAAGAGCTGGGCGTCGGGGGCGAGTTCGAGGGTGGCGTTCAACACGCGCATCTCGGCGATGTCGGCGTCGGCGGGCATTTTCTGGAGTTCGGGGGACCGGAGCAAGACGTGGCGGGGCAGCTGGTCGAGGTCGGGGGTTTCGGGGGTCTCCAGAATCTGGGATTGCAGTTTCTGGAGCTGGGCGAGGCGTTCGCGTTCCTGGAGGGCCTGGGCGCGGTACGGGGAGCCCTCGGGGGCGATGCCCAGGATCTGGGTCCAGCGCTGCTGGGCTTCGTCGAGGTTGCCGCGTTGTTCCAGGAGGCGGGCGTGTTCGACGTGGGCGGGCAGGAACCCGTGGGCGTTCTGGTGGATCTGGTTGAGGAGGCGGAAGGCCTGGGCGTAGTCGGCGAACTGGGCGGCGGCGACGGCTTCGGCCAGCGTGCGCTGGGCTTCCGCGATGACGGGATCGGCGGCGGAAACGGGGGGCAGGTCGACGAGCACGACGTTGGTGTCGGCCGGCGTGAAATCGGCCTGGTCGAGCACCCGGACGATGGCGGGCGGCGGATTGGAAGCGGCGGCGGGCGCCGCGACCGCGCCGCCGTCGGCGGCGGGGACCGCCGCCGGGGGCGGGGTGGGCTCGGTGCCGGGCAGGACGACGACGGACCCGGCGGCGGCGGCGGAAACCGTGCCGGTTTCGGCGTTTTTCTCGGCGGCGAGGGTGGCCCGGACTTCCTCGGCGCGGGCGAGATCGGCCGCTTCGGTTTCCGGGCGGATGATGCGGGTGGGCCAGTCGACGAGAAAGACGATCAGGACCAGTTCGAGAACGACGATGGCGGCGGCCAGCAGGGCGGTCGTCGGCTGCAGGAGGCCGTGGCTGGGATGCAGGCGCTGGTGGGGCGCGATGACGTCCTGGAACTGGATGCGGGTCTGGCCGATCGCCAGCAGGTCGTTGTGGGCGAGGCGGACGGCGCCGAGCACCGGGTTTCCGTTCCGTTCGACGGGCCGATCGGGATCGAGGCTGGAGAGGAAAACGCCGGCGCCGTTTTCCTCGAAACGGGCGTGGCGGGGCGCGAGCGACGCGTCGTCGGGCAGGACCAGATGGCATTCGGGGTCGCCGCCGACCAAAGTGACGGCTTGGCGGACCATGAGGCGCTTGCCTTGGTAGCGTCCGGATAGAAAAAGCAGCCTATACATGCCGGACGCAGTGTGCGGGAAGGCCGGAGGAATGGCAATCCGGAATTCCGGCGGTCGAGGGGCGCGGATCGGGGGAGCAGCCACCTCAACGCGGTGGCCTACAGGGCGGATTTCTGGGAAAACAAAATCGTGAATATCCAATATCCAATGTTCAATATCCAATCATCAAGTGGGGGGTGCATTCGGGCGATGGGTGACGGGGGCGGGCCACCTCAACGCGGCGGCCTGCAGGGCGAATGGTTTTCTGTAGGCCACGGCGTTGACGTGGCGGATTGAGAAAGGGGCCTTCCCATTTCCAAGCGGGGCTGAAAGGCTCGGTCCTCTCGGCGAGACGCCCCTGCCTGGACCGCTCCCGGCTCACCGCGGCGGGCAATCTTGCGGGAACGCGCGGAATCGGGTTGATTGGAACGCCCGGCGGGGATAGGATGCGGACTTGAAAATGGATAGGAATTTCTAGCGATGGCCACTTCGTGGATCACCGGCGTGTGCCTTTGGCCGAACCGTCTGGAATGGACGACGTTGCGCCGCGCGAAGGAGTCGTGGGAAATCGCCGGCCAAGGCCAGGAAACGTGGTCCGCGGCGGAGGGGGAACGCACCTGGATTTCGGCGGCGGCGATCAAGGCTCATCTGAAGCGGTTCAAGGGCCGGATTTCCGTGGCGCTGCCGACCGATCGCGCGTTGCTGCGGGTGGCGCTGCTGCCCAGCGTGGATGCGGCGGAATTGCGCGGCATGACCGAGCTGCAGACGGACAAATTCTCGCCGTTTCCGGTCGAGACGGTGGCGACGGGCACGGAGGTGCTGGAGTCGGCCGAGACCTCCGCGCTGGTGGCGATGGCGGTGGTGCGCGGCGAAGACGTGGAGGCCGTCGGCCAGGCGTTCCAAGGGACGGGGGCTCCGCCGGACGTGGTGGACGTGGCGGTGTTGGGCTGGTGGTGGGGGCTCAAGCAGAGCGGCAAGATCCCGGCGCATGGCTCGCAGATCCTGCTGCGCGCGGATGCCGCCGGCGTGGAAATGGCGGTGGTTCGCGACGGCGCGCCCTTGGCGTTCCGCGCCTTGCCGGGCCCGCCCCCGACCGGCGAAGAAGCCGCGCGCGCCGAATGGCTGGAGGCCTGCACCGAAGACGTGGCGGATGCCCTGACGGCGCTGGAAACGGAGTGGGGCGGCTCGGGCGGCCAGCCGACGCTGCATCTTTTCCACGAAGCGGATTTCCCGGTCGAATGCGCGGAAACGCTGCGGAAAGCGCTCGGCCTGGAGGCCTTGTTCGCGCATCCGCTGGACGAACTGCCGACGATGTCGGAGGGCGTGGCGCGGCGGTTGGCGGCGCCGGCGCGGCCGCTGGCGCTGGATCTGGCGCCGGAAGCTTGGCGCACGGCGGACGCGGAACGCCGCACCCGCCGCACCCTGCTGCGCTCGGCCACGGTTTTCTTGGTGGCGTGGGTGCTGGCGCTCGGCGTGTTCTGGACGCTGCTGAACCTGCAGCGGGGCCGCATGGCGCGCCTGCGGGCGCAGGTCGAGGAGATGGAAGGCCCCGCCCTGGAAATCCGCAAGCTGCGGGCGAAGACTCTGGAATTCGCGCAGTATGCGGACCGCACGCATTCCGCCTTGGAATGTCTCCGGGTGGTATCGGAAACGCTGCCGGAAGGCGTGGAACTGACGTCGTACGTCTATCGCAAGGGCATCACGCTGTCGCTGCGCGGGGAATCCGACGCGCCGGACAAGGTCTACTCGTTCATCCAGGCCCTGGAACAGACCGCGCTGTTCCCCGAGGTGAAATCCGAAGGCATCAACACGCGCAACACGCAGGAAGGCTCGCGGTCGCAATTCGGCGCGATGATCGTCCTGCCCGGCACCGGCGGGGAGGACGGATCGTGAAGATCGCCGCGCGCGAATTGAATTTGCTGGGCGTCACGCTGGCGGTGGTCCTGCTGGCGCTGACCTATCTGGCCCTGGAGCCGAAGTTCCAGGAGTGGGCCGATTTCCGCGCGCAGCGCGAGGATCTCCGGGCGCGGCAAGAAGCGGCGCAGCAATTGCTGGACAGCCGGGAAACCGTGGAAGCCCGCCTGGCGGAATTCCGGCAGGGCCTGCCGGTGTTCCCCGCCGGGAAAAAGGCGGAGGCGGAATTGCTGCAGTCGCTGGAGAAAATGGTCGGGCAGCAGCGTCTGACGCTGACGCGCCGGGAGGCGGACGCCGAACGGCAGGCGGGGGATTTGTACGAGACGGCCATCACCTGCTATTGGGAGGGGGATCTGCCGGCGCTGGTGGGCTTCCTCTACGCCCAGCAGTCGCAGGGCGCGGTGTCGGACGTCCGCCAGCTGACGGTGCAGCCCGCCGGCGGAAAAGGCGTGCCGGCCGGCAACCTCAAAGGCACGTTCACGATCGATTACGCCTATCGCCGGGAAGCCGGCGCCACGGAAACCAAACCAGAACCCGCCGCCGCCGCACCGGCGGCGGAGATGGAACAACCCTAACGGAATGCCCATGATGTCCACCCGCATAGCTCCCTCCGTCCGCGGCGTGACTTGGCTGCTGGCCGTCGCTTTCCTTGCCGCCACGCTTCCCGCGCCGGTTTTCGCGCAGGACGAGCCGACGTCCCCGGCCGCCGACCGCGTCCGCGACCGCATCGCCCAGTACCGGGCGAACCGCGCCGCGCCGCCTCCGGCCGGACCGGAAGCCGGCCTGGCGGAAGGAGCGCCCGGCGGTCTCGACCAGCCGCCCGACGCGGCGGGCATGGCCGGGCCGGGCGAGACCGGCGACCTGACGGACGCCACCACCACGGCCGACGGCGAAACCCTGTATCAGCTCAAGCTGAGCAATGCTTCGCTCGACCAGTTGCTGGACGAATATTATTCCCCGCTGACGGGCCGGACCATGATCAAGGCGCCCGGCGTGTCCGGCACGTTCAACTTCAAGGCGCGGGAAAAACTGACGCGGGCCGAGATGCTCCAGGCCATGGACAGCCTGCTCTCGATGAACAACATCGCCTTGGTTCCGCTGGGCACCCGTTTCTACCGCGTGGTGCAGATCGACAAGGCCTCCACGGAAGGGCTGGTGATCCAGAAAGAGTCGCCCGAGGCGGGACAGCCCGAAAGCGACGTGCTGGTCAGCCAGCTGATCGCGCTGAAATACCTGGAGATGGAAGACGCGAACACCATCGTGCAAAGCATGCTCCACGGCTTCGGCAAGGTCCAGCGGTTCGACCGCATCAGCAGCCTGCTGGTGACGGAAACCTCCACCAACCTCAAGCGCATCTATGAGATCCTGGCCATGGTCGACCAGCCGACGGAACTGAAGGTCGAAACGCGCGTCTACGAAATCAAGCACGCGAAAGCCTCCGAGATCGCCTCGCGCCTGAACGAACTGGTCAGCGACAGCCAGGGCGAGAAGAAGGAGGAAGTCGCCCAGGTCGCGCAGCCGGCCGCGGGGATCCGCCGT
>ERZ1645187.1716-NODE-1716-length-19911-cov-157.756497_pt1 | contig 19911 bp, 18 predicted proteins | sample MGYA00575352_ERZ1645187 | MGnify/ENA primary metagenome ERZ1645187 (study PRJEB40837, sample SAMN11349314) | freshwater sediment metagenome | isolation source: river sediment | host: Sediment | place: India: Wazaribad , New Delhi | collected 2017-02-21 ... | reverse complement strand
GGAACTTCGGCACGATGAACAGCGAGATGCCCTTGACCCCGGGAGGGGCGTCGGGAAGGCGGGCGAGCACCAGATGGACGATGTTCTCGCTCATCTCGTGTTCGCCGTAGGTGATGAAGATCTTCTGGCCGGAGATGCGGAACCGGTCGCCCTCCGGCATGGCGCGCGAGCGTACCGCGGCGAGGTCGGAGCCGGCCTGCGGCTCGGTCAGGTTCATGGTGCCGGCCCAGATACCGGGCACCATCTTGCCGAGATAGGTCGCCTTCTGGGCGTCGGAGCCGTAGATCGAGATGGCGTTGACCGCGCCCTGCGTCAGCAGCGGGCACAGCGAGAAGGCCATGTTGGCCGACTGCCACATCTCCAGCACGCCCATGTTGAGGAGATTGGGCAGGCCCATCCCACCCCACTCGGCCGGGTAGGGCAGGCCGTTCCAGCCGCCCTCGACCAGCGCATCCCATGCTTCTTTCCAGCCGTCGGGCAGCGTGACCCGGCCGGCGTCCCACTTGGCGCCGACGGTGTCGCCGGCGCGGTTGAGCGGCGCCAACACGTCGGCGGCGATCTTCGCCGCCTCCTCGAGGATCGAAGCGGCGAGATCGGGTGTCGCCTCCTCGAAACCGGGAAGTCCGGCGACACCGGGCAGGCCGACGACGTCCTGCAGCACGAAGGTGATGTCACGAAGCGGTGCGCTGTAGCCGATCATGGCCGTCTCCGAAATCGTCTCGCGGCGAACCACCCCGTGGTGGCTCGTCCGTTCTCACCGGGTCGCCGTCCCGACCCCTCGAACCCGTTGTCCCGCCGAAGCCCGTCGGCGATGCGGCGCCGAATGTCGCAGAGCTTCTCGCTTCGGTCGAGAGAGGTCTACACCGCCGAGACGTCACGATTCCAGCCGAGGGCGACGGCGCGGCGGATCGTCGCGCGTCATCGCTCGCGTCGCGACGAAGCATCGTAAATCGGCGGATTCTCGCGGATTTTCATGACCTCGAGGTTCCGCTGTACCGGCGCTGTGCCGGGGAGTGCGACACAAACCTCGATGGACGGTCTATCTTTTGTCGGGTACATTAGAAAAATCGGATGTGTGAAGCGGCACTCGTGGATCGGATCACGCGAAGGAGTTCCGTAGCGATGACGATGGTTCCCGATCCCCGGCTCCCCCCCCTCGCCGTGGAAGACCTCCGATCCCGGTCGTACCCCTTGTCGCCTCTACGGGATCTCGTCGAAGAAGGGGACCTCCCCGGTTCCGGCGAGAGGCCCGTCGAGGCGACTTTTTCCCCTTCCTCGCCCCTGGATGTCGACGAGGCGGAGACCGGTGACGATCGGCCGCGCCTGCGGCGTCCTTCGCAGCTCAACGCGCGCTCGACCAGCGGCCGCAGTCTCTACGAGCGAATCGGTCGGACCGTCGGCGTCCGGCGGCTGGTGAAGCGCTTCTTCGAACTGATGGACACTTTGCCGGAGGCGGCGCCCTGCCGGGCGGTGTTTCCCGCCGACCTCGAGGACAGTCGTCAGAAGTTCTTCGAGTTCATGAACGGCTGGCTCGGCGGGCCGAAGATCTACCTCAAACGCCGCGGTGCTCCCAAGCTGCGGCGGCGGCACTTCCTGGTGAACATCGGTCCGGCACAACGCGACGCCTGGCTACTGTGTTTCCGCCGCGCGGCGGAAGAGACGATCACCGACGCGTCGGCACGCGGCATGCTGATCCCCCAGGTCGAGAGCATCGCCTATTACCTGCAGAACCGCGCGTGATCGCCTCCCGACTCGCCGCTTCGCCGGATCCTTCGGTGGCCACGGCCGGGGTTTCCCGCATCACGGGGACTTCGTCCGCCCCGGCTTCTCATACCGGGCTCATGAAATTGGGACTCGTCCGAATTTCATGAGCGTTACGGCCCGACCGGCCGACGCCCGTTCGGGCTCGCCTTCGTTCACGAAGTTTCGGACAGGTCGAAACTTCGTGAACTCGGTATCATGCCATGATCCCGTGACCCGTGCCGTCCGGTGCCGTGTGCCGGACGGGCACGAACCGAACACCGGGCTCCGGCGACGGAGCAGGGTCGTCGGCTCGCTCGGGTGACAGGAGGAGGAAGACCGTGTCGCGAAAACTCTCGATCGCCGCCCGCGTCGTGGCCCCCGTGATCGCCGCGGTCGGTCTGGCCGCGGTCCTCGCCGTGCCGACGGCCGTCGCGGCCGACGACTGTACGGCACGGGTCGCCGAAGCCTGGGCCAAGGTCGCCGCGGTTCCGGTCTATCGACAGGTCGTCGTCCTCGCCCCGCAGGGACAGCGGATGGAGACGGTGGTGATCGGCGAGACGGTCCACGTCCAGGTCGGCGACGGCTGGCAGAAGCTGGATCTCAAGGCGGGCGGTCGACAGGCGTTCGCGGCGCGCTTCGCATCCGGTGCGGCGACGGTCTCCTGTGCCGTGGTCGGCGAGGAGACGATCGACGGTGTCGCCACCGTTCTCCACGATGTCACGCGGGCACCGATCGCCGGGCTCGAGACAGCCCCGGTCCGGCAGAAGCTGTGGATCCGCAAGAGCGATGGTCTGGTTCGCCGCCTGGTCGGCGACAAGGCCACGGTCGACGTGTTCTACGAGGGTGTCTCGCCACCGAAGTGAACCGGGCGGTCACGCCGCCGCCGCCCCACACCGACCGAGGCCGGCACGAACCGGCCGCCACGACCGCCGAGGCCGATGACCCACGACGCCGCGAATGCCCGACCGACCCCGACCCTCTACGCGCGAATCGGCGGCGAGGAAGGCCTGCGCCGACTCACCCGTCGCTTCTACGCGCTGATGGACGCTCTGCCGGAGGCCGCGGCCTGCCGCGCCGTCCATCCGCCGAGCCTCGAAGGGTCGGAGCAGAAATTCTTCGAGTTCCTCTCGGGCTGGCTCGGCGGGCCGCAGCTCTTCGTCGAACGGCGTGGGCCGCCGATGCTGCGCCGCCGCCATCTGGTGGCTCCGATCGGTGAAGCCGAGATCGCCGGCTGGCTGCTGTGCTTCCGCCGGGCCGTCGCCGAGACGGTCGCCGACGATGAGGTCCCGGCGGCGATCCTGCCGCAGATCGAGGCGCTCGCCCACCACATGCGCAATCGCGCCTCCGGTGAAGATTGACGGCGCCACCGACCTCAGCGGAAGTCCGAGATCCGTTCGAGCCCCGAAAACAGAAAGCCGCCGAGCCCGTCCGGCTCGGCGGCTTTCCGTGGTTACGGGCGTCCCCGTCACGGTGCCTTGAAGAAGTCCTTGGCGGTCGCGGTCTTCTTGTCGGCCGGATCGGTGATGCGGAAGACGATGTCGCTCGACGACTTCAGGGCGGCGCCGGGTGCGGTGACGGTGACACGCAGTTCGCGGGTGCGATCGGACCCGATGTCGATCAACGGATTGCCGTCGATGGCGCGATCGATGCCGACGGCCTCGATCCGGGTGCCGGTCGGCATGCCCTCGACCGAGAGCACCATGTCGCGCGCCAGGTTCGATCGGTTGAGCAGGCGCACGGTGAAGCCGTTGCGCACCGACCCGTCGGAGTTGACGACGAACTGCGGATTGCGGTCGTGCAGGACGTTGACGCTCTCCAGCGTGCGGCTGTTGAAGGTGTAGACCATGATGCTGCCGACGACGAAGATGATGCCGGCGTAGAGCATGGTACGAGCGCGCAAGAGCTTGAACACCGGGTCGAGGCCCTGGCGCCGTCGGTCGAAGTTGAGCGGCGTGTCGTAGGCGACGAGGCGATCCTCGCGCCCGAGCTTCTTCATGATCTGGTCGCAGGCATCGATGCACAGGCCGCACTGGATGCAGGAGAGCTGCGAGCCGGTACGGATGTCGGTGCCGGTCGGGCAGACCGCGACGCACTGGTAGCAGTCGACACAGTCGCCGACCGCTTCGCCCGCCGCTTTGAGTTTCTTGCCCTCCTTCACCGAGGCCCGCGGTTCGCCGCGATCGAGGCGGTAGGTGACGTTGAGAGCGTATTCGTCGGTCAGTGCCGCCTGGATGCGCGGCCACGGGCAGGCATAGATGCAGACCTGCTCACGCATGTACCCGGCGAAGAAATAGGTGGTGAAGGTCAGGATGCCGATCCACAGATAGGCGATGAACGGCGCCTGGCCGGTGAACACCTGGGTGATCAGGGTCGGCGCATCGGCGAAATAGAGGATCCAGGAGCCGCCGGTCGCCGCTGCGATGGCCAGCCAACCGAGATAGGTCGCACCGCGCTTCCACAGCTTCTCGAAGGTCCACGGCCCCTCGTCGAGCTTGATCCGATCGCGCCGATCGCCCTGGATCAACCGTTCGACCGCCAGGAACAGGTCGGTCCAGATCGTCTGCCAGCACAGGTATCCGCACCACACGCGCCCGGCCAGCGCCGTCATCAGGAACAGCGACATCGCCGCCAGAATCAACAGGCCGGTGAAGTAGTAGACTTCCTGAGGCCAGATCTCGATGAAGAAGAAGTAGAAACGCCGTCCGGGAAGATCGAGCAGCACCGCTTGGCTCGGCATACCGGGGCCGCGATCCCAGCGGATGAAGGGGAGGAAGTAGTAGATGCCGAGCCAGATCGTCAGGATGGTCCACTTGATCCGACGATAGGTGCCGGCGACCGCGGCCGGATAGACCTTGATCCGTTCCTGGTAGAAGCTCTCCTCCATCGCGTCTGTCGGATGGGTGGGCTTCTCGAAGGCCTTCACTGCCTTGGACATCGTCGACTTCTCCGGGCGGTACGAAGCGGCATTCCCCGCCGCCGCTCGGCAGGAACACTGCGCGGGGCGACGGCCGGCGGCTTTGCGCCAGATCAAAAGATCGACGGAATATGCAAGTTATCTGATGGATAGTCGAGGTCAGTATTCACCCGCATGGTCCGAAGTCGTAGTCCGGCAACGCCGTTTTCCGAGGATATCAGCGGTTTTTCGGGCCCGCCGCCGGCATGTGAGGGGGACATCCGCGGTTGCGCGAAGCGAAATGTCGCAACGCTCCGACGGGCCGATTCGGGAGTGTCGGGCGGGGCAGGGTGAGCGGGCGGCGGCGCGCCGACTTGCCGCCCGGCGGTGGAGCCGTTACGCAGGGCGCGGTCGGTCCGGAGGGGGATGCGGCCCGCCGGCGAGCACGAGGTGGCGTCATGCGTTGGTTCATCACCGGAACCGCCGGTTTCATCGGCTTCCACCTGGCGCGGCGGCTGCTCGCCGACGGCCACACGGTGGTCGGCTACGACGGCATGACCGACTATTACGACCCGGCGCTGAAGGCGGCGCGTCATGCGCTCCTCGCCCGCACCAACGCCTTCACCGCGACCATCGCCCGGCTCGAGGACGAGCTGCTCCTGCGCCGGGCCATGGAGGATGCCGCGCCCGACGTCGTCGTCCATCTCGCCGGGCAGGCCGGGGTGCGCTGGTCGATCGAAAACCCGCGCGCCTACGTCGACGGCAATCTCGTCGGCTCCTTCAACCTGCTCGAGATCGCCAAGGACCTGAAGCCGCGGCATCTTCTGATCGCCTCGACCTCGTCGGTCTACGGTGGCAACGAGACCATGCCGTTCCGCGAAACCGACCGGACCGACTGGCCGGTGTCGCTCTATGCGGCGACCAAGAAGGCGGTCGAGGTGATGAGCCATTCGCACGCTCACCTGTGGGGTGTGCCGACCACCTGTTTTCGCTTCTTCACCGTCTACGGGCCGTGGGGCCGGCCGGACATGGCGTTGTTCAAGTTCGTCGCGGCGGCGCTCGAGGGCCGGCCGATCGACCTCTACGGCAACGGCGAGATGAAGCGCGACTTCACCTATGTCGACGATCTGGTCGAGAGCATCGTCCGGCTCGCCGAGGTGATCCCGGTGAAGGGCACGCCGATCGTCGCGGAGGGCGTCGTCGACACGCTGTCGCCGGTGGCGCCCTGGCGCGTCGTCAACATCGCAGGCGGCGCGCCGGTCGATCTTCTCGATTTCGTCGCGGCGATCGAAGCGGCGCTCGGGCGGACGGTCGAGCGGCGGATGCTGCCGATGCAGCCCGGTGACGTGAGAACCACCTGGGCCGATCCGGGATTGCTCGAGGCGGCGACCGGGCATCGGCCGGCGACCACCGTGCGGGACGGCGTCGCGGCCTTCGTCGCCTGGTATCGCGCCCATCACGGTGTGTGAAGCGGCGGTCGGATCGGGCGCGGAAACGCCCGCGCGACGAGCAGCCGACTTGCATCGCACCGCCCCCCTCGGCAAAAGGAAGCGCCCGCGCGAAGGGCTCGACGACGAATCGTCGTGAGAGCTTCGCAGTCGCGGTCCTAGGGTCGCCTGAGCGACGGGACCGACGATGCGGCAGAATGTGGGCGCGACGACCGGAGGAGGTCGCATGAAGATCGTGATGATCGGGTCGGGTTACGTCGGCCTCGTTTCGGGCGTGTGTCTCGCCGATTTCGGCCATTCGGTCACCTGCGTCGACAAGGACGAGGCGAAGATCGCCGCTCTGCGCGAGGGGAACATTCCGATCTACGAGCCGGGGCTCGAGGATCTCGTCGCCTCCAACGTGCGCGGTGGACGGCTGACCTTCACCACCGACGTCGCCGGCCCGGTGAGCGAGGCGGACGCGGTGTTCATCGCCGTCGGCACGCCGTCGCGGCGAGGCGACGGCCATGCCGACCTCTCCTATGTCCACGCCGCAGCCCGCGAGATCGCTCCGGCGCTGACCGGCTTCACCGTGGTGGTGACCAAGTCGACGGTGCCGGTCGGAACCGGCGACGACGTCGAGCGCCTCATCCGCGAAGCCGCACCCGACGCCGACGTCGCCGTCGTCTCCAATCCGGAGTTCCTGCGTGAGGGCGCGGCGATCGCCGATTTCAAACGGCCGGATCGCATCGTCGTCGGGCTCGAGGACGAGCGGGCGCGTGAGGTGATGACCGAGGTCTACCGGCCGCTCTACCTCAATGCCGCGCCGCTGCTCTTCACCGGCCGGCGCACGGCGGAGCTGATCAAATACGCCGCGAACGCCTTCCTGGCGATGAAGATCACCTTCATCAACGAGATCGCCGACCTCTGCGAGAAGGTCGGTGCCGACGTGCAGCAGGTGGCGCGTGGGATCGGCGCCGACAACCGTATCGGTTCGAAGTTCCTCCACGCCGGCCCCGGCTACGGCGGCTCCTGCTTCCCGAAGGACACCCTGGCGCTGGTCAAGACGGCGCAGGACCACGATTCGCCGATGCGGCTGATCGAGGCGACGGTGTCGATCAACGACACCCGCAAGCGCGCGATGGCGCGCAAGATCGTCCAGGCGGCGGGCGGCGAGGTGCGCGGCAAGACCGTCGCCGTGCTCGGCCTCACCTTCAAGCCCAACACGGACGACATGCGCGAGGCGCCGTCGCTCTCCATCATCCAGGCGCTTCAGGACGCGGGAGCGCGGATCCGCGCCTACGATCCGGAGGGCATGGAGCAAGCGCGGCCGCTCCTCGCCGACGTCACCTTCTGCACCTCGCCCTACGAGGCGGCGCAAGGGGCGAGCGCGGTGGCGATCGTCACCGAATGGGACCAGTTCCGGGCACTCGACTTCGGTAGGCTCGGCGCGGCCGTCGCCGACCGGGTCCTGGTCGATCTGCGCAACATCTACCGTCCCGAAGAGGTCGCCCGGCACGGCTTCCGCCATCTCGGCATCGGCCGTGGTCGCGCCGGCGTCTGATCCGCACCGATCGATCGGTGCGACGCGTCACGTCGGCGGTCGACGTGGACGTCTGGGGGCGGCGAAGGGCTCGACCGCCCGCGGCGGCGGCGCTACGGTCGGGGCCATCGAGACGACGAAACGAGCGACGCCATGGCCGAGGATCGGACCCGTGAAACACCCCGCCTGGGCGCGGTCGTCTATCCGGGGGAGACCGAGATCGAGCCGATCCTGGCGGAGGTGCGGGCGCGCCTCGTCGCGCGCGGCGATCTGCGCCTCGGCGGTGTCGTGCCCCGCGACGGTGATCTCATGGCCAACGGTCGGCACGAGATGTTGCTCGACGACCTGAACAGCGGCGCGGTGTTCTCGATCTCCCAGGAGCTCGGCGCCGGCGCCGAGAGCTGCATCCTCGACGTCGACGGCCTCACCCGCGCCCGCCTCGCCATCCTCGCGGCGGTGGAGGGCGGGGTCGATCTCCTCTTCGTCGGCAAATTCGCCAAGCAGGAGGCTGCCGGCCACGGCATCCGCGAAGAAATCGGCGCGGCGCTGATCGCCGACATCCCGACCCTGGTGGTGTTGCGCGAGGGCCAGCTCGATGCCTGGCGCGCCTTCGCCGGCGACGACTGGCAACGCCTCGCCCCCGAGCCGGAACCGATCCTCACCTGGGCGACCCGCGTCACCGGGCGCGCCGGCTGAGCCGATGCGAGGTCGCCACGTCCCTTCGTTCGAGCCCGTCGACGTCCTACCCACATCCCACTCTGGCCAAGCGGTCCCAACGCGCTATGATCGTCCGGACGCGACGGTCCACGTCGCGACGACGGTGAAGCGCCCGAGGAGAGGCGGAGCCGTCGCTCCCAGGGAGGGATCGACCACGTGGCGACGGATATCGTCTCCGCCTTCGCGACGGCGTTCGGCCTGATCGTCGGGCTCGACCCGACCTTCCTCGCCGTCGTCGCGCTCAGCCTGAAAGTGACGCTCTCGGCGCTGGTACTCGCGGCGGTCGCCGGACTGCCGCTCGGGGCGCTGCTCGGCATCACCCGATTTCCCGGTCGCGGCGCGACGATCGTCGTCGTCAACACGTTGATGGGCCTGCCGCCGGTGGTCGCCGGTCTGGTGCTCTATCTGCTCCTGTCGCGCTCGGGGCCGCTCGGTGGCTTCGGTCTGCTCTTCACCCCCGGCGCGATGATCGCGGCGCAGACCCTGCTGATTCTGCCGATCGTCGTGGCGTTGACCCGCCAGACGACCGAGGACCTGTGGGGCGAATACGGCGAGCACCTGCGCTCGATCGGCCTCACCGGGGCGCGCGCCGTGCCGACCCTGCTGTGGGACGGGCGGTTCGCGCTGACCACGGCGCTGCTCGCCGGTTTCGGCCGTGCTTCGGCCGAGGTCGGTGCGGTGCTGATCGTCGGCGGCAACATCGCCGGCCACACCCGCACCATGACCACCACCATCGCGCTCGAGACCTCGAAGGGCGATCTCGCCCTGGCGCTCGGTCTCGGCATCGCACTCGTCGGCCTCACGTTGGCGATCAACGCCGTCGCCTTCTCCGCCGGGCGCATCGCCGCCCGCCATGTGGGATGACGCCGATGCGCGACCTGCCGTCGATCTTGCCGTTGCGGTTCGAGGGTGTCGGCCTCGCCCTCGGCGGGCGCGAGCTCGTCACCGACCTCGATCTCGTCGTCGAACGCGGGGAGACCACCGTCCTGCTCGGCCCCAACGGCGCCGGCAAATCGCTGTTGTTGCGGCTCGCCCACGGCCTCGTCACGCCGAGCCGCGGGCGTATCACATGGGCAGCGGGGCAGGAGACGGTGGCCGATCGCCGGCGCCACGCCATGGTGTTCCAGAAGCCGGTGATGTTGCGCCGTTCGGTGCACGCCAACCTCACCCACGCGCTCGCCGCTGCCGGTTTCGGTTGGCGCAGGCGCCGGGCCCGCGCCGCCGAGACGCTCGATCACTTCCGCCTCACCCATCTCGCCGGCCGCCCGGCCCGCGCGCTCTCCGGTGGTGAGCAGCAGCGTCTCGCCATCGCTCGCGCCTGGGCGCTCGACCCCGAACTGTTGTTTCTCGACGAGCCGACGTCGCAACTCGACCCGGCGGCGACGCGGGCGATCGAGGAGTTGCTCTTCGGTCTGAAAGCGGAAGGGCGGACACTGGTGATGGCGTCGCACGATCTCGGTCAGGCGCGCCGTCTCGCCGGCCGCATCGTCTTCATGTCCGGTGGGCGCATCATCGAACACGCCGGCGCGAAGAACTTCTTCGAAAGCCCGCGAACGATCGAAGCGGCGAAATTCTTAGCGGGCGAATTGCTTTGAGGTGAATCGCCGGAGATCAGGGAGGTATGATACATGATCCGTATCGCTCGCAGGAGCTTGGTGGCCGCGGTGGCGGCATCGGCGCTCGTCTCGGGCCTCGCGATCGCCGAGGAGGTGAAGCCGGCCGTCGGCCGCTCGATCGTCGTCGCCTCGACCACGTCGACCCAGGATTCCGGCCTTTTCGGCCATCTCCTGCCGATCTTCACGGCGAAGACCGGTATCGAGGTCAAGGTCGTCGCCCAGGGCACGGGCCAAGCCCTCGACACCGGGCGCCGCGGTGACGCCGACGTCGTCTTCGTCCACGCCAAGGCGGCGGAGGAAAAGTTCGTCGGCGAAGGTTTTGCGGCCGAACGCCGACCGGTGATGTACAACGATTTCGTCCTCATCGGTCCGCGATCCGATCCCGCCGGCATCCGCGGCAGCCGGGACATCGCCGCGGCGCTGCGGGCGATCCGGGGCAAGGGTGTGGCTTTCGTGTCGCGCGGCGATCGGTCCGGTACCCATCAGGCGGAGCTGGCGCTGTGGAAGGCGGCCGGCATCGAGCTCGAGGCGGCCAAAGGTGCCTGGTACCGCGAGATCGGCCAGGGCATGGGCGCCGCGCTGAACATCGCCTCATCGATGGGCGCCTACGTGCTCGCCGATCGTGGCACCTGGATCTCGTTCAAGAATCGCGGGGATCTCGACATCGCGGTAGAGGGCGACACGGCGCTGTTCAACCAGTACGGCATCATGGCAGTGAGTCCGGTGAAGCATCCTCACGTCAAGGCTGCCGACGGCAAGGCCTTCGTCGACTGGATGGTGGGTCCGGAGGGCCAGAAGGCGATCTCCGACTACCGGATCGACGGCCGGCAGCTGTTCTTCCCCAACGCCGACCAACCCGGCGCCTGAAACGCGGCGCGGGGCACCGACGTGTCCGGGCGTCGAGTGAACGCGAGGTTCTCCATCGCATCGGCGCCCTCGGGAATGCGCGCGGGGCTGTCGTCGCGTGGGGCGAACGCGCGAGGGTGCGGTGCGAACCCGACCGGCGTTCGGGCTGGTGATCGCCCCGGGGAATGCTAGATAGGGGCGGGCGATCGCGTCCTTCATCATGGCGCGCGAACGAGAGACGGACGGATCATGGCGCAGCTCAGTGACGACACCTTCGCCTTCGGTGGCGACCTGATGCGGATCGAGGAGGGGCTCGCACTCGTCGCCGATCGGGTGCCGGCGGTGGGAGAGAGCGAGGTGGTGAGGCTCACCGGGGCCGACGGCCGGGTGCTCGCCGTCGATCTCGCTGCGCCGGTCGATCTTCCCGCCTTCGACAATTCCGCCGTCGATGGTTATGCCGTCGCCCATGCGGCGCTGGTGCCGGGTGGCGAGACGGTGTTGCCGGTCGTCGGCCGCATCGCCGCCGGCCATGGTGCCGGGCACGCGGCCGGGCAGGGGGTGGCGGTGCGCATCTTCACCGGCGCGCCGATGCCGGCAGGTTGCGACACGGTGTTCATGCAGGAGGACGTCCGCCTCCTCGACGACGGCCGGGTCGGTCTGCCGCCGGGACTGAAGCCGGGGGCCAATGCCCGCCCCAAGGGCGAGGACATCGCCCGCGGTGCCCCCGCACTTCCCGCCGGCCGACGCCTCGACCCGCGCGACGTGGCGCTCCTCGGAGCGCTCGGGGTCGCCGAGGTGACGGTCCACCGCCGCCCGCGCGTCGCCGTGTTCTCCACCGGCGACGAGATCCTCGAGCCGGGCGTCGCGCTCGCCCCCGCCTCGCTCTACGATTCCAACCGCTTCTCGCTGATGGCGATGCTGCGGCGGGCCGGATGCGAGGTCACCGATCTCGGCATCCTGAAGGACGAGGTCGGCGAGACGGCGGAGCGCATCCGCGCCGCCGCTCGCGGTCACGATCTCGTCGTCACCTCCGGCGGCGTCTCGACCGGCGAGGAGGACCACGTCCGCGCCGCGCTCGCCCGCCACGGATCTCTGGTGTTCTGGCGTCTCGCCATCAAGCCGGGCCGACCGGTGGCGATGGGGGTGATCGAGGGCACGCCCTTCGTCGGCCTGCCCGGCAATCCGGTCGCCGTCTTCGTCACCTGGGCGCACGTGCTCCGGCCGCTGGTGATGAAGCTCGCCGGCACCGCCGCCGCGCCGGTGGTGCCGCAGCGGGTGACGGCCGACTTCGCCTACAAGAAGAAGGTCGGACGGCGCGAATACGTCCGTGTCTCGCTCGAGCTGCGCGACGGTCGGCCGGTGGCGGTGAAGTATCCGGTCGACGGCGCCGGCGTCGTCACCTCGCTCACGCGCACCGACGGCCTCGTCGAACTCCCCGAGGCATGCACCGGCCTCGCCCCCGGCGAGGAGGTGGCCTTCCTCGATTATCGACTGATCCTGTGAGTGCGCGGCGTTTCCGGCAGCCCGGCGGCACCCGACGGGCTCGGCGCAGCTGCCGGTCTCACTTCGGCAGCGGCTTCGCGTAGATCTTGCGGAAGATCTCGTCGGCGGCGAGACGCGCGGCGCGCTGTTCGTCGGCGGTGAGGTTCTGCCGGCATTCGATCTCGACGTTCTCGGCGTCGGAGGCCTCCGCCTTGGGATGCTTGGCGGCGACGATGACCAGACGCCAGGCACAGGCCTTGACGTCGTCGATCGGTTCGATCCCGTCGCAGCCGTCGGAATAGCACCAGGCGATGTTGCGCTGGTTCTGATAGGTGCCGGCCATGGCGCGGGCCATCTCGTCGTCCCAATGGGCGCGTTGTGCCGCGGTGACGGCGTATTTCAACCGCGGCAGGTGGGCGGCGAGCTCGGGTACCGGCTTGAACACCTGGGAGCGCCCCGGGGACGGAGTGAGGTCGCAGAGCCGGGCCGAAGTCCGCGACAGCGCCGAGAAACCGGGCGTGGTGCCGCCGCCGATGAGGAAATCGGCGCGGCGGTCGGGATCGGTGAGGCCGCCGAGCGTCATCGGCGACGAGCGGACCTTCATCGACAGGGCGATGTGGACACCCCAACCGAGCCGGCGGATGGCGGACGAGCGCTCGTCGGAGACGAGGGCGGTGAGCCCCGCGACGTCGCTCGCGTGGACGGTGAAGAGGGCGGGGCAGGTACGGCGGAATTCGGCGAGTGCCTTGTCGACGAAGTCCCGCGACACCTTGTCGGTCGCCATCTCCACCGAAATCGCCGTCGGGTCCGACGAACAGGCGGCGGTGACGACGAGCGCGGCGAGGGCGAGAGCCCCGCGGATCGGAACGGAGGAGAGGCGCGGCATGGAAAAACCTCGTTCGACTCGATCGATCCTGCCACGAAAAGGTTGGCGGATGGTTCCCCCTCCGACGCGCCGAGCGGGTGAATCGACAGATCCGGCCGATGTCGGCGGTCGCCGCGGAGCAGTTCGCCGGCCATCGCGCTAAAGGGAAAACGACCGAATCGCAAAGGGTTGTTAACCACGAGATGATCGAATGACGAGGTTCCGCCGGGGGGTGGGGCGAGGTTTCGTCCGAGTTCGAGGCGTCAGGGGTGTTCATGTCCACGCGTCAACGCAAGAAATCCTACATCCGTCCCCTGATCGTCCCGGTCATCGCCCTCGGCTTTTCCGGCTATTTCGCCTGGCACGGGTGGCACGGCTCCTTCGGTATCGAAGCGCGGCGGCAGTTGGCGGTGGAAGCGGAGCGGCTCGACGGCGAACTCGACAAGGTGAAGAGCGAGCGCCGGACGATCGAGCGACGGGTGGCGTTGCTGCGCGCGGCGAACCTGGAGAGCGACATGCTCGACGAGCGCGCCCGTGAGATCCTCGGATTCGCCAATTCCAACGAGGTCGCCATCGTCGCGACTGCGCCGATCGGTCGCACCATAAACCGAAATTGAGTTCATAAGGCCGGATCAACTCGATTTTGGTTGAATCCCGAATTCTTGTTGCACAGCAATAATTTGATGGTGCCATGCACCGTCGCCGCCGACGCTTGCCAGGGCTCGTGGACGCACTATCCTCCCGTCATCCAGATCGGCTCGACGCCGACCCAGGGGAGGGACGCGATGGCCACGGCCAAATCGACCAGGAACAAGGCGCAGCAGGAGACGGGGCCGGCCCCCTTCACTCGCGACCAGGAAATCGCCGCCTATCGCATGATGCTGCTGATCCGCCGTTTCGAGGAGAAGGCGGGTCAGATGTACGGCATGGGGCTGATCGGCGGCTTCTGCCACCTCTACATCGGCCAGGAGGCGGTCGTCGTCGGGATGCAGATGGCGATGATCGAAGGCGATCAGTTCATCACCTCCTACCGGGACCACGGCCACATGCTGGCCGCAGGGATGAGCGCCAACGGCGTCATGGCCGAACTCACGGGCCGGCGCGGTGGCTATTCCAAGGGCAAGGGTGGCTCGATGCACATGTTCAGCGTCGAGAAGCAGTTCTTCGGCGGTCACGGCATCGTCGGCGCTCAGGTGCCGCTCGGCACCGGCCTCGGCTTCGCCAATAAGTACAAGAAGAACGGTAACGTCGCGGTCGCCTTCTTCGGCGACGGCGCGGCCAATCAGGGTCAGGTCTACGAGAGCTTCAACATGGCGGAGCTGTGGAAGCTCCCCGTGGTCTACGTCATCGAGAACAACCGCTACGCCATGGGCACGGCGGTGACGCGCTCCTCGTCGCAGACCGACTTCTCCAAGCGCGGCGTCTCCTTCAACATCCCCGGCGAGCAGGTCGACGGCATGGACGTGCGCGCCGTCAAGGAGGCCTCCGCCCGGGCGCTCGACTATGCCCGCACCGGCCAGGGGCCCTACATCCTCGAGATGCAGACCTATCGCTATCGCGGCCACTCCATGTCCGACCCGGCCAAGTACCGGTCGAAGGAGGAGGTGCAGAAGATGCGCAACGAGCACGATCCGATCGAGCAGGTGCGCAATCGCCTGCTCGCCGGCGGGCTGGTCAGCGAGGACGATCTCAAGAAGATCGACGCCGAGGTGCGGATCATCGTGCAGGAATCCGCGGAATTCGCTCAGAACGACCCGGAGCCGGACACGTCCGAGCTCTGGACCGACATCGTACGCTGAGGAGACCCGCGAGATGGCCACCGAAATCCTGATGCCCGCGCTCTCCCCGACGATGGAGGAGGGCAAGCTCGCCAAATGGCTGAAAGCCGTCGGCGATACCGTCAAGGCCGGCGACGTCATCGCCGAAATCGAGACCGACAAGGCGACCATGGAGGTCGAGGCGGTCGACGAGGGCGTGCTCGCGGCGATCCTGATCGCCGCCGGCACCGAGGCGGTCAAGGTCAACACCCCGATCGCGGTGATCGGCTCCGACGTGAACGACACCGCCACCGGCGGCGCCTCGGCTCCCGCAACCACTCCGGCGCCCGCCGCTGCTCCGGTCGCGGTGAGCCCGGCGACCGTCCCGGCCGCGCCCGCCGCTCCGACAGAGGACGAGTATCCGGCCGGGACCACCTTCACCGCGATGACGGTGCGCGAGGCGTTGCGCGAGGCGATGGCCGAGGAGATGCGCCGCGACGACACCGTCTTCATCATGGGCGAGGAGGTCGCCGAGTATCAGGGCGCCTACAAGATCACCCAGGGGCTCCTCCAGGAGTTCGGCGCCGAGCGCGTCATCGACACGCCGATCACCGAGCACGGCTTCACCGGCCTCGCCGTCGGCGCCGCCTTCGGCGGGCTGAAGCCGATCGTCGAGTTCATGACCTTCAACTTCGCCATGCAGGCGATCGACCACATCATCAATTCGGCCGCCAAGACGCTCTACATGTCCGGCGGTCAGATGGGATGTCCGATCGTGTTCCGCGGCGCCAACGGCGCGGCGGCCCGCGTCGGCGCCCAGCACTCCCAGGACTACGCGGCGTGGTACGCCCAGATCCCGGGCCTCGAGGTGGTGCAGCCGTGGTCGGCCGCCGACGCCAAGGGCCTCCTCAAGGCGGCGATCCGCTCGCCCAACCCGGTGGTCTTCCTGGAGAACGAGATCCTCTACGGCCAGTCGTTCGACGTGCCGGTGGGCGACTTCGTCACCCCGATCGGCAAGGCCAAGGTGGTGCGTTCCGGCAGCGACGTGACGCTCGTCTCCTTCGGCATCGGCATGACCTACACGGTCAAGGCCGCCGCCGAGCTCGAGGCGATGGGCATCTCGGCCGAGGTGATCGACCTGCGCTCGCTCCGCCCGCTCGACATGGCGACGGTCGTCGCCTCGGTGATGAAGACCGGACGCTGCGTCACCGTGGAAGAGGGCTGGCCGACCTGCTCGATCGGCTCGGAGATCGCTTCCCGCCTCGTCACCGAAGCCTTCGATTATCTCGATGCGCCGGTGCTCAAGGTGACGGGGAAGGACGTGCCGATGCCCTACGCCGCCAACCTCGAGAAGCTGGCGCTGCCGACGGTCGCCGAGGTGATCGAGGCGGTGCGCGCGGTGACCTACCGCTGAGGGGGGGAGGGAAAAGATGAAAGATTTCCGATACCTCGTACTCGGAGTAGAGCAGTTTTCTCCCGCAACCGGTTGGTGGCGATTCATCGAGTCGCGCGATGCCGACGGAGAGGTAGATAGCTACTTCGAACCGATCGTCGGTTTTGCCGTCACATCGCTTCAGGACTGGAAGACAAAATCAGCGCGAAAGGCTGTTCTCGCTGTTACTGTCGAAGAGTTGAGGCAGTTATCTTATGATGCGGTCACGGGAGAGGGCGGTGTCTACGCTGCTGATCTTGTGCCTTCAATGTATCATGATAGCGACTTTGAAATTGTCGGGCAAAAGCTGAGGGTTGGAGCCCAAGTACGAGGAGCATGAATATGCCCACCAACATCCTCATGCCCGCGCTGTCTCCGACGATGGAGAAGGGCAATCTCGCCAAGTGGCTGAAGGCCGTCGGCGACACCGTCAAGGCCGGCGACGTCATCGCCGAGATCGAGACCGACAAGGCGACCATGGAAGTGGAAGCCGTCGACGAGGGGACGCTCGCCGCCATCCTCGTCCCGGCCGGCACCCAGGACGTCGCCGTCAACACGCCGATCGCGGTGATCGCGGCGGAGAGCGAGGACGCGACGGCCGCCGCCGCTCCGGCGCCGAAGGCCGCTCCGGCGCCCGCCGCGGCGCCGTCCTCCCCCCTCGCGGGGGAGGTGGCCGCACGCACCGCGGTCGGAGGGGGGGCCTCGCCGCAAGCGACGGCCCACGCCTCCGGCGATCGCATCTTCTCCTCGCCGCTCGCCCGTCGGGTGGCCAAGGAGAAGGGGCTCGACCTCGCGCAGATCGCCGGCTCCGGCCCGCGCGGCCGCGTCGTCCTCAAGGACGTCGAGGCCGCCGCCGCCGCCGGCACCGCCAAGGCCGGCGCAGCCGCGCCCGCCGCCGCCACGGCCCCGGCTGCTGCGCCGAAGCCGGCCGCCGCCGCCGCTGCGCCGGTGGCGCTGCCGACCGGGGCCTCCGACGAGATCATCCTCAAGATGTTCGAGCCGGGCAGCTACGAGGTCATCCCGCACGACGGCATGCGCAAGACCATCGCCAAGCGGCTGATGGAATCGAAGCTGACGGTGCCGCACTTCTACCTGACGGTCGACACCGAGCTCGACGCGCTGCTCGCCCTGCGCGAGCAGATCAACGCGGCGGCCCCGGTCAAGGACGGCAAGCCGGCCTACAAGGTCTCGGTCAACGACTTCGTCATCAAGGCGATGGCGGTGGCCCTCCAGCGCGTGCCGGACGCCAACGTCACCTGGACCGGTGACGCGATGCTGAAGCACAAGCACTCCGACGTCGGTGTCGCGGTGTCGATCCCGGGCGGGCTGATCACCCCGGTGGTGCGGAAGGCCGAGACCAAGACGTTGTCGGCGATCTCCAACGAGATGAAGGACTTCGCCGCTCGCGCCAAGGCCCGCAAGCTGAAGCCGGAGGAGTATCAGGGCGGGTCCACCGCCGTCTCCAATCTCGGCATGTTCGGCATCAAGGACTTCGCCGCGATCATCAACCCGCCGCACGCGACGATCCTGGCGGTCGGCGCCGGCGAGAAGCGGGTGGTGGTCAAGGGCGGGCAGCCCGCGGTCGCCACCGTGATGACCGTGACGCTGTCGACCGACCACCGCGCGGTGGACGGGGCGCTCGGCGCGGAGTTCCTGACGGCGTTCAAGGCGCTGATCGAGAACCCGATGGGGATGCTGGTGTGAGGCCAAGTGGGTTGGTGTCTGCGTTTCGACGAAACGTGAGGCACGAGCCGGGGACTTCCTTCTCCCCTTGCGGGAGAAGGTGGCCGAAGGCCGGATGAGGGGGCTGGGCCTCTCATCTGGGGCCGCGTTCGATGGTTCGCCCGGATGCCGCTTCGCGGCACCCCCTCATCCGCCCCTTCGGGGCACCTTCTCCCGCGAGGGGAAAAGAGGGTGCCGGAGGAGACGGTCGAGGTGGTTCGTCGAAGTGGTGTGAGTTGCGGAACGGTGACGTTCACGTTATGATCTCGGGCATCGAGGGAGATGCTCTGCCCATGTCCGAGATCACCGACGTCGTGTTGCCGATCCTCCAGAAGATTCGGGCCGACATCGCCGGCCTCAAGTCGGATGTGTCCGATCTGAAGGGCGACACGCAGGACAGCCGCGAGATTCTCGAGCGGATGCAGGGCTACGTCACTTTCACGGTCGGCCTCCACGGTGAAAACCGGGCCGATATTCAGGGCGTATTGGCGGACATCGCCGACCTGAAGAGCCGGCTCGCAATCCTCGAGGCCCGCGTCTGAGAGCGGGACCTCGGCGAGCGAGGTCCCTCATGTCTCACTACGACGTCATCGTCATCGGCGCCGGTCCCGGCGGGTACGTCACCGCCATCCGGGCGGCACAGCTCGGGTTCAAGACGGCGATCGTCGAGGCCAAGCACCTCGGCGGCATCTGCCTCAACTGGGGCTGCATCCCGACCAAGGCGCTGCTGCGCTCGGCCGAGATCTTCCAGTTCATGAAACACGCTGCCGCCTTCGGCCTGAAGGTCGACAACCCGACCTTCGACCTCGAGGCGATCGTCAAGCGCTCGCGCGGGGTCTCCGGCCAGCTCGCCACCGGCGTCGGCTTCCTCCTGAAGAAGAACAAGGTCGACGTGATCTGGGGCAAGGCGATCCTCACCGCTCCCGGCCGGATCGTCGTCACCGGCACCGACGGAGCACCGAAGGGGGCGCTCGGCGGCGGCGAATACGCGGCGAAGCACATCATTCTGGCGACCGGCGCCCGCCCGCGCGTCCTCCCCGGGCTCGAGCCCGACGGCAAGCTCGTCTGGACCTATTTCGACGCGATGGTGCCGAAGACCCTGCCGAAGACCATGCTGGTGGTCGGCTCGGGCGCCATCGGCATCGAGTTCGCCTCGTTCTACAACGCCCTCGGCGTCGACGTCACCGTGGTCGAGGTGCTCGACCGGGTGCTGCCGGTCGAGGACGCGGAGATCTCCGCCATCGCCAAGAAGAGCTTCGAGAAGCTCGGCCTGAAGATCCACGTCGGCACCAAGGTCGCCGGCCTCGTCCGCCACGCCGACAGCGTCACCGCGACGCTCGAGGACAAGGCCGGGGTGCGCCGCGAGGTGATCGTCGATCGGGTGATCTCGGCCGTCGGCGTCGTCGGCAACGTCGAGAACCTCGGACTGGAGAAGCTGGGGGTGAAGACCGATCGCGGCTGCGTCGTCATCGACGCGTACGGCCGTTCGTCCGTGCCCGGCATCTACGCGATCGGCGACGTCGCCGGCCCGCCGATGCTCGCTCACAAGGGTGAGCACGAGGGCATCATCTGCGTCGAGGCCATCGCCGGTAAGCACCCGCATCCGATGGACAAGCTCAAGATCCCGGCCTGCACCTATTCGCAGCCGCAGGTCTCGTCGGTCGGTTACACCGAGGCCAAGGCCAAGGAGGCGGGCTTCGAGGTCAAGGTCGGGCGCTTCCCCTTCATCGGCAACGGCAAGGCGATCGCGCTCGGCGAGCCGGAGGGTATGCTCAAGGTCGTCTTCGACAAGAAGACCGGCCGGCTGCTCGGTGCCCACATGATCGGCGCGGAAGTGACCGAGCTGATCCAGGGCTATGTCGTGGCGA